>Ga0172379_10005030_pt1 | contig 18840 bp, 17 predicted proteins | sample GrowelOW334metaG_FD_119756 | JGI IMG/M metagenome (GOLD analysis project Ga0172379, IMG submission 119756) | Groundwater microbial communities from an aquifer near a municipal landfill in Southern Ontario, Canada - Groundwater well OW334 metaG | ecosystem: Environmental > Aquatic > Deep...
CCGGAAAGAACGAACCTCTGGTGTACGAGCTGTTCCGCCAGGAGCACTGCTCGGTAGCTACGTCCGGACGAGATAATCGCTGAAAGCATATAAGCGAGAAGCTTCGCTCAAGATTAATCAACTACCCTGATTTATCAGGGTACAATTTCCTGGAAGATGACCAGGTCAATAGGTCTCAGGTGTAAGTCCAGTGATGGATTAAGCCAAGAGATACTAATAAATTGAATTATTATTCACTCTTAAACTTTATCTAACATGCAGCGCAAAATATGTAACTTTTGCTTTCGAGCACTCGTTTCATGTTGCGTGTTATATGTTAGATGCAGTCGGTTAGTAGTTAGCAGTTTCTAAATTATTAAAACTAATGTATAATGTAGTTATGGATAATTATAGAAAAAGTTTTGCATTAACATTTACCATTTTTTCCGTGATCATGCTCACAATTGCTTCTTTTATGCTTTTTTCACCAGTGATAAAAGCCTATTAGAAAAGCTATTTTGACAATTTGAATGTGCAGTTTTCGGTGCTTCTAGCGACAGGGAAACACCTGATCCCATCCCGAACTCAGCAGTTAAGCCTGTCAGCCCTGATGGTATCCCGATTTATCGGGAGAGAGTAAGGCAGTGCCGAGAACTGTGCATTCAAATCTAAACAAAAAACGCCGATGTCCGGCGTTTTTTTTGTTACAAGATTATGCCTATCTTTAGCGAAGAGCTCTTACAATAGCAATTAATACTACTGCGCCAAGTAGGGCGACGAGAAAACTGTAGAGGTTGAAACCGGTGACCCCACTTTTGCCAAAAAAACTCATTAGCCATCCACCTAATACTGCTCCAACGATGCCGATAATAATATCCATCACCAAGCTATCGCCACTGCCCATAATCATTGAAGCAACGACACCGACAATCGCTCCAAAGACAATCCATAAAATGATACCCATATATTTTTTAGTTATTAATTATTTTTCTTGCGCGTTTAATTTATCAGCGGCTTCTGGTGTGGAAACAGTTTTTCCAATAAGCAGTAGTTTCACAATACCAAAAGCAATTACCCAATAGACAAGCATGGCCAAAAGCGTTGTCCATTCGAAATAGCTACCCGTGACTACCTTGGTAACACCAAAGACGCTAAGGAAAGGAGCGGCGAAGATGTGAGTTATTCCATAGATGAAGCTGGTAAAGCCAGCCCCGGGGTTGGCGCCTAATAGTCTTAGGACGAGCCGAAACGCCAGTAATATTTCCACGATACTCAGAAGATACCAAACAATTTGCACTCCGCGATAAAGCGGTTTGGTGCTTGGAGAGTTGGATGAATCCATACAATTTTGTTAGTTAAATTAATTAAGTGTAGCGGGAATCTTTCTAGGGCATGTTAATTATTTAAAAAACTTAAACTTACGCGCAATGGAAGATTTATTATTGGTCAAAGTTTAACACACGGTGTGAATTAAAGCAAAGCCCCAATTATGCGCCACTGGACAAAATAGTTTTTTTGGTGTATAATGGATAGTTATGGCTTGGAGAAAGGATTGTAACTTAAAAAAGGGAAAAGGAGATAGAAGATGAAAAAAATAGTCTTGATTTTTGTAGTTTTGTCAGTGGCTTTCTTTGGTTCGATTTCGTTGGCCAAAGAATCGAAAATTTCTTTGGACAAGCTGGTTATTCTTGCGGAGGAGGAAGAAGAGGCCCCGGCGAGTATAGCTGAAGAGGGCGGGGGAATTTCGAAGGAAGGCGATCTCGAGGAAGAAGCCGAGAAGAAAGAAGAGAAAGTTTTTTCCTTATCCGGGGAAATCGCAATATTCTCCCAGTATGTTGATAAATATACGGGCGAATATATTTCCGGTGGGTCAAGTTATCAACTCAGCCTAACTCTGACTCATAATCCAACAGGACTATACATTAGCGCCCTCGGATATATTTCAGAATTGGGGATAGACGAAGTTGATTTGTTTTTAGGAAAGTCGACAGAGTTCAGTGGTTTTACTTTCGACACCGGCGTTGGTTTCTATAACATCGACCGACTCAGCGACATTGACGATGACTTTGTATCTGTCTACGTCGGTGTCGATTGTCCGGAAATGATTGGATTGATTCCCTTTGTTTATGTCGAGGGCGTCACCCCGCTGCGCGAGGAGTTCGGCGGTGAAGGTGGCTGGCTTTGGAAGGTCGGCGCCAAAAAATCTGTCGAAATTTCCAACCAGCTAATTGAATTGAAGATTGAGGCTGGTGGAAATGACGGGATTTACGGAAGCGACCCGATGCTGGTTGCTTTCGCTCGCGGAACAGTTTCAACCAAGATCAACATTCTTGGTTTGGATCTGGTCCCGTCCATCGCTCTTCAAAAAGGTTTTGGCGGAATCGCCGAAACTGACGCGAGGGTTATCGCCGGGTTTGCGATAGCTTTCTAAAACCAAAAACAAACATAGGAGGTACCGCATGGCCGGAGAATGGTTGATCTATGCAGTTGCCTCCATCGTTTGCTGGGGGCTTGTCAATGTTCTTGACTCCTTTTTTATCGGGAGCAAGGTATATGAGAATATGTGGGACGGCATGATTGTTTCGTCCCTCTACAAGATTTTGGGAGTGTTTTTGGTGGGAGGGATTTTCTTCACGAAAGTGATGGAGATTTCTCTTGCTAATGTAGTCCTGTCAATGTTAGGTGGCGCGCTCATTTCGGCCGCCTACATGTCTTGTTTTGCGGCGATGTTGTATTACAATGACGCGCCGCTCGTGCAGGTGGTCTGGGTGCTTTCTTCTCCGTTAGTTGTGGTGTTAGGATATTTTTTCCTCGGAGAGGAATTTGCGCCCAAGGCGTATGTTGGAATGGGAGTGGTTTTTCTAGGAGCTTTCGTGGTTTCTTTCACAAAAGATTCCTTCAAATGCAAACTCGAAAAGTTTGCATTGCTGCTTGTTCCGATGGTAGTTTTGTATTCTGCATCGGAAGTATTGATGAAATATGTGGAAGAGGTGCGGAATATTGATTTCGGACAGAGCTTCCCGTTTGTATGCCTTGGGCAAGTTTTGTTCGGAATAGTTCTCTTGATCATTCGTCGCAACCCGAGACATATCGGGCGAATCATCAAAAAGAACTGGAAGCTCTTTTTTTCCGGAGAGGCACTGGAATTGGTGGGATTGTTTTTGATGCAGCTTGGCATCGCCAAGGCCCCGTCAATCGCAATGTTTGGTGTCGTGGAAGCCTTTATGCCGGTTATGGTTATCGCCCTCACCTGTATAATAGTTTTTTTCCTGAGGATTTTCGAAAGAAGTAAAATGCTCAAGAAAATTTATGAAAATATGCTTTCAGACATACCACTAACCCGCTTAGTAGTTTTCTGCTTAAATATTTTCGAAAGAAGTCAGATTCTCAAGAAAATTTACACAGAAAACATGCTTTCCGGTCTCCCGTTCAAAGTTATCGCAACCGCGATAATGATGATCGGAGTATATGTTTTGTAGGACAAGGGTGTGTCGATAATTCGATGCACCCTTTTAAATTGGAATAAAATTTTTGTTTGGGTTTTTTTGTATTGATGATGTGCTTTAATGCATTCTGTACAAAATCGGTAGCCATATTGACATAATCTTAATTATCTGATAGTGTCATGGCAGGTGAATAATGTTATTCACTATAATTTGGGCGATAATCGCTCAAATCTACCTTAACAATCGAATTGAAAGGAGAAGTACTATGATTTCAGGAATGCCCGAAAACAAGTTGAAGCTGATGGAAAGATCTGCCGAGAGCGTTACCCCTGGTCATCCGGACAAGATTTGTGACAGAATAGCCGATTCGTTTGTTGACGAATGCATGCGGGCTAATCTGGAAATCGCTCCGGACAAAATGGTTGGGCGCATGGCGGCGGAAGTAACTGGTGGACATGGCGAAGTCTATGTTACCGGAGAATGCCGGATTGCCGGAGCAGAAACGGATGAAGATCTTCAGGCATTTATTCGTAAGTGCGAAAAGAATATTCATTCCATTTACTGCGAAATCACAGGATGCCAACTGAACCACGTTCGTCTGAATATGGTTCCTCAGTCAGCAAATATTGCGGCTGGCGTTGACATCGGCGGTGCAGGAGATCAAGGAGTTATGATTGGTTATGCAACCAATGAAACTCCGGAAATGTTGCCCTTGCCCTTTCTGCTGGCTCGAAGAATCACCAACGCCCTTTATGCCGAAGCTCTGAATGATCCGAGCAGTTGGATGAAGAGCGATGGAAAGTCCGTGGTGATTATGCGGAACGGAAAAGTTGCCTCTGTCGTTGTTGCTATCCAGCACAAGGACGGATTTGGCAAAGAAGAAATGACCCAGGACTTGCTGAAAAGAATTGTCGTTCCGATCGTCGGATATGCTCCGAATCGTTTTGTTGTCAATGGAGCAGGAATATTTTCCATCGGCGGATTCGAGGCGGATGCAGGAACAACCGGTCGTAAGCTTATTATTGATAACTACGGACCGGAACTGCAAATCGGCGGTGGCGCCTATTCAGGCAAAGATGCAACCAAGGTGGACAGGTCCGCAGCGTATATGGCTCGTTATATTGCCAAAAATGCTGTGGCACATCAGGTTGAGGGCTCGGAAAAAGTTATGATTCAGCTGGCCTATGCCATCGGAATCGAACAACCCGAAGCTATCATCGCAATCAACGACAAGGGTGTTGATATCTCTGGCTGGGTGCGTGATAAATTTGATCTCAGTCCCCGGGGTATTATTGAGAAGTTGAATCTCTGGCGTCCGATTTATCAGATGGTCTGTACCGGTGGCCACTATGGCCTCGATCACAGAACGTCCACTATGCTGGACACCTGGACATGGGAAAACATCGATCAGTCACTCTAATCTGAAAAGGATAAAAAATCATGACAAAGCGCAAAAAAATTGACATCGGAGAAGAAATTATGGGCATGCCCACCGCTGACGCCAGTAATTGGGGTGTCAGCACTTCGATATTGCACAAAGGATACGACGCGGCATTATCCGAGGGAGCGGCAGTTGTACCATATTTTCCTTGTTCAACCTACGCCTTTTCTTCTGCAGCAAAAGGAGCGGAAGCTTTTCAGCTGGCTCTTGCCGGCAGTAATGAGGGCGAATTGATTTACTCTCGAGTAAACCACCCGAATGCCGAGATTCTTGAGGAACGATTGAAATATATCGAACCCAAAACTCACACGGCGTTGATTTTCAATTCGGGCATGTCAGCCATTTTTACAAGTGTGCTGGCGCTTTTACCAAAAGACAAAACCCTGGTTTTTTCTGATCCGCTTTATGGCGGTACCTATCACTTCTTCGAAGCCATACTGCACCAAAAGTTCGGCTATAAAGTCAGATTCGTCGATACGAGTGATATTGAGAAGACTGAAAAACTTCTCTCTGAAATCGGACTGGACCTGGGAATGCTTTTTCTGGAAACACCGGCCAACCCGACTCTAGCTATGACCGATCTCAGGTTGGTTGCCAGTATGGCGAAAAAATCAAATCCGAGTTGTTTTGTGATGCTGGACAATACCTTCATGGGATTGTTTCAACCGGCATTTAAAATCTCTCGGGACGTTGATTTTGTTATTTACTCGGCGACCAAATATATCGGTGGTCATTCTGCGGTAGTGGCTGGTGCTCTTATGGCCAAAAAGGAAATGGCTTGCTATATTCCTTGCATCAAAGAAATGCGTATTGTATCGGGCACGATTTTACCGCCCTATGAGTCCTGGACATTGCTCCAGCAGCTCAAAACCTATCCGATGCGCATGAGAAAGCAAACCAAAAACGCGACGCTAATCGCAAAAGCGTTGCAGGAACATCAGTTTGTCAAAAAAGTTATTCATCCCTCCTTGTTTACTGGGAAGGATTCGGCATATACAATCTACAAAAGTCAATGCACCGGTCCTGGAGCGATTATTTCTTTTTATCTCTACAAGGATCAGCGTCAATTTGCCTTTCGTTTTCTCGACCTGGTCAAGAATACGAAGATTATTATGCTGGCAGTTTCTCTTGGTGGGGTTGAAACTTTAATTGAGCACCCCGCCTCCATGACCCACAGCGAAATGCCACCGGATGTTCAGAGAAAAAACGGTATCAGCGAAGGACTCATCCGGCTTTCCGTGGGAATTGAAGACCCTGAAGACATCATTGCCGCCCTCAACGGAGCCCTGAACATGGTCGAATTTGTTGCAACCAGCTGATCCAAGCCGGTAGCTAATCTTTAAAAAAGGGAGGAGTGGTCTTTGTATCATTTCTCCCTTTATTCATTAGTGAAGGAGGTGCATATGAGTAGAAATGTCTTGATTGCAAAAGCCTGGCCATATGCCAATGGCCCATTGCATATTGGTCATTTAGCGGGCCTGTTAGGCGCTGATATCCTGGCGAGATATTTTCGTCTATTCGGTGATAACGTGTTATTTGTATCAGGAACTGATTGCCATGGAACTCCTATCATGAATCGGGCATTTGATGAAGGAATCAATCCCGAGGAAGTTGTGGGAAAATATCATAATCAGTTTACTGAATGTTTTCGGAGATTTGGGTTTACTCATAATCTCTATACTCTTACATATGCGTCTGAGCATCATAAAACGGCGCAACAATTTTTTCGCAAACTCTATGACAAGGGCTATCTATTGTCCAGAAACGAATTTCAATTGTTTTGCTCAAGCTGCAACCAGTTTTTGGTGGACAGATTGGTTGAGGGCAAGTGTCCTTATTGTCACGAAGAAAATGCCAGAGGGGATCAATGTGAGGCTTGCAGTAAAACTTACGAAGCTATCGAGCTAATCGATCCTCGCTGCAAGAAGTGTGGTAATCCTGCGATAAAAAAAGAATCAGAGCATCTGTATTTCGACTTGCCAAGATTTCAAAATCAGCTCGAAGAGTGGTTTTTGAAAACTGGCAAGCGATGGCGAGAAAATGCTCAAGCTGTCACAAAGAATTGGCTTGGTCGTGGATTACACGACAGGGCAGTCACTCGTGACCTAGGATGGGGCGTTGATGTTCCAGTTGAAGGTTTTAAAGACAAAAAAATTTATGTGTGGTTTGATGCGGTGCTGGGTTACTTGAGCGCTTCCATTGCTTGTTGCGGTGGCGACGTGGAAGGGGGCCCATGGGAGCAGTGGTGGCGTCTAGATAAAAAAACTCTGCACTACTATGTTCATGGCAAAGATAATATTCCTTTTCACACAATTATCTTTCCAGCTATGCTTATGGGACTGGGAGACTTAGCATTGCCCACTCACATCATTTCATCGGAATACCTCAATCTGCCAGCGGGCAATAAATTTTCAAAGTCTTCCGGCTATGGCGCAACTTTGCCTCAGTTTCTTGATTTGGTCGATTCTGTCGAAGCTCTCGAAATTGATTCTATGCGGTTTATCTTGATTATGCGTGGTCCCGAGGCAAAAGACTCTCATTTTTCCTGGGATGAATTGGTTCAGTTGCATAATTCTGAGCTGGTCAATAAGTTCAGTAATCTAGTAAACAGAGTCACCAGCTTGATCCTAAAAAACTTTAACAACGTCGTGCCCGAGACAGCTAGTCTTTCCAATAAGGAGGAATTCTTATTGGAAAGAATAACCGAAACTTATCAGGTCGCCGGTGAATACATCGAAAAAGGCGAATTCCGTTTTGCCTGCCAGGCGATTATTGAGCTCATTCGAGAAACCAATAATCTGGTTGATGCGGAAGAGCCTTGGAAGAAAATCATTACTGAACCGCAAAGAGCTAAAAACACCCTAAATACGGCTGTTCAAGTATTATTTAATTTGCGGATTCTGCTGGAACCTTTTATTCCGTTTGCATCTCAAAAGCTAGCGGAAATCTTGGGTACACCCGATCTTCCAAAGCAATGGGAAAGGCAGCTTTTGCCAAGTGGCTTTCGACTGGGTGATAGTAAACATATCTTTACCCGGATTAAGCGAAACCAGTTGCCTGCTGATGATTGAAGTCTCGGAGCGTGAGCTCTAAGTATTCCCTGGAATCCAAAATGGAGGCCAGGGAATTTTATTTTTAATGCACCAATTTATTCCCAATGGATAAATTGAGTTGGGTGCTAGCCGATCCACCTTGAACCACAATTTCCAAGAAGCGTTTTTGTCCTAGCCCAGAACTGCCAACAATAAGCGCTGGCGCTTTATCTGGCACATCTTTTAGTCTCGTGTAATAGGGGAGTTGTTTGCCCTTGAGGGAAATATTTTTGTCAGCCAGTTCGTTTTCCAAAATCGTAGTCTTGCAATTACCAAAAACGTCAACCCACCAAATAGTTTCTGGCATATCAAGAATTTCCTCAATAGGAATTATTTCCGATTCAATCTCTTTTTCTTTGATTAAATACTCAGCAATGCGGGGCAAAAAATCAAAACTGCGAAATTGGGTGTTGGTAATGTAGTCTTTCTGCTGGGCTGAAATGTATTTTTTTTCCAATAAAATTTCTACTACGCGAGGGATGTCCATACTATGAATTGCGCCTGTCAGTTTGAACTTTTTAACTAAAGAAAGAGAAAGTCCATCAATGGTAGAAATGATGAGCGCATTTTTGTAGTGGAAATAGCCAAAGGGAGAACCATTTTTCCACCTTTTTGCTTTAGTATGCCTTGGTGCGACATTGACCAAAATTACGCCCTGTCTTTCTTCGAGTGCATCGAGAGTGTCAATTAGGTTTCCCGCTGCTTCAATTTCACTGCTTACACCGATAAAATTAACTGGGCATTGCAAGATAGCACTAACTCGAGTGGTTTGTCTTCCAGCCGCATTGTCATCGCGGCAATCATTGATAATTGTTGCAATCATAAATATTACTTGTTAAATTTAATTATTACTTGAAATAAAAAAAGCCTCATCGAGAAGGCTGTGGTAATTTAGTATAAATTAAACTAAATCAACGCCTTCTATTTGGGCACATCATTTTCATCATCATTTGCATATTAAATTTTGGTAACTTAGTATTCACGTCTAGTTGGTTTGGTTAATTGCTATGAGTAATAAAGCTAAAGTTATGAGCCTGTGGTGGGTTTATTACTTGCCTAAACCAAATTAGCTTAAATAAGCTTATTACTAATCAATTGTATAATACTATTTTAAATAATGCAAGCGGAAGCCTTTTATGTCTTTTTTGTATTCGTCTTTTTCTTCTCCCCACCCCAATGCACAACAATAGATTCAGGGGCATTCTAGAGGGGGATTTTATATGATTATATAAGGAGTTGATATGCGGATATAAGAAATATAAAATATAGTCAGGTACCTTCTTCATTGAATATAAGGGGTCAGGTACCTTTTTCATTGAAAAGCCAAGGGAGGCTGGGACTTTTCTTTTTTCCTTTATGTGCTACAATACCATCATAGACAGGGGGACAGAAAAACCGTATGAAAGGCTTAATGAAAAAAACCGATCAGATAAACTTTGAATCACCGGCTGAGTCGGTGAGCGATTGCGGTTTAAATTTAGAATTAGAATTCAATTGAAGATTGTCCAAAAACGCCATTCGGGCGTTTTTTTGTCGGCAGGCAAGGGTTGACAAATAGCTCGTTTTCTGCTAGTCTGTGTAGTTAATTTAGTCGAAGTCTAATATCCTTAACCGATTTAAAATATGAATGTGCTTTTCATCTCGAGAGAGCTTATCGCCGCAGACTTGGCTTACCAATTGAAAAAAGAGGGTTGCGATGTCAAACTCTACATAGAGAATGCGTGCGACAGGGATTGTTTCAATGGAATGGTAAGAAAAACTAATGACTGGAGAAAGGATCTGAAATGGGTCAAAAAAGATGGGCTTATTATTTTTGATGATACTGGATATGGAGAAATACAGGATGCTTTGAGAAAAAAAGGTTATATGGTGATTGGCGGTAGTGGTGATGGAGATAAGTTGGAACTAAACAGAAAGTATGGACAAAATGTATTGAAAAAATGCGGAGTTAAAATTGATAATGATTTTAAAACAAAATCGTTCACTGTTAATTCGGCAATTTCCTTTATTAAAGGATGCAAGAGTAAATGGGTGCTAAAAAATGAGAATCATGATGAGTCGCTCACTTATGTTGGAAATAAAGATGATGGATCTGATGTGATTAGCATTCTTGAAAATTACAAAATTCGCTTTGGCGGATCTTATCGCATTGCTCTTCAGCAGAGAGTTTTTGGAATCGAAATTGCAATCGGTCGGTTTTTTAATGGAAAAGACTGGGTTGGCCCGCTAGTGTTCAATGTAGAACATAAACATTTTTGCAATGATAATGTTGGTCCAATGGGCGGGGAAACTGGAACGCTGATGTGGTATGAAAAAAATGAGAATAAGCGGTTATTCATGGAAACGCTAGCAAAGTTAAAGCCACAACTTCAGAAAAGTAATTACAGGGGATATATTGATATAAATTGTATAGTGGCGGATAAAGATACAATCTATCCCATGGAAATGACTTCGAGATTTGGATCTTCAACAAATGAAACTCAAAGTGAAATTCAAGAATCGTCATGGCGTGACTTTTTGTTTTCAGTGGCGAAAGGTGAGGATTATAATTTGAAATATAAAAAGGGCTATGGAATAAATGTTGCACTGACTGTTCCGCCGTTTCCTTATGTGACTTCTGATAAAAATCTTGGACAAAAAGGCGTTAATATTTTCTTTGATAAGACGTTGTCTCAGGAAGAATTTTCACATATTCATTTCGAAGAAGTGCAAGTCAAGATGAAAAACAAGATAGCATGCTATAATATAGCTAGCAGTACTGGTTACGTGCTTTATATAACCGAATGTAGAAAGACTATTCATGAAGCGAGGGCTAAAATATATAAAATAATTGAAAAAATAATAATTCCAAAAATGTTCTATCGAACTGATATCGGTCTAAATTTTATGAAGAATAATTATAAACTATTAAAAAAATGGGGATGGATATGATAACGAAAAATACTAAATTTAATGGGAGTAAGGAATACGTTGGCAGTTGTTGTGGCAATAGCTTTGTAATCCTCGATTGTCGAAATAGCGATGGCCTAGATAAGCAGACTAAGGCGATTTTTGCTATGGAGAATATAACAAAATACGGAGTTGACTCTGCTCTTTTTTTGAGCAAATCAAGAGATATGGATGTTTTTATGGAGATTTTTGAAAAAGATGGGTCAGAGTCGGATTCTTGTGGAAATGGAACGATTTTAATCGCACACTTGCTTGACTTGGAAGATGGGCGAGTGGAAATGAAAGACAATGCTGCTTTGGTGGGTGGTGATGCGGAGAAGCAATCAATACAAATGAATATCAAATTCTCATGCATAGAAGAACTAGACGAAGAGAATTGTCTCTTTGTTAGAATGGGAGAACCGCACGTAGTTCGTTTAGTCGAAAACTTGGATGAGTTTGATTTAGTTGGTTTCGGGAGAAGGCTTCAGGAAAAATATCCCAACGGTGTTAATGTAGATATAATACAAAAGATAGAGGATTCTCGTTATCGAATAAAAACTTATGAACGCGGGGTCTTTGCTGAAACAGATTCGTGTGGCACGGGATCCCTATCTTCATATTTGGCCATTTCTCATTTTAGTGGTAAAATTCATAGTGATCCAATAGAGTTCATAAGCGCGGGCGGAAATCATTGGGTTTCAAGGAAGGGAAATATGTTAAAGCTGGAAACCTTAAAAAAGTTTTGTAAAATTAAAACTTTATAGATTCGCTTGTGTTTAAATAGTGGATATATCTTTTAAAAATAAAAATAGTATGAATTACAATCTAATATCAAACGTAGAAAGTTGCTATATACAGCTTCCAGCTCTGTTATATTACTCTCATTTGCCAGCGATAATTATTTCGCTGTTTTTTGGTACATTCGTTTTTTTTAAGAGTGGGCGGTCGCTAATCAGTAAAATATTATTAGCTATTTCCGTATCTTTTTCTCTTTGGGCTATTTGTAATCTTGTTGCGTGGACAACTTATGATAGTCGCGTGTATTCTTTTTTCTGGTCTTTTTTTGAAACACTTTCTGTCTTGTTTTATTTTTCCGTTTTATATTTTATGTATGTATTTTTTGAGGGAAAGGACGTTGCGTTTAAAACGAAGATACCTTTTTTGATTATTTTTTCTCTCGTTAGCATCGCTTCTGCTACCAAATACTATCTGATTGGATTTGATACTGTTTCTTGCGATGCCATTATGAATATCTGGTTTCTTTATTGTATTTACGCTATTAAGGTGGTGGTTTTTCTGTTGGCACTGGTTTTGCTGATAGCTAAATATATAAAATATCGAGAGGATAAAATAAAAAAAACCAAAATAGTTTTTGTTGGAATCGGTTCAATTTTGCTGTTATTTTCGTTTTTAGTTACTCAATATGCGGGAGACTTAATTTCGAGTAGCTATTACAATATAGAATTCTATGGTTTGTTCGCGATGGCATTTTTTATTGCCATACTTGCCTATCTGATTGTAAAATACAATGCTTTCAATATTAAACTTCTTGGAACTCAGGCTCTGATTTTCGCTCTAATAATTCTCATTGCTTCCCAGTTTTCTTTTATCCGCAACAATACCAATAAAATTCTCACAGCTATCACGCTGGTGATTGCGATGGTTTTTGGCTGGATATTGGTGCGTTCGGTCAAAAAAGAAGTCAAGCAGAAAGAGGAGTTGGAGATTGCTAATGCGGAAATTAGTGAAAGAAAAGAGCAACTGCAAAGAATTTCTGATAGTCTGGCCATTTCCAATGAAAAACTCAAACAACTCGATTCTGCTAAAACCGAGTTTATCTCGATGGCCTCTCATCAACTGCGCACGCCAGTGACTGGCATCAAAGGCTACACTTCAATGCTGATTGAAGGTGGTTATGGCGAGGTAACGCCCGAGCAAAAAGGAGCGCTCAAGAAAGCCTTTGAAAGCAATGAGCGCATGAGCACGCTGATTGAAGATTTGCTCAATGTTTCCAAAATTGAATCGGGCAAATTGGAATATGAGTTTTCCAAGTTCAAAATGGAGAAAATCTGTCAGGAAGTGGTAGACACGCTTTTCCCCAAAGCCAAAGACCACAATCTCTATTTGGAATATAAAGCGCCGAAAAAGGCTTTGCCAGAGCTTGTGATTGATGGCACAAAAGTGCGCGAAGTGATTTCCAATTTGGTGGATAATGCGGTGAAATATACTCCCAAAGGCGGAGTGACACTTTCGCTCGAACTGTGCACTAAAAATGAAGCGAATTGTCTTTCTGCGCCGCACATCAGAATCACTGTTTCCGACACGGGCATTGGTGTTCCGCCGGAAGAAATGGAATATCTTTTTCTCAAATTTTCTCGAGGCAAAGACGTGCACCGGCTCAATGCCACTGGCACGGGCCTTGGGCTTTTCGTAGGTAAAAAAATGATCGAAGGCAACGGCGGAAAAATCTGGATCGAATCCGAAGGCAAAGACAAAGGCTCGCGCTTTATTGTGGAGTTGCCAGTGGTGCGTGAGGAAGAGGACTTGGAGGGGAAGGGGTAGGGAGGCGTTACTATTTTAGTAATATATACTTGAATAAAAAAGCTATCTATAATAAGCCATAGTTGATTATCATATATCAATTGTATTGAAAGATGGCGAATTAATCGTTTGGGTTATGGTCATATGTCAAAACCGCGAGACTTTTATCAAATTTCATTGAAAGCTATTTTGAGAAATACAAAAGGGCAAGTTTTGATTTTGAAAGCGCTTGGCCACGGCACATTTGCTGGTTTTTATGACTTGCCGGGCGGTCGAATTGATGAAGATGAATTTTCAACATCGTTAGCGGAGGTTTTGAAACGAGAAGTAATTGAAGAAACTGGTCTTACTAATTTTGAAATCAATGAAAATCCTGTTGCAGTTGGTAGACATTGTATCAAAAAAGAGCACGCGAAGTCTGAAAAAGATATACACGTGCTCTATGTGTTCTATGAGGTCGATTTAAAGGAGTATGCTGTTAAAATTAGCGCTGAGCACGAAGGCTTTGAATGGATCGATCTTGAGTCGGCAGATTTGGAAAAATATTTCACATCCGGAATTCTTGATGGATTGAAGATGTATTTGTTGAAAAAATAAGTTTATACTACGCGATGCATGTTTGGATATAACTAAATATGCATAAGATGTAAGAAAAGTTATATAAATTCAAGGGAAGGGTATATTGGGGAGTAGAAAAGTGCGGAGAAAGGTGTGGAGCAGAGAATGGAAGAACATGCTAGGGTGGGTGAAAAGGTGAGTGAAAAAGGTGGGTGAAAAGGTGGGTGAAAAATTATCAGAGAAGCACTGGTGCTATGGTAACTTTATAAGAATCTAATAAATCAACAAACTTTATAAAGTTCTAGTTTTGGTTGATCTGATTAGTTTTTGTGCAATAATCCCGACCTTGCCATGTTTATGAGGCTCTGATTGGCCGACGTGACCCTTATCCGAATAAATATTTTCTAGATAAAAATGAATTTTAAAATTGGGCTCGGAAAATAGTTTTTTCAGTTCGCCAAACTTAAAATGAGACTTTCTTCTTTTGGAGGGAGGATTAGCTTCTGTGAATGAGGTGATAATAATAAACCCTCCAGGAAGCACTTTTTTCTTGACGTCAGTAATAATTTTTAAAGAGTCGGATTTCTTCAAAAAATGCAACGTGCCAATAATACTAATCAGGCTGAATTTGTTTGGTTCAATTTCAAACTTAGCGATATTTTTGCAAATAGCATCGATATTTTTTAACTTTTTTTGGTTGGCTTTTTCTTTTATTTGAGCAATAGCTACCTTGGAATTATCCACGGCAGTAACATTAAATTTTTTTCGCGCTAGATAAAATGAATCACGGCCTTGTCCACAACCTAAATCCAAGACGTCTATCTCAGGCTTTAATTTACTAGCAATTTTTACAAATAAACTCGTGGGCTTTATTCCGCAAAAATTCTCATTCTCTTTATAAATAGAATCGTAATACATAATTTTTCAATTAGTGTTTATGCTTTTAGCGTAGATAATTTTTATCATTAAGGATATAGCCTAGGGCGCAATTGATTGCATCTTCAAATTAATCAGCTTTGTTTTTTTCTCCTTTCATTATATCTAGGACTTATGCGTTTGCCAAATGAGCTCCGTAAGGGGCGCTTATTAACGGCAAAAAGTAGGATATGCTATAATGAGACTATGAAAACCAATTTCACAATCGGGGTGTTTGCGGTAATCTTTGATGAGCAAAAGCGCGTTTTACTTTGTCATCGGCGTGATTATGACCTTTGGAATTTTCCCGGCGGGGGACTTTCCATCAATGAAGCGCCATGGGAAGGCGTTATTCGCGAAGTAAAAGAGGAAACAGGGCTCGATGTTAGAGTGGTGCGTCTGGCGGGAATTTATAGCAAGAAAAACAGCACGGATATCGTATTTTCTTTTTTGTGTCAGGTTGTGGGCGGGGAAATGACACTGACTGATGAAGCTGATCGAATAGAATATTTTTCAAGCGAAAACATGCCTAAAAATACTTCGCCAAAACATGTGGAGAGAATAAAAGATATTTTGGAAGCAAAAGACGAGACGCTGATAATGAAAACTCAAGAGGGACAATCTTCGATTGAGTTAGCGAAACAAGGAAAACTTTAAAAAAATAATTCTATGCAAAAGGAAATTCTATTCATCACCAGAAACAACAAAAAAGTGGAAGAAGTCAGGGCGATAACTGGGCTCAATGTTACCGCGAAAAATTTGGATATTTTGGAAATCCAGTCTTTGGACATTGAAGAAGTTGCCAAGGCAAAAGCGCGAGTTGCTTTTGAGCTGGTTGGCCAGCCGGTGATTGTTGATGACGCAGGAATGAGTATTGAGGCGCTTGGCGGCCTGCCTGGCGCGCTGATTGCGTGGTTTTTGGATAGTCTTGGGCCAGCGGGAATTCTCCGACTGATGGCGAGCGAAAAAAATCGCAAGGCGTCTGTCTCCACTTGCATTGCCTATGCCGACGAAGCTGGCGTCTTTGCTTTTACGGGAAAGGTTTTGGGAACGGTAAGCGAATCTTTGCGAGGAGAGGGCGGATTTGGCTATGACCCCATTTTCATTCCTGACGGCGCTGACAAAACCTATGCCGAAATGACCGCGGACGAGAAAAACGAAATCTCCATGCGAAAAATCGCCCTTTTGAAATGGAAAGAATTTATGGAGCAAAAATATGTCTGAACAGCTAATTTTAGTAAATGAAAAAGACGAGCTGGTCGGTTTTCAGGAAAAACTGAAAGCTCACGAGCTGGGGCAGTTGCATCGGGCTTTTTCTATTTTTGTGTTTGATTCCGCAGGACGATTGATGCTTCAAAAAAGAGCTTTGGTAAAATATCATTGCGGAGGACTGTGGAGCAATACTTGCTGCGGACATCCACGGCCAAAAGAAAAGTTAAGCGAAGCGGTTCATCGCCGGTTGCAAGAGGAGATGGGTTTTGATTGTGTTCTCAACGATGTTTTTGAGTTTGTGTATAAGGTAAGATTTACCAATGGCCTTTGGGAGCATGAATATGTGCATATATTTTTTGGCCAGTATGATAAGGAGCCAATAATTAATCCCGAAGAAGCCGATGACTGGAAATGGATTGATTTGGAGGAGCTCAAAAAAGACATCAAACTTAACCCTGAGCAGTATACGTTTTGGTTCAAAAAAGAGTTGGCGCATCCTGAGTTTAATAATTATGTGGAAAAATAATATGAAACCACTCTATATTCTCAAGCTTGGTGGAAGTGTTGTGACTCATAAAAATCGCCAGGGCGTTTCAGTTAGAAAAATATTACTTAAGGAAGTCGCCGATGAGTTAAAAAAAATCATCGCCAAGAAAGCTTTTAATTTAATTTTAATTCACGGTGCTGGGGCTTTTGGACATCAGTTGGCGCATAAATATAATCTTCGGGAGGGAGTGAAAAATGATCCCGTGAAATCATATGGTTCGCTACTTTCGCGTATTGGTAATCAAAAACTCAATACCGCCATAACTGAAATTTTAGTGGACAACGGGTTAAAAATTACTCCGATGCACACAGCTTCAGTGATTATTCAAAAAGATAAAAAAATTGTTAGTTGTAATTTAGAAGTTATTCAAGAAGCGCTTAGGCAAAATTATGTCCCGCTTTTATATGGCGAGATGGTTTTTGATCAAGCCCTTGGAATGACAATTTGTTCTGGTGACGCTATCGCGCCATATTTGGCTAAAAAATTGAAGGCCGAGAAAATATTTTTTGCTTCGGATATAGATGGGATTTTCACTAAAGATCCGCATTTGCATAGGGATGCGAAATTGTTGAAAAAAATAGCGCTAGAAGACATTGAAAAAAATGCTAACTTGGCAGGTTCTCATAATGTTGATGTGACGGATGGACTTTTGGGAAAAATCAAAAAGTTAGATATATCAAAAAATAAAACTCTAAAATCCGTCGAAATTTTCAATGGTCTTCATGCAGAAAATTATGCTAAAATATTTTTGAAAGAAGAATTTCCGCATACGAAAATTTACATAAAAAATGCGGCCATCAATGATGACCGCGGGTAGTTAATTTGGCATGTTTGGTATTTTTCATAGCGCGATATATATATCGGTTATTCTGCCTTCCAATAGAAAATCTTTTAAAATCGGATCCGTTTCAATTCTTATGCTTGGCAAACTTAATAATTCACCTGTTGTTTTCCAGCCAGAAAAGACGATATCGTTGTCAGAAGGCGTTGGTGTATCGTTGGAGTTTCCAGTGAATAACCCGTAGCCATAAACAGTCTTGATGTCTTTTCGGTCAGGAAGTAGGAAAAAATTTCGCGGAACAATTCCAAATTTTTTTATTTGATGAATAGGGAGGCCAATTTCCTCTCTGATAAGTCGGATAATTGTATCCTCTTCATTTTCATCTAGTTTCGGATCAAATGTTTCAATTGGAAAAGAAATCATCCCACTTTTTTTCAGTATTTCAGGCTTATCTTTCAGCTCCCTGACCGTATAGAGCTTCAAAAAACCATCAACCAAGGTAAAAAGTAGGAAGCCAACGCCAATAGCATTTTGAGCAATTTTCATTTCAAAACCCTCCTTATATTGGATAATTTACGTTATTTTCTTTGAAATGTACTAAAATGATACTATCACCAAGAAAATCCTTCTGTCAAACAGAAAACAAATTGACGCAAAGCACGCCTAGGAGTATGATATTTGTAGTGGTTTGATTGTCCTAAGAATTAAGTTGAACTCACAAAAATTATGAACACAATAAAAAACACCAAGATTGGAGTGATTGGAACGGGGTATGTGGGGTTGCCATTGGCAGTGGCCTTTGGAAAAAAGTTTCCCACCATTGGATTTGACATTAATCAAAAACGAATTGAACAGTTGCGAAAAGGCATTGACCTTACGAAAGAGGCGAGCAAGGAAAGAATTTTGTCAGCCAAAAATTTGCGTTTTTCTTTTGATCCAGAAAGTTTGCGCTTGTGTAATTTTTTTATCGTCTCTGTTCCCACTCCGATTGATAATTTCAAAGTGCCGGATTTTTCTCCTTTGGTCAGTGCTAGCACAATGCTCGGTAGAGTTTTGAAAAAAGGGGATGTGGTGGTCTATGAATCAACGGTCTATCCGGGAGCAACAGAAGAAATTTGTGTGCCGGTTTTGGAAAAAGAATCGGGACTAATCTATAACAAAGATTTTTTTGCTGGCTATAGCCCAGAGCGAATTAACCCGGCTGACAAGGAACATCAGATTGAAAGTATTGTCAAAGTTACCTCCGGCTCAACTCCTGAAGCGGGTAAATATATTGATGGAGTATACAAGGAAATTATTACCGCCGGAACTTTTTTGGTGGACAATATGAAAACAGCGGAAGCTTGCAAGGTGATTGAAAACGCCCAGCGCGATCTCAATATTGCTTTTATGAATGA
>Ga0172379_10005031_pt1 | contig 18836 bp, 25 predicted proteins | sample GrowelOW334metaG_FD_119756 | JGI IMG/M metagenome (GOLD analysis project Ga0172379, IMG submission 119756) | Groundwater microbial communities from an aquifer near a municipal landfill in Southern Ontario, Canada - Groundwater well OW334 metaG | ecosystem: Environmental > Aquatic > Deep...
CGGGAACACGGGCGCAAGAAATCATAAATGACCTTGAAACCGCCGACTTCATCGCGCTTTTCATCGGATTCCTTATGTTTCGGATCGTAAATATACGAGGTGTCGTGATTGATGACCGCGGCGGAAACTCCGAGATAAGAAAATACCTGTCCCATCCACACGGCATCGCGGCGCGCCAGATAATCGTTGACGGTTACCACGTGAACCCCTTGCCCCGACAAGGCGTTTAAATACGCCGGCAGGGTCGCCACGAGCGTTTTTCCTTCGCCGGTACGCATCTCGGAAATTTTTCCCTGATGAAGAACGATGCCGCCGACAAGTTGGACATCGTAGTGCCGCTCGCCGAGCGTCCGCTTGGCGGCTTCGCGAACGAGCGCGAACGCTTCCGGCAAAATATCGTCTTCCGTTTCCCCTTCGTCCAAACGCTTGCGGAAAGAAGCGGTTCTTTCGGAAAACGCTTCCGGCGGCAGTTTTTGTATTTCTTCCTCCAAAGAATTTATCGCATCAATGATCGGATGAATCTTTTTCAAAGCTTTTGCGTTCTCATCTCCGAAGATTTTCTTTAAAAATTGCATATATTTGTGATAATTATAGTATCGGTATAATAGCATAAAACATACCCAAAATACAGGGTAAGAAAAAGGTGAGAAAAAGTGAGAAAAAAATTTCCAATTACCAATTTCTAATTTCTAAACGAGCGAGAGAAATGGAAGTCGCAACTTACATTTCCGTCGCCGGAACGGGGTTGTACCCCGGTCCGGAACGTTTGAGATGACAAAGGACTCTTGATTATTTGAGATAAAATGTGAAATTTTAAACGTTTCGGTACGGGGTATAACCCCGAACCGGCGATAGAAACCGCTTTTATTTCCAATAAAAATCCAAATTGCATAAAACTATACTGTTAAAATTTGAAAATTAGACATTGGACATTTTATTAGAAATTAGAAATTGGATATTAGAAATTTTTTATGGCAACAATTCAGAGTTTTTCTTATTTTTTGAAAAACACTCTTCCAAAACAAAACTCCCCTTTCGGAGAGTTTTGTTCAGTGCTAAGAAGTTGAAGGTTATTTTTTCTTCGCTTTTTTGACAACCTTCTTCGCTTTCTTGACAACTTTCTTTACAGCCTTCTTGACTGCTTTTTTCTTTTTGACTACCATTGTATTGAAATATTTTTTCTCCTCATTGTTGAAAAATTCGGAAAAAAATATTATGAATTATTTTTTTATAAAAACATCGACCATTGTTTTCAAAATAATTTTTTGAAAACTTTTTTCATCTATCTTTATTATCGTACAGAAAATAATTTAACACAAGATATTTTTTTTAAAAAAAGTGGATAACTTTATAAAAAATATTTTTGCGAAAATATTTTTTAATTTCAAATTGCCAATATCTAAGTTCTAAACGAACGAGAGAAAAGAAAATCGCAACTTGCATTTCCGAGCGAGGGCAAGAAATAAAAAGAGAGAAACCGCTTTTATTTCTAAAAAATATTTTCGGTGCGTCGTTCATTAGAAATTGGAAATTTTTATATGACCTGAACTTCCATCTCCAACTTAATCCCCGTTTTTTCTTTTACGCTCTTTTTCACGTCACCGGCAAACAAAAGTATCTCTTTCGTCGTTCCCCCGCCGTAATTCACCAACACGAGAGCCTGCTTATTCCATAGTCCGATATTTCCTTTTTTATAGCCCTTTAATCCGCATATCTTATCCAACAAAAATCCGGCCGATAACTTGGCTCTTTTTTCTTCCAACGCAAAAATCGGCAAATCGGGGTACTCTTTTTTCAGGGCATCGGCTTTTCTTTTTGAAACAATCGGATTTTTAAAAAACGAACCTGCCGTACCGACCTTTGAAATGTCGGGCAATTTTTTTGTTCGTATCGCGATAATCGCGTCGCGAACATTTTTTAACGATGGCGCAATTATTTTTTGTTGCGAAAAATATTCTTGCACGTCTTTATACTCCGTTCTCGCTTTTCCTTTTTTTTTCAGAATGAAAGAAACTTGCGTAACGATATATTTTTTTCCGACATTTGTTTTGAAAAAACTTTCGCGATATCCGAAATTGCATTCTTTATTTGAAAATTTTTTTATTTTCATCGTTTCCGTGTTCAATGCTTGCACGGAAAAAATAATATCTTTCGCTTCCGCTCCATACGCGCCGATATTGCCGATTGCCGCCGCTCCGACCGTGCTCGGAATCAAGGAAAGATTTTCCAAACCGGCACACTTGCGCCATACCGTTTTTGCGACAAATGAATCCCAGTCTTCGCCCGCACGGGCAATCGCGACCGCCGTATCATTTTTTTTTCTTGCGGCGCCGCTGTTCGCCGTTCGGCGAACGAAAGCAGTGTTTTTAAACCGTATTCCTTTCATTTCCATTTTAATAACCAGTCCGGAAAATCCCGCATCCGGAATAAGAAGATTCGCTCCTCTTCCCAGTACGAAAAACGGAAGTTTTTTTTCTTTCGCGAACCGTACCGCTTTCCGCAATTCCGCAATACTTTTAACGCGCGAAAAATACCTTGCGCGTCCGCCCGTTCTAAATGCCGTAAAATCTTGGAGCGGAATATTTTCTTGCATTTTCATACTTCCAGAATACACCACAAAGAATGATAAAAAAAGCCCCATCCTCTGTTGGAGATGGGGCTTGTGCTATGGGTATTACGATACGGCGGTATAGATTGGATGAAGCTTTATTTCCTTTTTGCCAAGAACAAAAGCGACTTTTTCTATTTCCGGATATGATCCGTTCTTAAAGTACAAAACGATATCCCAAAGAAATTCCACAAGACGGTCGTCGTTTCCATCGGCAAATAAGAAGGTTACGAATACCCCGTTTTCATCTTGCATCAATCGGTGAAAGATAATGCCTTTTTTTTCAAATTCTTCTTTAAAATTGCAAAATGTTTCAAAAAGGTCATTTTCGCGCTTTGTGTCAACGGTAAATCTCAAGCATTTTTTTTCATTCTCGGGTAACATTTGCGGGTCTCCTGTGGGTCGGATGTTTCAGTGTCTCCGGATTGAATAGTATCTCATTATATTCTTATTGTCAAGTGTTTCCGAGTTATCTTGTATCAGCTAAAAGAGGAAAGAAGGATAATCCCTCCAAGCATGACAAAAATCGCGATCCATTGATTTGATTTTATTTCCTCATGATAAAAATACTTTCCATAGAGCGTCGCGACGAGAGGACTGCAAGAAGTCAAAGAAGCCACCAAGTTTATGTTGGACGCGCCAAGTCCGAAAGTATATGACAATCCGGCGATTGCCCCAAAAAACGCGACCAAGGCGGTTTGAAACGCCGTTTTTCTGTCGGGAAGCGGGAAAGATCGTTTTTCATACAACATCGCGATACCGCTCCACAATAATATTCCCGACTCCACGATGAATGTCGTCATTATCGGGCCGATGGCATTAACGGGGATTTTATACAAAGCCGAAACCACTCCCCAAAGAAACATTGAAATGAGGGCAAAAAAAATGCCGCTCTCTTTATTGAACAAACGAGAATTTTTCAAATCTTTGAAATCAACGGAAATCAAAACGATGCCCAGAAATATTATCGCTATTGAAATCATGCGCATGGGCGATAATTTTTCGCCGAAAAACAAGACCGAAAACAAAACGGTGATGAGTATGGAAGAATTGGCGATTGGCGAAATCACTCCGATTTTTCCGCGATTTATCGCTTTAAAAAAAAGCAAGAGCGGGATATATCCCAAAAAGGCGATGCCGAGGGAAATGAGCGCGTATTTGAAAGAAAAAACGGCGCCGTTAAAATTCAATAAAAAAACCGGAAGCAAGATCGCCACCATAAAAACCCCTCTCCAAAAAGTCACCTTGACGCTACCCAGCGTTCGGGAGGGCTTCTGCGATATTCCGTTGCTCAAACCGAAACCGAACATGGCGATGACGCCGAACAACACCCCCAATACAGTTGTATTCATAAAGTTATGAAAAAATAGAAGAATAGAAAGATAAAAACGAATAGAAAAATATTAAAATAAGAAAATAGAAAGATTATTGAAACATCATCTTGAATTTTTCTATTTTTTTATTTTTCTATTTATAGTAATCTTTTTATTCTCGCAGTAATGCTCCTCCGGCATATTTATTTGACGGGTCCCACAACATCCACGAAGTCAGTCCGGCATCATAGGTCGCCCGTATCTGGTCCTCAACTTCCCTCTTCCCGTATGCAGGGCTTCCCAAAGAAAAATCTTGAAGCCACGGGCGAAGTTTAAGCGGAGTCGCTCCTGCCGTAATGGCGCGATCCGAACCGGCTTTCATGACGGAGAGAACAAGATCGTACGGATGCGCATTCGGGTTCGCCCAGCCGTCAAAACCTTTCGGGTAATGAGACGGATACACCATCGGCGAAACATAATCAAAATTTAAAAGCGCCGATTCAAGCACTTGTCCGATGTTCAGGTCGCCGGTCACCGTGGTCGTCATTCCGAAAACATCGGCGGAAGTCGGGATTCCCGCGGTTTTCATTTGACTGTTCAGATATTCAAAAAAACTTTTAATGATAATCGGTTTTGAAGAAGTTCCCGAAAGAGGAAAAACCATGTCTTGGATATTTCCATCCGAGGGAAAACGTATGTAATCAAAATTAATTTCATCAAACCCTTGAGAATAAGCGTCTTTCGCGATGGCAACCGTATATTCCCAAACCTCTTTTGAATTTGGGTCAACCCACGTCATTCCTTTCCGATCTTCCCACAAACCTCCCGTGGTTTTGCTTTTTACGGCAAGTTCGGGATTCCGTTCCGCGCGATAAGGATCTTGAAAAACGGCAACCCGTCCTATAACGTACACATTATCCCGATGAAGCAAAGATATCAGTCTGCGCATATCGGAAATGCGACAGCCGGTTTTTCCGTCACTCAAAAGTGAGGAATCATCCGCCTTATACGACATGCGCCCGGTTGCATCTTTAACATCAATAACAATGGAATTGATCTCGGTCGTGTTTATTATATTGATTACCCGATCGCGTTCCGACGGAGTGCTCGCGATGCAAGACGACATGTACGCGGCCTTGACCGCAACCGGCGTTTGCACATGCGCAACGGGAGGAAAAACGGGGACTTCCGGAAGAATCTCAAATACGGCGGAACTGGTGGCGTTTGACGACAGCAAAATGGTTTTTATGGAGACGGAACGGTTAAATGCGAGAATAACGGCGGTTACTCCAGCATAAAAAAACGCAAGGGAAGCGATAAAAAAAATACCCCTCACCACATGTTTTTTTTGCGGCAATTTATGCAAAAGTCTACGCATAGGGCATTTTTGAATCTTCTTTTCCTTTATCCTCCGGGGCGTTTTCCATAAATGTGGCGCTCTCTTTCTTTTTCTGCAAAACCGCATTTTCCTTTCTTGGAATCAACACGAGCGCGATAATGAGCATGCCGGCAATGACAATGAAATAATACCTCCAGTTTTCGGGAAATCCGTCCTGTACGGCAACGATGATTAAAAAGGCCAAAGTGGCGATTGATTTTTTCATGTATGTATTATATATCAAAATAGAAAAATAAGAAAATAAAAAGATTATAACGTCGTCGTAATCTTTCTATTCTTCTATTTTCTTATTTTTCTATCGTACGATAATCACAAACTCCCCTCTCACCGTATCCTTATGCGCTTCAAAATGCGCCAGAAGTTCGGTTGCCGTTCCGGAAACGAATTCTTCGTAAATTTTCGTGAGCTCGCGCGCGATGACAATCTTTTTCTTCGGAGCGAATTTTTGGAGAGATTCAAGGGCTTTCAAAATGCGGTGCGGAGATTCGTAAAACGCGACGGTTCGTTCGGATGCGGCAATCTCTTTAAAAAGCGTTTCTCTTCCTTTTTTGTGCGGAAGAAAACCGAGAAAAAGAAATTCGGAACTCGGCAAACCGCTTGCCGAAAGCGCGGAAATCACCGCGGAAGGTCCCGGTATGGGTACAATGTGAATGTCAAGGCGAAACCTTGACATTCTTTCACGTATTTCTGAAACGAGCATCACGCCCGGATCGGAAATGCACGGGGTTCCCGCATCCGAAACCAGCGCAAGATTTTTTCCTTCCGCAAGCAATTCAAAAACTTTTTCAACTTTGGAAAGTTTGCTGTGGGAATGGTAGGAAATAAGAGTTTTTTGAATATCGTATTTTTGCAGAAGTTTCGCCGTAACGCGCGTGTCTTCGCACAAAATCGCATCAACTTCGCCAAGCACGCGAATGCCCCGAAGCGTCATATCTTCAAGATTTCCGATGGGAGTGGCAATGACGTAGAGATTTGGCATAAAAAAATAATAAAATGGAAAAATAAGAAAATAGAAAAATTATAATGGCATCGTAATCTTTCTATTTTACTATTTTTCTATTTTTATATTATTATTTCTCCATTAATTTCCTCACCCTTCCCTCCAGATCTTCAATTCTGTGGCGATACTCGGCGAGAATGATATTTTCGTGCTTTTCAAATTTTTCGTTCATTTCTTTTCGGAGAATGGAAAGGTCCGAACGAATAAGCGCAACTGCGTTTTCAAAATCGGACTTGCATGGCGAACAGGCACAAGAAACCGCCGCTTTTTTCGGCCTCGGCACGCCGAAGCTTTTGGCGGGGGCGGCCTTTTTTACCGTCTTTTTTTTCATAGAGAGAACTTTTATTTAAGTTTTTCCAGTACGCGGCTCAGAATATCTTTTATGTCCCAATCGGCCTTGATAAGATAATCGGAAGATCCGACCTCAACCGCCGTGGCAATCTGCGATATGTCCGTTGAATTCGTGAGAAATATTATTTTTGTTTTTTCAAGCAATTTTTCCGCTTGCGCTTTCCGCGCCACTTCCATACCGTCCATTTTCGGCATGGCGATATCAAGAAGGACAAGATCGGGCTGTTCTTTTCGGATGAGTTCAAGCGCCGCTTCTCCGTCGCCGGCTTCAAATAATTCAAAGGGGCCTTCCACTTTCAAAGAATCAACGAGAGCGCGTCTGAGCGCCACCTCGTCATCCACAATAAGAATCTTTTTTTTGTCCATAATTGAGAATATTATTCAAATAATGATATGAATCTATTATAACGGAAATTTTCGGAATAAGAAAGGCTTTGGAAATTTTTACAATCCAATCTCTTCTTTTATCTTTTTCAGCAGATCGCGCAGATCTATATTGGATTTGATGAAATACCCGACCACGGAAGGAGAAGAAACGGATGAAATTATGGACAAATCTCCCGAATTCGTCAAAAACATTATTTTTGTCCGTTCCGCCAAATGTTCTTCGTTCATTTTTTTGGCAAAAGTGACGCCATCCATGACCGGCATGACGATGTCAAGCAAAATGAGATCCGGCATGTCTTTTTTAACCATCTCCAAAGCAACGGCGCCGTCTTCCGCTTCAAATACCGTCAATTCGTCTTCCCCGCGCAAAAAGTCGCCTATTATCTTGCGCAGATGCGCTTCATCTTCAACCACAAGAATTTTCTTTTTGTCTTTCATAAAAATTTAATTACCGAAAAAACCTTCCGTATCATACCGTCATAATAACAAAAGAACGCCTTGATTGAAAGGGAAAAGAAAAAAACACAAAAACCGATTTTTGCGGTCTTTTTCGCCTCCGCGCGCTATTTGCTTCCTCTCGTCAGATGATCTTTGATTTGTTTGACGATTTGTTCAATGTCCCAATCGGATTTTATAAGATACCCCAAAACCCCGTGGATAACCGAAGCAACCGATATTTTGTTAATATCGCTTGAGTTTGTGAGGAACAGAATTTTTGTCTTTTCCGTTATTTTCTGCTCATCCATAACTCTCGCAAGCGTCAAACCGTCAATAACCGGTATGTCAATATCCAGCAAAGCGAGGTCAGGACTGAATTGTTGCATCAGTTCAAGCGCCTCTTTGCCATTCGCCGCCTCCAATATTTCAAACGCGTTTTCTTTTTGCAATCTCTCTCTTAAAATTCTTCTGAGAGAATTATCGTCTTCTATGATGATTATTTTCTTTTTTTCTTCCATAATATTCATATGTTACAAATTGCTTATCAGTTATTATAACAAATGTTTCTTAAAAAAGACAATATCGGCACTGTGCATTGTTTATGCCGTCAGGACACACTCGGGTAAATTCTTCCCGTTTTCTTTTATTTTATGACCTTTTTCCCCAAAAGCCAGAGAATCATCGCTTTCTCTACGTGCATCCTATTCTCCGCTTGGTCAAATATCACCGAGTTTTTATGGTCAATGGCGTCGCGGGAAATTTCGTAGCCGACGTGGCACGGCATGCAATGCATAATCTTCGCTTTCGGCGCGCAGGTGTCAATGAGCTTGGCGTTCAATTGATACGGCATAAAGAGTTTTTTCCTTCGGTCATATTCCTCCTGAAAAGCCGGTTTCACTTTTCCGTTCTCAAAGAATTCCATATCCATCCATGTGTCGGTATGGACATAATCCGCATCTTTGAGCGCCGATTTCAAATCAAGCGTGCGCGTAATATTTCTGGTATCTTCCGCCATCTTGTTGAGTTCCGGATCAATGCTGTCTTTGTTCGCTTCCGGCGCGACGATCACGACTTTAATGCCGAGCTTGGCGCACGCAAGAGAGAGCGTATTGGAAACATTATTTTCAATACCGAGCCAGACGACCTTTTTCACTTTTTTCAAACCGCCCGAATGTTCCACCATGGTAAGAATATCGCCGAGCGCCTGCGCGGGGTGATATTTCTCACTGCACGCATCAATAACCGGAATTTGATTTTGATCAGCCGCAAGCTGTACGTCCGCCGCTTTCAAAGCGCGGAACATGAGCACCGATCCAAATCGCATAACCGCCTTGATCTCATCTTTGAAATCTGTAAGCGCGAACTGCGTGGTTTTCATATCCAAAAAAATGGAATGCCCGCCAAGTTCCGTCATCGCCGCCTCAAAAGAAAGCCGCGTGCGAGTAGAACCTTTTTGGAAAAGCATAATCAAGGTTTTGTTCGGCAAAAGATTGGTCAACTTCCCCGCCTTCCGTTTTTTCTTCACCGCTTGCGCCATGGCAAGGATGTCGGTAATGTCTTTTTTACTCTGGTCTTTTAATGAAAGTATGTGTTTCATAAAATTATAGTTTTATGGCTATTAAAATTGATTTTTTGAATTTTACTTGACAAAATAATTGTCTTGTGATACAATGCATTCGTTACTTCGTCCTTTCACTTTTTTTGGAGTCACAACCATGAAATCTGCAACACCAAGATATGTTTACTATCGTTGTAATTCTTGCGGTTATTCTGTTGCCATCGGCATAACGAAACCTCAAACTGTAAAATGTCCAAATCCAAAATGTTCAAATGGTACTCTTCTCAGAAGATCAAACCAAAATCCAGAAGAACCGATACGCGATATTGACTTCTTTCTTTAATCGTGTGAATCTTCCATCAAGCTCCACTCAAAAGTGGAGCTTTACTTTTTTTGTCGCCGGTTCGGGGTTGCACCCCGAACTGGAACGTTTTCGATGTCAAACAAAAGTTAATTTCAAAAACAACACTCCCGAGACTTTTCAAACATTTCGGTTCTGGGTACAACCCAGAACCGGCGACGATTGGCATACTAATTTATCAACCAAGTTCCCCCATTCCCCGCCAGTGCCTTATCAAACGATTCCGCATCGGTAATGAGCACCTGCCTCTTCGCTCCTCCTTTCAGATACGCAATCGCCGCTTCAATTTTCGGCTTCATGCTTCCTTCGGCAAAATGCCCTTCTTTCAGATATTTTTTCGCCTCGGCAACGCGCATTGATCGGATTGCTTTTTCTTCCGGCTTGCCGAAATTGAGTTTTACTTCCGGAATGGCGGTCAAAATTATGAACAGGTCGGCTTTGAGCAAATCTCCAAGCACCGCCGTCGTTTTATCCTTGTCTATCACCGCATCAACGCCCGCGAGCTTCTTTCCTTTCTCAACAACGGGGATTCCTCCTCCGCCGCCCGCGATAACGACATGTCCGCATTTAATAAGGTCGCGCACAACATCCGTTTCCACAAAACCAATCGGCTCCGGTGATGGAACGACGCGGCGAAACCCCCTGCCGGCATCCTCTTTAAAAACAAATCCGGATTCCGTTCGTATTTTTTCCGCTTCTTCTTTTGAATAAAACGGGCCGACCGGTTTGGTCGGGTTTTTGAAAGCCGGGTCATTCTTTTTGACAACAACCTGCGAAAGCACCGTGACGATGTGCTTCTTGCTTCCTTTCGTGTCAAAAAAATCTCCGAGCGATTGTTCCATCCAATACCCTATCTCTCCCTGACTCATCGCATCGCACAGGAACAACGGCATTTCGGGAACAAAAGATTTTCCCGCCGCGTTCTGTATAAGAAGATTCCCGACCTGCGGACCGTTGCCGTGGGTAATGATAACCTCATACGCATGGTTCATGGCAATCGGCGCCAGCGCTTTCATGGTCGCGCGAACATTGACGAAAGATTCTTCATGGGTTCCCTTTTCTCCTTTCTGCTGAATGGCATTTCCGCCGAGAGCGATGATGATTCTTTTCTTTTTCATGTTGATAAAGATACCAATACGCGAATGAAACGAATGATACGAATGGCAACGAATACGCCGTTTCCGGATTCGTATTCATTCGTATCATTCGTAAAAATTCGTATATTGGTATCTGTATTTTTTAGATAAACTTCCTGTTCTTGAGTATGGCTTTGAGCTCCTTCTTTCCCTGCAAAGACAGATCATATTTCACTCTCGTCGCCGGTTTGTTGATTTTCACGAATCTGGAGAGGTCAATCGGGGTTGCAATAACCACCGCATCGCAATCCACTTTGTTGATGGTTTCTTCAAGGTCTTTGATCTGTTTGTCTCCATACCCCATCGCCGGCAAGAGTTTGCCGATTCCCGGATATTTTTCAAAGGTCGCCTTGATGGAACGCACCGCCGCAGACCGTGGGTCAACCAACTCCGCCGCGCCGCTTCTCTCCGCCGCTACCGTTCCCGCGCCTATCTTCATTTCTCCGTGAGTCAAAGTCGGACCGTCTTCAATGACGAGCACGCGCTTGCCTTTAATCATCTCGGGATGTTCAACCGTGAGAGTGGATTCGGCTTTGATGATTTTCGCTTTCGGGTTGTACTTCTTTATATTTTCCATGATGATTCCGACTTTTTCCGGATCGGCGGAATCCATTTTATTGATGACGATAACATCCGCAAGCCGGAAATTCACTTCGCCGGGATAATATTTTATTTCATGTCCCGCGCGGAAAGGATCAACGACGGTAATGGTTAGGTCTGGTTTGTAGAACGACATATCGTTATTTCCTCCGTCCCAAACAATGACATCCGCCTCTTTTTCCGCCTTCTTCAAAATTTCCCCGTAATCAACGCCGGCGTAAATGATGCTTCCCATGTTGATGTGCGGTTCGTATTCTTCCATCTCTTCAATGGTGCATTCATATTTTTTGAGATCGGCGAGTTCGGCATAGCGCTGAACTTTTTGAGCAACCAAATCGCCGTACGGCATCGGATGGCGAACGGAAACGACACGCTTGTCCGCCTCGCGCAAAATTTCCACCAGGCGGCGCGATGTCTGGCTTTTTCCGCAACCGGTGCGAACCGCGACAACCGCAATCAGAGGTTTTTTGCTTTTGATCATCGTGCCGTTGATTCCGAACATGGAGAATTTCGCTCCCGCCGCCATGACGCGCGACGCGAGATGCATCACCGTGTCGTACGGAAGATCGCTGTACGAAAGCACGCATTCGTCTATTTTTTCCGAAACGATGAGTTTCTCCAGATTTTTCTCATCTTCAATTCGTATCCCCTTTTTGTAATATTTTCCCGCGAGCTCCGCCGGATATTTCCGATCCGCAATGCCGGGAATTTGCGCCGCGGTGAACGCCACGACTTCGGTCCCGCCATCCTCGCGATACATCGTATTAAAATTATGAAAATCGCGGCCCGCCGCGCCGATGATAATGACTCGTTTTTTCTTTGCCATACAAAATAAGTTTGTAGTCAGTAGATAGTAGATAGTAGTTCACAAAACGGAACAACAAACGTTGTTGTCTACAAACTACTATCTACTGACTACCAACTAATAAATATATAAAAGTTTGTTGACGGGGGCATCCCCAGACATCTATTAAACCATTTAAGAGCCTCCATTTCAATGGTTGACAAATCATTGAAACGGAGCTCGTATAATTCCTTCGCTCGGAGAAAATGCAAGCGAGCTTCCATTTTACTTCTCGCTTGAAATTATAGGATTTAAAACGCAAGCCCCGCAAACTTCCGCAAAAAAGCGGCGCGTTTCCGCGCCGCATAATTTAATAATCAAATCGCTTGATCTCTTCTCACAAAATCCGCAAGCAACCATAATGCCTCGTTGTCCGCACAAACACGGTTTTCTCCATACCGCAGTTTGTCGCACTTTTGAGCAAACTCTGCGCTTTTTCCCGCCCGTTCCATCCCTGCACGATCATAATCCTTGTCTAGTTCCTGAAATTTTTTGAGCATCTCCGGATAGTTTTCATATCGCGCCATGAGATGATAACCAAATTCATAATAGGCAATTTTTCTGAGTTCTTTTTCCAAAACTTCAATCTTTTTGTCGTAGGGTGCAAGATAAGATTTTCTGAGTCGCTCGTATCCAGCCTCCCACGTTGAAGGTGGGCTGGGTTTAGACCCATAGTTGGGTGATTTGCCAAAGGCCATAACACTTTCTCCTTTTCTAAATTGATGTTCAGACAACCTCTTAAGAGATTATCCCGTTCAAAATAATTCATTTAAAAAAACCTTTAAACGAACATTTTTTCTGTCTATACACGGTATAAATTACAGTACGTGCCACGAAAAAGGTTTCTTGATGGTGAGAGCTGTCTTATCTCCCCGTTCTTCCGTCGTTACGATAAAACCGATTGTCTGAGCAAATTGCTTCCGTATCAAAACCGTTGGCTTTTCGCACAAAACAAGACTTGGTTTGGTTATGTCGCTCCTTTCAAACAATTGAGCCAGTTTTTTCACCTCAATGGGAATCACTTTTTCACGGCATATCTTTTCGTGCATTTTTTTCATCAAAGATATGTGCTCCTCTTGCGAACGGCGCATCCCTTCCGCAAGCCGTTTTTCTTCCAATTGTTCAAGAAAAATACCTTTGAGAATTTTCTCTCGTTCTTTTCTCTTCGCCAGTTTTTCGGCAAAAACACAGGCCGGAATCACGTGAGTTCTTCTGATTTTTTCACGAAGCGCTTTTTTCTCGGCAAGGTGTTTTCCATTCTCTTCTCGCGCTTTGCGACAAGCTTCAATTTGCTCTTTCTCAGAAGCATGGCGAGTATCTTCCGCTTCGCGGCGTTTTTCTTTTTCTTGTATTTTTTCAAGCAGTGTATAAATGACTACCGCCCCTTTGCCTGAAGTGGCGAGGGGTTTTTCTTTTGCGATTTCGCGTTGTTTTTCTTTTTCGGAAAGTTTCTCAAGTAGTGCATAGGTGACTACCGGCACCGTTTTTTTTCTTGTGCTCATGGTTTTCACCTCGTTTTCAATTATCAAAATCTACTTTTTAGTGTAACATATTAGAAACGCAAAGTCAACACCACTCGCCGGACTTAATGGCAAATTCGTTTTTTAACAGGTTGCCGGCGAAAAAAACCGGCGCGAGATGAAAACCCGCGTCGGTTATAACTTAATTATTTGCGCCGTAATGGTCTCTTTTTTATCGGAAAACGCTTCTCTCCAATAGGGATAAGGTTTCCATAAAACCAAGGCGGGAAGATCTCCTTCCCCGTCAAATTCAACATCAAATCCGACAATCTCGGCAAATTTACGCAAAGACGAAAGAACGGCTTCTTCGCACTCAATGCAATGAGCTTTCCCGATATCGCTTTCTTTAAATAAAGCCGGGAGCAGTTTTACGTCAATCGGAACGATTTTCTCCAATTGTATTTCTTCCTCAAATCGCATCATCCGATATGCCCAATCTCTTTCCTCGCGAAGAATGTCTTGCTCAAGCTTTTCTTGTTTGCGTTTTTCGGCAAGAGCGTTATCTCGTTCCTTTATTTTTTCTTGTAAATAAGAAAACGGAACGATAACTCTTTCGCGACGAGCTCTTTTTTCCTCAAGACGTTTGTCGTTTTCTTCTTTTGTCTTAAGAATACATGCTTCTCTTTTCAGCAATTCCGCGCGATATTCTCTCGCCGCTTTTTTATTGCTTAGTTTTCTTTCAAAAATCGGCAGTAATGCGTAGGTGACTACCGGCACCGTTTTTTTTCTTGTGCTCATGGTTTTCACCTCGTTTTCAATTATCAAAATCTACTTTTTAGTGTAACATATTAGAAACGCAAAGTCAAGCACACAAAAGTAACTGCACTACTGTCCCACTAAACCTTATCGCCAGTACGGGGTTGCCACCGCAACGTGCGGGGTCCCGCTTGCGAGCGGGATACCCCGTACTGAAACGTTTAAAATTTCATATTTTATCTCAAATATTCAAGAGTTCTTTGTCATCTCAAATGTTTCGGACTGGGGTATAACCCCACTCCGGCGACAAAAAACAAGACTATTCCACCGTGTGTGAACGGTTACCACAAAAAAGAAAACCGGCACAGGATGAACCTTGTGCCGGTTTATGTCGCTTTTCCCTTTCAGATATTTTTCCTTCCGCTCATCACGCCGCGAACCTCGGAAAGTGCGTTTTCCGCAACTTTCTTTTGAGCCGGCTTGGCATGTTCTTTTCCGGAAAGAAGGTATCTGATTCTGAAGGCAAGCCTGCTTAAAGCTTTTTCTTGACTCTCGTCGGTGAACCAAAAATTCAATTCTTTTATGCCCACGAGATATTTTTCATCAGAAACTTTCTCAACGGTTAACAAACGCATAGTAGCCTCCTTATTGTTTTACCGATATGCAGTATACAGCATTTTGCTGTGTATGTCAAGAAAAAAGAAAAACCGGCGCGAAATGAATCGCGTCGGTTTTTTTGACATTAGATGTCAAAAATATTTACCGCTTCCAGAACTTTTTTGATGCGTTGTATCGCCCAATCAATTTCTTTTTTGGTAATGACCAGAGGCGGAGCGAAACGAATGACCATGTCGTGCGTTTCTTTGCAGAGCAGTCCTTCTTTCATCAGCGCTTCGCAGAACGGACGCGCTTTTGTATTGAGTTCAACACCGATAAGCAATCCCCTGCCGCGAACTTCTGTCACATATGGAGATTTAATCTTTCTAAGTTCCGCCATGAAATATTCGCCGAGTTCCGCCGATCTTTCCGCGAGATGCAGTTTTTCAAACGTCCGCAAATATGCGCGGCCTGCGACGCAGGCGAGCGGGTTCAAACCAAAAGTGGAACCGTCGCTTCCGGGATCAAAGTAATCCATAATATCATCATTCGCAACAATGGCTGATACGGGTATTAAATTTCCTCCGAGCGCTTTTCCGATAATGTAAATATCGGGCACGACATTTTCCCAATCGCACGCAAATCGTTTACCGGTGCGTCCGAGCCCAACTTGGATTTCGTCGGCAATCATCAATATCTTTTTATCGTCGCAGATATCGCGAACGTCTTGAAGATATCCGTCAGAAGGAATGATCACGCCCGCTTCACCTTGAATAGGTTCAATCATGACGGCAACAGTGTTTTTCGTGATCGCGTTATACAACGCTTCTGAGTCACCGAACGGAACCGGAACAAATCCCGGAACGAACGGACCAAAACCGCGTTTATACGCCGCTTCAGTTGATGCGCTCAAAGCCGCAATTGTCCGACCATGAAAATTATTTCTCGCGACGATTATTTCGGCAACTTCCCCTTTTTCTTCCTTGATGTCTTTGTTGGCATATCCCCAGCGTCTCGCACCTTTAATTGCGGTTTCAACAGACTCTACGCCGGCATTCTTCACCAGTGACCGATCTTTTCCGCAAAATCGGGCAAGTTCGGCAGAAAATGGACCTTCCTCGGCATGTACGAATGCGCGAGAAAGAGTATCCGTCCCGAACAATATATGCAGTGCGACGGGAATGGTAATTCTCCAATTTCGGTGCCCCGCGTTGCAGGCGGAATACGCCGACAAGCAGTCCATATATTTATTTCCGTCCTTATCCCACACCCAAATTCCGGAAGATTTTTTGAATACATTTTCTAACGGCTTATAATTGTGAGCGCTGAAATAATAACAAAGAGCTAAATGCTCTTCAGTCGTCATGCGGTCGCTTCCAACCGTATCCAAACGTTCAAGAAGTTCTTTTCTTGCTTCGCGTTCTGAGCCCTCTTTCGCGGCTTTTTTATAATCTGTCATTTTTTCCTCCCGTATAGAGTTGTTTCAATGTCCAACTTCTGGTTTTGTTCTACCATAAAGCTCATGTTTTGACAAGAAAAAACGCCATTGAAAAAGGCGAGGACAACGTCCCCGCCCCAAATTCCGTTTACATTGAATCTTTCAAAAATCTTTCGTCTATCTCCATAAGTTCAACGAATCCGTTAAAAAGCGAATCAAATTTTTCCTGATCTTTAATGGAAACAAGACCGAGATTTTCCCCGCCCATTCTGTGACAAGCGAACTCGGTGAGAACCTCCTCAAGAGTGAGCAAATAAGAATGGTCGTTCTTTCCGGAAAAAACCGTCCACTCCCCCGTTTGTTCCAGATATATTCTGTTTGAAACAATATCAATGACCCCTTGTTTCGTTTCTTCCAGCAAAAGACATATGCTGTTCTTTAAATTATCAAAAGCGGTTGTTTGTTCTTCGGAAATAACATAGTTTGACATTGCGATGCCCCTTCGGTTGCGTTGCACAAATACCTTACCACAGACTACCAGAAATCCGGAAAATGTCAAGAAAAAACCGCCACAGAAAGCGGCGGTTCCTTTTCACGACTACACGTCTGACAAAAAGGTAAAGCACCAAAATTTATCTTCCAAGTGTTTTTTCTTCAATTTTTTTTGAAGTTTTGTAATCGTCGGAGCGTGATCAAGCAAATTTCGATCTTTGTCTATCGCCGCCCACTCGTCGCCAACAAGCGGATGCTCATAAACAGAATCATAACCGATTCTCGCTAAGATTGATCTTATTGCCATCCATATAGCATATCGGATTTCATTAAAAATACTCATTGGAACCTCCTCATAAAGTATTTTATACTCAATACCCCTTTCATGTATATCAATAAATCACCGTTTTGACAAGCAAAAGCACCATATGGTCATTTTGCTCATATGAGCAAAATGACCATATGGTGCAAGAAAAACGCCTGCTGTTAATTTCCGCGTACGCGGAAATTAACAGCAGGCGTGGATGATAGTTACTTCCTGTATTTTTCAAGCATCGTGATAAATTTCTCGTGCCCGAATTTCTTTGCGACCGACATTGCGGAGTCGCCGTCGCCGTCTACCACATCAATCGGCACGCCGAGGGAAATGAGATATTCCCCGATATCCGCATGCCCGCCAATCGCGGCAACGATCAAAAGCGTCGCGCCTTTTTGAATCAGCTCGTGCGGATCCGCTCCGAAAGCGACGAGAATTCTTACGGCATGATAATGCCCGAAAAATGTCGCGGAAGCCAAAGCATTGTAGTCCGAATGGTCGCGAGCTTCAATATCGGCACCTTCTTCCAAGGCGGCAATGATAATTTTAGATAACCCCGCCCGCGATGCCGAAAGAAGTATTTGTGTCGCTGGAGTAAGTTTTGAACATGTACAAGTATCAGTCATTTTTGTCTCCCATGTATCTATAAAACAAAAAACTATAAATTTATTCCCAAATACATTCCGATGGTTCCGCCCCGCTGAACAATTTTTCAAGGTACGAAGTTCCTTCTCGTTCTACCAGAAAATTCGCACTTTAGCAAGAAAAAACAGCGTGTCATAAATCACGCTGTTTTTCCAAAATTGTGCGCGCACTTGGAATCGAACCAAGGACCTCTGTCTTATCAGGACAGCGTTCTACCCCTGAACTATGCGCGCGAAATCAATATAACAAAGGAAATGTTCGCGCGTTCTGCCCCTGTCCTCCCGCTGGAGGATCCGCCTGCGGGCGGAAACTATGCGCGCCTTTTTTCCTTTCTCGCATAATATACCAAAAAAAACGAAAAACTGCAATTGTTTCTCGGATATGTACCGGGGTAAAAAAATGCCCTGAGGTCGTCAGGGCATAATCGTTGTTTATTGTTTCTATTCGTCAACCGAAAGTTCGTCGCCCGGATATTCCTTGTCCAGATATTCATTATAGTGCGTGGTTTCTTCGCCCGGGAAAATTTGTCTTTTACCGTTGACTACATTTGGGTCAAAACGATACAGAAATTCCGTTTCCGGGTCCAGTTTTATTGTTTCTTCGGCTTTTTTCCCGTCCGGTGTTTTCTCCGTTTCTCCGCCATCTGTTTCATATTCCGGATGCTTGCCTAAAAATTTCGCCACGCGCTTCACCGCGTGTTTATCGTCCCATTCCTCAAATCCAAGTTCTATATTAATCTTAAGGCTATCTCCGTTCGGATAGTTCTTTTTTTCTTTTTTAATAAATAAATAAACCGGCATATTCTTCTTTCTCCTTTTTTTCTTTTTCCGCCATGGCCTCATAATTGCACCCTCCCGTTGGAAGGTCATCCTGTAAGAGGAAAAGCGGGTTTCTCGTTAATCAAATTGTGTGTTTCAAAATCCTAACTGCATCGTATCATATTTAATAATAAATGTCAAGCCCCCGCAAAAAAGCCGCTTCGGGAAAATCCGAAGCGGCGCAATATTGTCTAACTATTCATCAAACACAAAACCGAGACCGCGAGCGCGGAATTCTTTTTCTATTTCGGCGGCAATCGCCTCGCGCCAAAGAGTATGATAACCGTATACCATTCCTTCTTTCTGTTCATCGGAGAAC
>Ga0172379_10005032_pt1 | contig 18835 bp, 21 predicted proteins | sample GrowelOW334metaG_FD_119756 | JGI IMG/M metagenome (GOLD analysis project Ga0172379, IMG submission 119756) | Groundwater microbial communities from an aquifer near a municipal landfill in Southern Ontario, Canada - Groundwater well OW334 metaG | ecosystem: Environmental > Aquatic > Deep...
AAATCGAAAGCAGTATATGTTCTAGATTACTTTGTTGTACTAGGGTCATAAAGTTTTTTGAAATTAAGCTTTTATGGCTCTAGTATAGCAAAGTTCGCCTAACGAGATTCGCATTAGTACATAATCATAAAAAAATAGGAGGAATTTATGAGCAGATGTTGTCCAATACCAAAAAAAGATTCAGAGGGAATGGACGATTTCAATTTTTCCGGCGACACTGATTTGGCGCCGAAAACGCAAGAAGAAGACCTCAAAGAGGGAGAGTTTCAGGAAGAAAATTCAGAAATTCGCTAAATGTTAACCTAAAGTCTGAAAGGTTGGTACGTTATGCCAAACTATCGATGCCGCAGAGGTGATGACGATGATGGGCCAGATCACGACGATTATGGTAGTGAATCTTCCCCCTAAATTCTGACCTAAACAGTCGGAATCACACGTTCCCTATCGATGAAAGTCGATAGGGTTTTTTTTACTATAAAAATTTCTTGATTGACTCTGGTCCGCAAACGGCTGTGAAAATAGTATTATCGGAGAAATTTTTCTTCAAATATTTTTTCATAATTTCTGGATTCACAGCATCTATGGCGTACAAATAATCAATTATGGAATTTTTATCGGGCATAATTGCCAAACCGCTGTTATATTTTAACCATGATTCAGAAGTTTGCAGTTTTATGAAAAATGATTTTTTTAAATGAGTCTTAATGGCGTCTAGTTTTTCAATAAACAAAGAATCATTTTTAAAATTTTCAAAACATTCTGCAATAATATTCTTTACCCCGGGAAACTTTTCCGATTCACACGAAGTTTGCACTACAAATGTGCTTCGGTCGGCATAAACATTGCTGGAAGCGGAAATGTTATAAACCAAACCTTTTTCATATCTAAGTTTTTTCATCAAAAAAGACGCTCTGCCTCCTGCTAAATAGTCAGCGCATACCTGCCCACATATTTCGTCTGCTATATTGTCGGTTTTTGTTCTAAAACCTATTACAGTATTGGCTTGCTTTGAATTTGGATAAATCTCAATATCGCTTAATTTTTCTGTAATTATAGGCAATTGTGAAATTTCAGCAGGCGTTTTTGAGGAGTGGGGGATATTCGTTAATACTGAATCAAGTTTTTCAGTCAATGTTTTTATATCAATATCTCCGCAAGAAATGATAACAACATTATTATTGTTAAAGTATTTTTTTCTGAAAGCAGTAACATCTTCCAGAGAAATACTTAATATTGAATTCGGATCTCCGATGGGAGATTTTTCAGCATCGGTTTGCTGAAAAAATAATCTTCTGTAAACATTCCAGACAAATCTGTCTTGATTTGTTTTTATTTTCGTATATTCCGAAAGAATAGAACCGCGTTCGTTTTCAAGTGTTTCAGGTCTCAAAAGCGGTTTGTTTATGATTTCATCAAGCACAGAAATGGCAACAGATAAATCATCTCTGTCGGCAACTTCCGCGCTGACGCGGATCACGTCGCTGTCGGTTTCCAGAGAAAAACTGCCACCAACATTTTCTATATATTCCGCCAACTTATCTTTTGATGGGAAATTTTCTGTTCCGGCGCAAATCATATGCTCTGTAAAATGGGCTGTGCCGGATTTTTCATCGTATCGCGCGCCAGCATGAATGGTCGCCTGTATGCGTATAGGAGAATTTTTTTTAAAAAAATGGAAAATTTCTATTCCATGAATGTTTGCTTGCTGAAACTCAATCCCGAACAGTTTTTTATTGATAGACATATTATTATTTTACTCTATTCAATCCCTTTCTTCAATCAAAAGTTATTCAGAATTCCATTATGACCAAACTGACTAAAAATGGTATTATATTGAGTGAAAACAGAGAAATTAAAATTTGTCTATTTTATTTATGCTCAAACTAATTTCTGACGAGGAAATTCTAAAAAGGTATCCGATGAGAGGGAAGATTGAAGTTCAAGGACACACTATCAATATTCCAGCAGTTTATAAAGGCGAAGGACTTACTGCAGTTTTTCCCATTTCTTATAATAAGGCTGTCAAAATGATTAGTTCAAGCGATTTAAAGCCGGCAAGATTATCATTTACAAAAGCTTTGTTGAGTGTAACCGCATTTAATTTTCTGGAAAGTCCGATTGGACCTTATACTGAGCTCGTGTATTCTATTCCTGTTTTTTACAAACCAAAATTCAATTTTCCATTAATACCTCTTTTGTTTAATAAATTTTCAAAAAAATTCGGCTTTTATGTTTTAGATATACTTCAAAGCACAAAAATAGCCGTTGCGCATGGCAATTTGCTTACCGGATATCCGCACAATGAAAATTTAATAAAAATAGAATTTACACACAAAGGTATAGACTTAGTAGTTAAAGCGTACGATAACACTAAAGAAATTTTGACATTTTGTGGAATTAAAAAAAAAGGACGAGGTCATATAAAAGATTTTTATATGACTTATTTTGAAAAAGAAAAACGTTTATCTAAAATTCAAATGGATATTCATGGTGTAGAAAATAAATTTAGTAAATGTAGCTTTATTGCCGGAAATAGTAAATTGGCTAGCATTTTTTACATGCTCGGAGCTTCCAGTAAGCCTTTACAGGTAAGATATTATCCGTATGTAATTGAAGTAAACCCTGTTTCTTGTGAGAGTTTGTAATTTTTGTTACTTTTTTTCTTAAAATAATAAAATTATGACTGTAAATTTCAACATTGTGGTTTTGTCAGTAATAGCATTTATAGATATTTTTCTAGCGGTACTACTATTTGTTCAAAGTAGTAAGAAGCTTGCGAATACTTTTTTTGCTTTGATAGCTTTATCAAGCGGACTTTGGGTCGCAGTTGGTGTTATTCGTTATTTTGCTTATTCTTTAACAATCCCTTTTTTACCGGAATCTTTAATTTATACAAAACTATCTGTCATTTTTTCAGCATCAATTTTTTTCTTTTTTACATTATTTGCTTCTAGTTTTTCTTACGATAAAATTAAGATCCCAAAATGGGTTTTATATTCCATATTTATTTTTTATTTTGTAGACATATTTTCAATTATAATACCCAATTTTATCATTATATCCGAATCATTTGATATTAATATTATTCAACCAGCTTATAATTGGGGTATTGGTTATACAAATTTTCACAGCCCATTGTTAGTTGTATGTTTTATCGCTGGATTAGTTAGTTTGTTAAACCAATATAAAGTAATTTCAAATAAAAATATTAAAAAACAATTACGATACGTATTATTTGGCACAGGAATGGCAGGTGGTTTCGGAATAATTTTTGGTCTATTGGCTACTTTTTTCCCACTTTTTTCAGATTTATTTTGGATCGGTAGATTAAGTACACTTATTTTTATTGGATTTGTTTCTTATGCGATTTTAAAATTTCAATTATTCGATATTAAAGTTGCAGCCACTGAATTATTTATTTTTAGTATTTGGATCTTTATTTTAATTCGTTCATTTCTATCCACGTCACCAGAAGACGAAATAGCTAATATAGCTTTGCTTATATTAACTATAATTGTTGGTGTTTTGTTGATACGAAGTGTAATCAAAGAAGTTAAACAACGCGAGAAGATTGAGTTGCTAAACAAGGATCTGGAGGAGGCGAATAGAAAACAGGAGGGGTTGATGCGTCGCAGTATGAAGCACCTCGACAAGATTATTTCCACAAAGGAGCTTGATGCACAGCACGCATTCACTTTGAAGACTGGCTTGGGAATTCCCGAGGATTTTTTGGAAGATTTCTGTGTTCGTCACAATATTATCTTCCCGAGGGTTGAGTTTCTCAGGCTTATTGAGGAACATAGGATAATCTCGCGTCAGCCAAAGAAGTAACTCCTTTGCGTACATAAAAAACAAACCCACCTCGTTTCGGGGTGGGTCTTTCTTTTCCAGGAAACCCCGCCCGGACCATCCCCTCGCATAGTGTATTTATCTTAACTTTGGAGGGCGGGGATGAATGGCCTCGATGACAGCGGCACTATGTTGATGGAATTAGGAAAGCTCTTACCTATGAGAATGAAATTTCTCATGGCCGAAAGGGGAAACCCTCCTGCGAAGCCTTGCGGAGCCCGGGGAGGAGGTCATTTATTAAGTTTGAACTTATAAAGTGCAATCTGTTACAATATTGTTATGGATGACATATCTCATTCTCAACTTTAATCATTTATTTTTTTATACCATGTTTAGAAAGGGTACTTCAGCACTGATTGTCAATAATAATAACGAATTCCTTTTGGTAAACTTAGAATCTTTTGAGGACAAATATTTTGCAATTCCCGGCGGCGGGATTGAGGAGGGAGAAACATTGGAAGATGCTGTGTATCGGGAAATATATGAAGAGCTGGGCATAGAAAGAAAATCTCTCCAATTGATAGGTAAAAGCCCTGTACCGGTGCGATTCAAATTTAAGGTTATTACAATGACTCGCGTAGGAAAAGAATACGAGGGTTCGGAAAGATACTTTTTTGGATTTCGTTTTGTAGATGAGAATAACGGAATACAACCCAAAAAAGGTGAGGTGAGAGCGTATAGATGGGTCTCTTTTGATCAATTAAAAAAATACTTGCTTTTTGACAATCAATTGCAGGAAGCTTCAGAGAAAATAAATGAAATATTTCCTCACACTTCTTAAAATTCGGTTAAATATGCCGGCATGATAAAATAATGTCATTATGAATGATACATCGCATATTCAACTTTTATCGCACCAATCATTTTGGAAAGAAAAGTTTCAATCGGAGAAAGATAAAATACAAAAAATATTTAGCGACAAAGCGATTGGCATTGAACATATAGGAAGCACTTCTATTGATGGGTTGTCGTCAAAACCTATCATTGACATAGCGGTTTTAATAGAAAAGCGAGAATATGCAGACAATTTTATTGAAGGACTCAATAAAATTGAATATTGGTATGATAAGCCAAACTCTAGCGGAGAGCGGCACTTTTTTAGAAAAGGAAATCCGACTGAGTTTCATTTGTCCATCGCATATTCTGATAAGGGAAATTTCTGGGAAAGACAAATTATTTTTCGAGATTATTTAAGAAATCATTCCGATGTTCGCGATGGGTATGCGAAACTAAAAGAAAATTTGTTAAGGAATGATCAAACCGGAAAGGCTGGCTATGTGGTAGGCAAGACCGAATTTGTTCAAAAAATACTAAATTTGGCAAAGGAAAAAAGGGTAAAGTGAAAAATCGATACCCGTGGCGTTGAATTTTTTAGTGAAGATCCGGGCGGAGTCGGAAGGCGAGGGGAAAGGGGCGGAGTTTTGGGTGGAGATGAGCCCTGTGAAATAAAATTAGGAAATTTTAATTTTGTCAGACAAAATTTTTCACAGGGTGGGGGCGAAACAGTAGTGGGTTGATATTGTTTAATAAAAATCAAGCCAGCTTGACATAAAGTTTAAATAAGTAGTAATGTTAGTATGTGGAATACCCAGTATGTACTGGATAAGTTCTACTCTACTCTTTCAACTAATCCAAAGGAGAGTTTCTATGGCTAAAGGTGCATCTAAAACAAAGAAAGTTATCAAAACTGTTTTAATGTCTAGGACATTTCTGGCGAGACTATCACAGAATACGACACCATTAAAAGAGACACATCCTTATACTCAAAGACTCGCAGACTTTGGGCGTCCTGTTCTGCCGTCTCATTTGGTTTAAGTTTCCTCTTTCATAACCCTCTGATGCAAAATGTCAGAGGGTTCTTTACATATTAAACTTAACGAAAGTATTGACAACAAACGGTAAAAAGATTTATAATCAAAATGGAGCTATCAACGTGTGTTGAACCAGTTCCGTGTTGTTCTTTGCCAATTTAAAATGGAGGTTTATATGTATAAAACCACACCAAAAGCAAAGAAAATCCTGAAAAATTCTGTACTGATGCCCAGGAAATTTCAGGTGAGGTTAACTCAGGCACTGAACGCGAGCAAACCAGGGACATAGCGTTCTGTATCTGACAAAACAGGTGGAGGGTTCAAACAACTTCCACCTGTTATTTTATTTACCGTTTCCTCTGCACGACAGACAAGTTTAAAAGAAAGGAGTTGTTATGAATAATAAATATGTATCACTAGCTAGGGATTTTAGCATAAAACTTTCAAGTTCTTCCGGTATCTTACATTGTATTCGAAATGGTTCGGTTTACGAATTAAAACCAGATCAAATCGAATTATTGCAATTACTTGATGGAACAAAAACAATACGCAGTATTGAAGCGCAATACTCGGCCGAATCGCAAAGCAAGATTTCGAAGTTCTTTGGCCAAATGCGTGGCATCTCTGCGTTAAAACTTACAGATACGATCTCTCCAATCAAATTGCAAGATAAGAGAGTTCCCGACAGACGGTTGGAGTCCGTACATCTGGAAGTTAGCGGGAAATGCAACATGAAGTGCGTACATTGCTACCAAGCTAAGTATACACAAAGTGGTGTACAGATTAGCCACCAAAAAATAATGGAACTTCTCGATTGCTTGCAGAAAATGCAAGTTAATAATGTAGGTATCAGCGGTGGTGAACCATTAATGATGCCCGAGCTTGGCGATATTCTCGAAGCTATTGAAGAAAAAGGCATTCGGATCTCCGCATTATTTTCAAACGGGCTTCTTGTCACCGAAGCTTTTATCAAAATGATAAAAGAAAAACGTAGCAAGTTCCCTTTGTTTATAAGTCTGGATTCCATACCGGGTATGGCACTTACGTTTAGAGGTTTTTCGAAAAAAGATTCACGGACAGTTCTTGAAAGAACGATCGGCAACATCAAAAAGTTGATTGCTAACGGTATTGACGTTGTGATTAACACGGTTGTTAATTCGGAAAACATAAATCATTTGGAGGAAATGTATGACCTCGTTAGCAAACTGGCTGTAAATAGTTGGAGACTTGGATTTCCGAAAATGACAATGGAATTCAAAGAACGTGGTGACTCATTCAATGTTGAATGGAATGAAATTGCTAAAAAATGTTTTTTGGTTCTCCAAAAACATTTGCAAAATGGCATGCCATTTCACTTGCAGATTGAGTACTTATTCAGAGAAGAACTATTCCTACAGGGTCTGCAAAAACTTTCCAACAAGGATTTTGTTTGCGACTATGAAGGAAGACGGTCGGAATGCTGTGTTAAACCGAACGGTGATGTTGTTTCTTGCGCATATTGCTCTGATTTGCCGATCGGGAATATACACAGGTCGTCATTGTGGGACATTTGGTATTCTGAAGCAATGCAGAAAATCAAAACGATACGTGTGGGCGATGTAAAAGAGTGTATCGGTTGTAAACTTGCTTATCTATGCGGAACAGGATGTCGCGCTAATGCGTATTTTTTGCACGGTAATTTCAACAATGCAAAAGATGACTATGCTTGCAAGGCAATGAAGTTCTTTATGGAACAAGTTATACCGTTACTGGAAAAGTTCGGAGTGATTAAATCAAACCGTTTAACAAATATTAGGAGGAAGAATATGAGATAGTTTTGTATCGTTGTGGACATACGATCCTTTTGAGAATTGTTGTTACACACCCCCCCCGCAATTAAAATTGTGGGGGGTTAACTTTTTATACGATATATTGTAAAATCTTCATAAACATATGACAAATTATTCAAATTTTGCGACATATTACGATGATATAATGGGCGATAGGAAAAGCGACGCGGAAAATATTGATAAGCTAATCAGAAAATATTCGCCTAAAGCCAAAAAAATTTTAGAGACCGGTTGTGGAACAGGGGCAGTTATCGGTTATTTGAACAAAAAAGGATACGAGGTATCCGGTTTTGACGCCTCTGATGAAATGTTGGCACTTGCAAAAAAAAGATTGCCGGCAGTAAAATTGTCAAGACAAGATTTAACATCTTTTAATTTTGAAGATAAATTTGATGCCGTTATTTGTGTTTTTGATACAGTCAATCATCTTTTAGATATAAATTCATGGTTAATGTTTTTTAAAAATAGCTATAATCATCTAAATAATGGCGGTGTTTTGCTTTTTGATATGAATACAAAAGGAAAGCTTGAGCAACTTTCTAAATCAAGTCCTCTTGTGAAAAAAGGCGCTAGCACATCAATGTCTATTACTGTCACGAAACAAGAAAACGATGTTTATAACTGGCATATTGAAATACAACCTAATAATCCGCTGTTAAGTATTGTCAGTGAAAACATAAAAGAGGTGTCATTCCCAATAGATAAAATCACAGACGATTTGAGAAAAAATTACAGTGAAGTAAAAATTATTGGTCAGGATGACAAAGTTACTTTAGAAAAGACAGATAGGGTATTTTTTGTATGTATAAAATAAAATTAGGAAATTTTTCACAGGGTGGGGGAGATGAAAATTAAATAGAAATTGACCTTGCGGGAATTTTTGAAGATGGGAAGAAAAAAACACCACCACCCCCAAACCTCTCCTATCCCACCACCCTGTCTCGAGAACTCAACATCCCTCCTCATCAAAGGAGGGATGGGGGGGGAAACGGGGATGGGAAATTAAAACGGGGAAGAAAAAAGTCTCGTTCGCAAGCGAACGGGACTGTGATTGAACTATATTTTTGCTCATTTGTAATATGGGCAATTATAGTATAAATTTACCTTGGATTCTTTGAAAACCTCAAAAATAGTCCTTATGAAAAATGTCCTGCTTATTGCCGGACTTGGTGAAAGATATTATTTTGATTCTTTTGTTAAAGAATGCAAAAAAAGGGGAAAAGTAAAAATATTCATTTTTGATCCATCTTGTTTCCCAAAGGAACTGTCTATCAGTATAACTATGGGTAGAGAAGGACAAATTGATGGTTTTATTGACGTTTTGGAATGCGAAGATGAGGATACAAAACGCGTGCGGTTATCCATCTCAGATATAAATATCGCATGGTATTTGCGAGATGGTATAGCTAACAGAAATAAACAGGAAAATTCCATAGAGGATCGGTTTGCGAGAAACGAATCGCGAGCAATGTTGCAGTCTCTTTTTTCGGTTCTCAAATGCAACTGGGTCAACCAAAAGGCGAATATAGATTTGTTGGCGAGCAATAAACTCTATCAACAAATGATTGCCGGGTGTTGCGGTTTATTAACGCCCAAAACATTAGTAAGTAATGATTATGGAAGCGTTGTAAGTTTTTCTGACCCAAAAGAGGGGCTTCTATTGAAATCTATCGGATATATCAAGCTGGATGACGATAGAAGATTTTTTCTTTACTCCGAGCGGTTCGGACATAAAGAACTTTCTGTAAGCAGTAAAGCGATTCAGAGATGTCCTGTATTTTGCCAAGAGTATGTTGAAAAACATTATGAGTATAGAATTATGGTAATTGGCAATCGAATACTTTCTTGCAGAATTGATTCTCAAGCTAGTGAAAAAACAAAGACTGATTGGCGCCATTATGACTTTGGCAATGTTGAACATCTCCAAGTTGAATTACCGAAAGATGTTCAGCAAAAACTTATGAGTTTTATGGAAACAATCGGTCTTCGGTATGGAGCAATCGATATGATTGAAACTCCCGCGAAGGACTTCATTTTTCTGGAAGTTAATCCGTCCGGACAATGGGGCTGGATAGCTGATATAGCCGGACTGCCGATACCGGAAGCGGTAGCGGAAATGCTTGAGTCCTTATAATTCAAAAATAATTCAAAAGCCACTTTTATGTGGCTTTTATTTTGGTTTAAATCTACGAAAAAAATCCTCCGTCTTTATAAAATTTTATCAGTTTGACGGCCGTAGATTTTTCCGGTTCTGTTGTAATAGTTTCCGACCATTTTTCAGCTTTTTTCAACTGACAATGGACAAGATAATGTAAAAGTCTGGTAATGCGGTTCGGATGATTTTTTATCTGGTATTTCAAAGCCATCGTTGTGCAATTTCTGGCGCTTTTCCTGTCTTTATATTTCCAAACCGCATAGCTGATTGAGTGATGATACCATAACCATAAAATTTCATTTCTCTCGTCTTTTTCTTCTTTTGTTAGCTTGTCGGGATTAGCTTTTTCCAGAATCGCTTTCACTTTATATATAATCAATCTCGGGTTTTTATAATCCCACCTGTGCGATTTTATAAGTTGTTGGTCTTTGTTTAAGTACTGTTTAAAAAGTTCAATGGGACTGTGGGCGTGCAACAAAATATATGCCTTTCTCATTGGGCTTTTTTCAATTTCGAAATCTTTTTTTGTTGTGTTCAACATTAGTTTTATAGACAAGCTCTTAAAAGTTTACCATAAAACAAAAAGAGTTTTCTATTTCAACAAAAAACAGTCCGCCTCGGCGGACTGTTTCTCTTCCAAAAAGGAAGATCTATTCGTCCTGATCATAACGAGTAGCGTCTTCTTCCTGGTCGTGCATCTCCGGCTTGTTGCCGGGAGTTGTGACGACTGTCATATGAGCCATCGGTGTAATTGGCCGACCTTTGCGGTCAATCACAGGAACGCCTATGTCTGGCTTAGTGCGCGCTCTCCTTAAAAGAAGAGGCGTATTTTCTGTTTCTTTTACCAATACAGATCTTTCCATACTTTTTTACCTCCTTTCTAGATCTAGATTATACTAAATCCATTATTAATGATACAAAATGCGCAAAAATATGCAATGTATTTAAAAATAGTATGAGGAAAATAGAAAATTGATAGAAAATTTGCTTCGCGGAAATAGGTGAGAATGGGAAATGATAAGAGATGATAACAGTCTGACTTACTGGACTACCAGTCAGTCAGACTGTTTTAAATCGGGGAAAAGAAAATACCACCACCCCCAAGCCCCTCCCACCACCCTGTCTCGCGGACTCGACCCTTCTTATAGAAGCTGTATACCTTTCGCATTTGAATACAAACGCTCAAGGTCTTGCGAAGTGAAAACTTTCACTTCTCACCTCCTCAACTGAGGAGGGGAGGAAGACGGGAAAAATTTCTTATTATCTGGTAATCGTAAGACAAAATTTTTCACAGGGTGGGGGCGAAATAGTGGTGGCCATTTACAATCTAAATTAAAAGTGTTAAGGTTGCATGAACCCGGATGGGTTTTAGGGTAAGTTCATTGAAAAACAAAAATAGGGAGGATTTTATAAAAATTGAGAGTTTATGTGTTAGGGGAATATACATATGAATATGTTTGTTTATATTTATCAGTTTTCTAACCCAATGAGAAAATGCTTGATTTTTATTATAATCTCAAAACAAAAGGGGAAATAAAATGAGAACAACAGTTTGGAATGATGAAATCGGTGATCACACGGCAAAGCTCTTGTTTGAAACAGGATCATATCTCGTTGATTTTAATAGGTCTCGCGAGGATTGGTTTTTGTGGAAAAGCGGGATTCGGGCACCGTGCTATTGCAATTGCCGTTACCTGAATCGTTCCTATCTTGCCTATGAGGCGTGTACGGCGTATATCGAGACGATCATTCGTCTCAAGTTTCCAGAAACTCAAATCATTGTTGGTCTTGCTTCAGCTGGTGTATCGTGGGCAGCACGAATTGCCACCCGTCTCACTCTACCAATGAGCTTTGTCCGTGGTGCGGCCAAGGCGTACGGTGTAGGCAAGCTTGTGGAAGGTAATCCTGAACACAACATCAAAGGTGTTGTTATCGATGATCTGTGTGGCAGTGGCGATACTATCCTAAGAGCAATTGAAGCACTTGAGTGGGAATACCAAATCAAAACACTCGGTGTTATCACGATCACCAATTGGTGTTTCGAAAGTATGTGGATGAAGTTTGATCCGCTGAATCTCGATGGCATCTATTCACTCACGAGCTATCAGAATCTACTTAAGATTGGCGTGGCAAACAGCCATCTCATGCAAGAACAGGCCGATATGCTAGCGGAATTCTACCGTGCGCCGAAGACTTATAGCTGGCCATTTTTGCAAAAAGGAGAGTCGAAATGAAAACATATAGTTTACTTTTTCTCGACTTTGATGGTGTAATCTCCGACAGTATGAATATCTGTATGGAGGAGATTAATCGTTTGCGTGAAAAGTTTCCAGCAATTCCTGAGGTTAAAACTCGGGAGGATATGGCAAGTGTGTATAGTGTTGAGCTAAGACATTCGTTGTATCCTTTTGGGCTAAACGATGAGGAAACGCGTGAATTTTTCGATCAGCACTCTAAGGCCATGAGTCGACGCTCTGCTGAAGTAGAGCCTTTTTATGAAGTGGTACGAGCATTGGCGCTTTGTAGCTTGCCAAAAGTTATTATCACCTCAAGTTATTCGGAAGCGGTATATGCCATTCTTCGAAAATGTGAGGGTTTTCACGACGATTTTGTGCAGGGCGTTTATGGTAGAGAACAACACAAGACCAAAACGGAGAAAATTCGTTATGCGCTTGGATTGCTTCATGCCGATATAACAGAAGCCCTGTATATCGGAGATCTTGCGAGCGATGTGCTCTATTGTAAGGACGTTCCTGTTGATATTGCTTGTGTAGGGTATGGATACCACCCGACAAGTTACTTGAAAAAGTTCTCGCCAAGCTGTATTCTAGAAACAGTGAAAGATTTTGTGGCCTTTCTTCAAAATTTTTCACCAAAACCAAAACCGTAATTATTAAAGGAGAAGTTATGATAAAACCAGTATTAATTTTACTCGATTTCATCAATGAGATTATTGATGAAAAAGGTAAGTTCGCCGGCAAAGGCTATCCAGCTTTTGTAAAAGCGCATGGAATTATTAAAAATGTAAACGCTGCGATTGCCAAGGCGCGTGAGAAAAATATCCCGATTGTTTTTGTTCGGGTGGGTTTCTCGTCTGACTACCGCGAGTGGCCGGAGGCGTCACCGCTTTTTGGTACGGCAAAAAAATTCAGTGCGCTTCAAATTGGAACATGGGCAACAGAAATCCATCAGTCAATTAATAAGACCGATGCAGACTTTCTTGTTACAAAACACAGGGTAAGCGCGTTTTACGCGACATCATTCATGACAATCCTTCGGACGCTTAAAGCGGATACCCTTCTCTTTGGTGGTGTAGCAACGGACTTAGTTGTTCAATTAACGGCGCTAGATGCGCATGACCGCGACTACCGAGTGGTGGTACTCGAAGATCTTTGTGGCGCCGGAAGTGAAGATGATCATTCAAATGCCTTGCGTACTATTGCAAAAATCGCGACAGTCGCAAAAAGCACTGAAGTTTCCGAGCTGAATTAGCATTTCAGCTTGGTCAATCAAATCATGGCTCTGTGGAAAATTTCTACAGAGCCTTTTATTTTTTTAATTAGTTTCAACCTTTTTTGGTAGTCGCTATCGTTATTGATTTGTTGAAGAAAATAAAAAAGAAAATTAGGTAGAAATTTTACCCTGTGAAATAAAAATTCTGAAGGAATTTTTAAGATTTTCATTGAGAAAATCTTTTTCACAGGGTGAATAGAAACTAGCTTCGCGGAAATAGGTGAGAATGGGAAATGATAAGAGATAAAAAACAGTCCGCCGCGGCGGACTGTTTAAAAATAGGAGAATTAAAGCGGGGAAAAAGAAAAATTCAGTTTTGTTGCAATCGTATCAATATGATACGATTAATGTGTTAAAATGATACGATAATTAAACAAAACTCTAAAAACAATGAAAATAACTCAAAAACAGCAAAAAATCATTTCAATTTTTCTTGAGAAGGGAAATTTGCAGTCGTCTGTTTTGCATACAGAGATGACTAAATCAGGCGAAGTAATTTCGCTCATAACTGTCAAGCGGGCATTATCGGAAATGGTTGGTTGCGGAATTCTTGTTGAAGCCGGTTCCGGAAGATCTACCAGCTATAGTTTAAGCGTTGCCGGCCGAATATTTGCCGATGTTGACGCAAAAAAATACGGGGCAATTGAGCCGGACAAGCGATATGGAATGGGAAAATATAATTTTGATTTTTTCTCGGCAGTTTCAACCGATATTTTTACAGATGAGGAACTGAGAACAATGAATGAGGCTACCGGCGAATATGAAAAGAAAATGAAAGATATTTCTCCAGTCATAGAAAAAAAAGAATTGGAACGGCTTATAATTGAATTATCTTGGAAGTCGTCAAAAATTGAGGGCAATACATATACGCTTTTGGACACGGAAAAATTGATTTTGGAAAACAAAGAAGCGCCCGGTCATGACAGGAAAGAAGCCCAAATGATTTTAAACCATAAAGACGCGTTTAATTTTGTCCGTGAGAATAGTCAAAAATTTGAAACATTAACCAAACAAAATCTTGAAGAATTACACGCTATTTTAGTCAAAGATTTGACTGTCGGCTTGGGGCTCAGAAAAAAAGCTGTCGGCGTAACAGGATCAATTTATCGTCCTATTGATAATATTCATCAAATTGGCGAGGCTGTAGAAGCTTTATCTAAAACGGTATCAAAAATGGAAACGGCTTACGCAAAAGCTTTAGTCGCGCTTCTTGGAATCAGCTACATTCAGCCGTTTGAAGACGGAAATAAAAGAACGGCTCGGCTAATGGCCAACGCTCTGCTCTTAGCGCATAAATGCTCTCCGCTTTCATACAGAAGCGTTGATGAAAATGATTATCGCGAAGCCCTGCTGGTTTTTTATGAATTGAATTCAATTATGCCTTTCAAAAAAATCTTTATCGGCCAGTATGTTTTTGCGGTGGAAAATTATGCGGTGAAGAGGAAATAAAAGGATAATTTACCCTGTGAAATAAAAATTCTGAAGGAATTTTTAAGATTTTCATTGAGAAAATCTTTTTCACAGGGTGAATAGAAAATTTGCTGCGCGGAAATTGGTGAGAATGGGAAATGATAAGAGATGATAACAGTCTGACTTACTGGATTACCAGTCAGTCAGACTGTTTTAAATCGGGGAAGAAAAAACACCACCACCCCCAAGCCCCTCCTCACCCCGTTAGAAGTCTGATGTTAAAAGCATTGGCTGATGTCTAAAGGCACCAGACTTCTAACGGGGCGAGACTAAGGAGGGGAGGAAGAGGCGAAAATTTTCAATTTCAAATTTCCAAACTAAGAAAAATCCCTCCTCGTAAGAACCATGTGTTTCTTACAGAAACTGTCCACTCATTTGATTTTTTATTTCATTATCATTCATAAAAAATCTAAATGAGTCTTGCGAAGTGAAAACTTTCACTTCTCACCCTTTAAAAAAGGGAGAATAAGAAAAAAGTTCTGTTTGCCGAGGCGGATGGGAATGGGTTGAACTTTAAAAACTTTTTCTTTTTGTTAAAATAAATTTTTCAGAATAAAAGAGCCTTCGAATTTCTCCGGCCAAGTAAAAAGAGCCCGTAACTAGAATTGTCCCTTTTGAACCGGCAATTTTTTTCGCTCGTTTCAATGCTCTGTTCGGATTCGGTTCCAAGAAAATTTTAATTTTAGCGCTGTTTTTCCCAATAATGTTTTTTTTCGCAATGGACACTAGCTCGTCCGGACTGAAAAATTCTTTCGTTCCTTTCAATATTGGCTCGGTCAAAAAAATTACATCGGAAACCTTAAGCAGTCTTTTGAGCATTGTTTTTGCGTCCTTATCTTTTGCCGAGGCAAAAATCGTTACGATGTTTTTCAAACCGCTCTTTTTTATTTTATTTATTAAAAAACTTATTTTTGCCGGATTATGCGCGCCATCCAAGATAATTTTCGGTTTTTCCGATATTTGTTCAAAACGGCACGGTATTTTGAAATTTTTTAAAACTTCCAATTGCGCTTTGCTTGGCACTGCCAAATCTTGAACCGCCATTTTTGCCAATTCCTCATTCTTCATTTCAAGCGGCACATCAGATTTTAATTTCAAAAACGCGCATTTCTTTTCAAGACATCGGCTTTTGAAAATTTTTAGAATTTTCTTTCTGCGTTCGGCGGTATAAAAGTGGCTGTTCGTTTTTATTATTCCCGCTTTGTCTCCGGCGATTTTCCCGAGAGTTTTCCCAAGAATTTCTGTGTGGTCATATCCGATATTGGTGATTATGGCGGCTGCCGGTTTTTCAATAAAATTAGTCGCGTCAAATTCCCCGCCGATGCCCGCTTCCAAGATTGCGTATTCGCATTTTTTTTCGGCAAAATAGACAAGAGAGACACACAAGCAAATTTCAAAAAAAGACATTTCGCCGAAAGTTTTTACATATTCCGTTGAATGGATTTTTGGCCAAACTTTTTTTTCAAAAATCGCGACGAATTTTTTTGGAGAAATGTATAAACTGCCGGATTTTATTCTTTCAATCGCGGAAATGGTATGGGGAGAAGTAAAAACTCCCGAAGAATGGCCGGCGGAGCAAAGCATTTTATGCATAAGCTCCGCGACAGTGCCCTTGCCGGAAGTGCCGGCAATATGAATAAAAGAAATTTTCTTTTCAGGGTTGCCAGCCAGATTCAAAAACGCTTGAATTCGTTTTTTGTGAATTGACGGTTCAAAATTTCCGCTGATCGAGGAAAATTTTTTAATTTTATTTATTATTTTGAAATATTTTTTGAACATTTTCGGGCGAAATTATAAAAACAGGCCGGAAGAAAAATCTTCCGGCCTTTTGCGCTTACTCCATAGCCTTAAGGACTTTAAGGTACATTTCCTCAACAATTTTTTCCTGTTCTTTGCCGGATTTGGCGTAGTGGTCAAGTCCCGGAGCGGAGTTTATTTCCAAAACCCAATACTTTTCGGGTTTGTTTTTGATATCGCCCTTTACCATAATGTCTACTCCGCACAGTCGAAGTCCCATATCTTTGGTTAGGCGAATGGCCATTGCTTGGAATTCCGGGTGTATGGCGTTTGTTACATCAATGGAATCTCCGCCGGAAGAAAGATTGGCATTATCCAACAAAAATACTTGGACTCCGTTTTCTGGCGCCGATTTCATCGTCAGCCCTTGGCGCTTTAACTTTTCCGCGATGCGAAAATCATCCGGTTTGATTTTTGTGTCGCGTCCGCTCAAAATGAAAGCGGATTGTTTTTCTGCCAACAATTTTTTAACCGAAGACATGCCGTCGCCGACAATATTTAGCGGTACCCTTTCGTAAGCAGAAATGACTTCGTTGTCCAAAACTACAATGCGATAATCTTTGCCTGAAACCGGCCTTTGCACCAATGCTACCTTGTCTCGTTTAAATACAAAGCGGAGCGCTTTGTAAAAAACGGTTTTGGTATAAACTTTTGACACGCCGATTCCTTGGCTGCCGCTGTTCGGTTTGACTATTACAGGGAAACCGAGAGACGCGGCGTATTTATAGGCGGCATCAATGGTTTGTTTTGAACCGATGGCTTTGGCCCATTCGTTTGAATAGAATTTCCTTCCGGCAATGGTCGGATAGCCCATTCTTCTCATAAAGAAGTTGGCGTAATCCTTGTCTTTTGCGATTTCCGACGCGCCGAGAGAATTTAAATCCAAACTTGCATACTTAAAGTATCGCTTGCGGCCGTTTCTGAAACAAATTTGGCCGACGACTTTCCATTCCGGCTCCATAATAACGCTGGCGCCGATTGAGGGAGCTATCTTTTGCAGTATTGGGCCAATAATTGTTTTTGTTATTTTTTTCTTCATATTTTTGTTTTGAGTTTTTCAAAAAACTGCTGATGTTTTCTTGACGAAACATACCAAACTGGTTTGGCAATGTCAATGGCAAGATAGTATGAGGAAGAGGAAAATTAGGTAGAAAATTGATAGAATAAGGAAGAAGAAAATTAAAAGGAAAATTTACCCTGTGAAATAAAAATTCTGAAGGAATTTTTAAGATTTTCATTGAGAAAATCTTTTTCACAGGGTGAATAGAAATTGGCTTCGCGAAAATTTTTGGGGATAAGAAAGAGAAAAGATAAAGGGGTTAAAAGGGGGAAATGGGGGAAAGGGGAAAGAAAAAAACACCACCACCCCTTTAATTCCCCTCCTCACCCCGTTAGATGTCCGATGTTAAAAACATCGGCTGGCGCCTAAAGGTACCAGACTTCTAACGGGGCGAGACTAAGGAGGGGAGGAAGATGGGAATAATACAAGAGAAATTTAACAGTCGGACTAACTGGTACTCCAGTTAGTCCGACTGTTTTAAAGCGGGGACAAAAGAACTGGATCCCCGCATTCGCGAGGATGACAGAAAGAGAAAGGGGGATTGGGTGAAAACTAAAAGGAAAATTGATGGGAAATTAGTAGAAACTTATAGAAATTAAATCGGGGAAGAAAATGGGGAAGAAAAAACACCATCTGTTGACTATATTAATTTTTTATGTAATCTATGGTCAGATTTTGTTCGTTGAAAACTTAATAAAAAGGATACTATGAAAAATGTTTTGCTTATTGCCGGGTTGTCAGAAGACTATTACTATTCTCCATTTATTGATGCTTGCAAAAATAAGAACCTTAAAATTTTTATTTTTGACCCATCACAATTTCCCGAAAAAGCCAATATAGGCGTGTTTATGAGAAATGGGGGGGAAAGTAGATGGATTTATTGATGTTGTGACTTGTGCAGATACTTGCAAAAAAATCGTACATTTGTCACTTTCGGATATTCACATTGCTTGGTATTTGCGGGAAAGCCCAAACAACAGCATGCCTCCGGACTGTCTGGAGAATCGTTTTTCGGAAAATGAGTCGAGAGCAGCCTTACGTTCGCTATTTTCGGTTATTGACTGCGTTTGGGTTAATAAAAAGGAAACGATTGACTTTTTATCAAGCAACAAACTTTACCAACAATTGGTTGCCGAACGTTGTGGCCTTTTAACGCCTCAAACATTGGTTAGCAATGACCCAGAAACCGTGGCCAGTTTCTCCGAACGAAAGAAAAAACTACTCTTAAAATGAACTACCCCGCGGCAAGCCGTCCCCTCGCAGACTCGGCGGGGTATCCCGAGGGTTATTGAATGTTTTGAAATAATGATATCGTTTGGTGGTGCAATTGTTTGTAGTTTTTAAAACCTTG
>Ga0172379_10005033_pt1 | contig 18830 bp, 14 predicted proteins | sample GrowelOW334metaG_FD_119756 | JGI IMG/M metagenome (GOLD analysis project Ga0172379, IMG submission 119756) | Groundwater microbial communities from an aquifer near a municipal landfill in Southern Ontario, Canada - Groundwater well OW334 metaG | ecosystem: Environmental > Aquatic > Deep...
AGGTCCCCCGGTATGCCCGATATGGGAACAACGGAAGAGTTGTCGGGAACGTTCTCCAGGAAGGTAAGGGTATGCTGGGCGGGGGCCGCGAACACGTAGAGCGAGCAGGGCCCGGGCAATTCGGCCGCGGTTTTATACAGGGGGTAGGTTTTTCCGTCGATTTCCGCGGAACCACCCTTGGGGTTCATGCAATACACGTCGACCCTGCCCAGATCCTTGAGTATGCCCACGATGATGCGGGCCATGCTGTACTTGCAGGCGTCTCCGGATACACCCGCCACCGCGATGCCCCGGGGTTCGAAAAAGGCCTTGAGTCCCTGGACATCCGGGCGGGGGGGCAGGTCGCCGCGCTCCTCCACGGTGGCGAAGCGGCCGTTGCCGTCCACAGCAACGAAACGTCCGTCGGCGGAAAACACGAAGGGATTGAGATCCAGCTCGACTATGTGGTAGCGGGCTGAGCGTTTGGCCATGAAGGAATACTCATATGCCAGGTTGCTGATCGCGAAGAGCGCGTCACCGATGAGGCCGCAGTAGTCGTTGTGCCCCGCAGCCTCGTACTTATGGCGGATTTTAAGGCTGTGGGCTATGGTGTTGGCGTCCTCGCGGTTGAGCGGGGCGAGGGAAAGGCACGCCGGGTCGTACCAACGGGCAAAGAACTCGGCATCGTCGCCACCCTTGGAAAGGGTCGCCACCGGACCGAAGGCCGGGTCCTCCTTGACGCCGATAAGGACCTCGCTGCCTATGGATTGGGTGAAGGGGACGAATTCCGCCAGCAGGAACCCGTCGATGGCGGGCTTGTCGTTGGCCGCGAAATGCCCCAGCACTTCCTCTCGCATGGTGGCCATCACAAAACGTACATAAAGGGGGTCTTCTGTGGCAACCTTGCGCACGCCGCCGAGTTTGGATTTATGCGCGATGTCCGGCGAGACAATCTTGAGTATGGCTTTTCCGGCGAAGGGTGCCAGCATCTCTTCGTCCACCCTGGCGGGATCCTGCACGAAAACGTAAGCGGGGGTCTTAAGTCCGAGGGCTTCCAGTATGCGGTACACCTCAAACTCGTGGAGGCTCCTGCGCCCGTCTGAAACGGCTTTCCCGAAGACGGCGTCTATGCGGTCGATGGTTCTGGTATCCAATAACACGGTATCCCCCTGGCTGGTATTGTACACGACCTTTTCCGGAGGTCAACGGCCTGTAAGCCTGTCGGACTTATGTGCGACCAGGAAATGCGATCTTGACCCACCGTTTCGGTGTCGAACCTTCCATGCACCTGAAGGTTTGTATGAAATGGGAAAGGTCCCGGAAACCGCTGGCATAACAGGCTTCCGTTACCGTGCTGCCTGCTCCCAGCAGTCGGCGTGCCTCGCGTATGCGGGTACGCGCGAGGTATTCACCGATGGTATAGCCGGTGGCGTCCTTGAAGGAACGGCAGAGGTGGTACTTTGAAACGGCGCAGTACTCCGCAAGCTCGTCCAGGCCGATGGGGGATGCAAAATGGACCGCCACGAATTCCACCACCCGTTTGGCCTTTTCGTTCAGGGCTTTCGCGGCGTCGTCGGCGATAGGACTTTTTGGGGCCAGCCTCAACATGCGCATGAGCAATTCGGCACCGTATAGGGCGTCGGTTACCGTCACGTGCCATGCCGTTGGATGAGGTCCCCTATCTGCGAGCTCGCGGAGCAATCCGGCCAGCTCGGCAGAGTCGGTGATGGCAAGACCCTCGCCACAGAAATCGTTGTGCGGAGAAGGTGAACCGCCTGGGGAGAACAGCGAGAGCGCCGAAGCACATGCATCCAGATCCACCAGTACGACCCATGCGGAAGCCATGGAGCCTGGCTGGATGCGATAGGAATGGACGGTACCCGGAGCTATCAGGTAGCAACGTTCGTCCTCGATACGTTCTTCCCTATTGGAGGCCCGTAGGCTTCCTCCAACACCCGAAAAGACGACCAATTCCAGCTCTCCATGGAAGTGGGGAGGTATGAGCATGGGGACAGAATAGCTGACCGGGAAAGCCATGAAACACGCGCCGTTCAATTTCGGTTTTTCATTGTAGGCGTCATGCCTGTCGTCTGGATTATTTTTCACGATATTCTTCAGCATATAAATAGTATACCAAATCCCGTACCTAGTTCAACGAAGCTTGTTAAAGCCTCCAAAGGTATGCTGATTTTTGTTTCGTGTACCTCATGGAACACGGGTTTTGGGGTGATTTTGATTGACTGGCCCACCCATTAACAAGCTTCGTTGAACTTCTGATTTAATTTTATCGATAAAAATATCTTGTAAAATTGAAAAGCCATTGTATACTGGACCCCATACAGCCGGAGTCTCTGCAACGAGCCTGGTCCGTCATGCTTTACAACCTGTTGTTTCATCTGCGGACCATCTCATCGTCAACAACGTGCGAGGAGGAACACATGCGGGAATCAGCTTCGAAGGGCACCTCTGTCCTTGCTGAACAAACCATCGATGGAACAACCATCGATGCCATCATTGAAAAATTCGGGACCAAACCGGGTGCCCTGCTGGGGGTGCTCGAAGCCGCACAACAGGCCGAGAAGCATCAATACCTTCCGGAAAGCGTCCTTGAGCAGATCGTCATCAAGACCAAAATTCCGGCGTCGCGGGTGTACAGCGTCGCCTCCTTTTATTCTTTCTTCAACCTTAAACCCCAGGGTAGGCATTCCATCGTCGTGTGTCGTGGTACGGCCTGCCATACCCGTGGTTCCAAGGCTTTGCTGGAAAATGCCCTGGCTGCGCTGGGGTCCGAGCCTCTGGGCGAGGGCGAAACCTCCTTCACCACCCTGGATAGGGAATTTTCCGTGCGTACCGTGGCCTGCTTCGGCCAGTGTGCCCTATCACCGGTCATCGCCATCGATGGCGTCATCATGTCGCGGATGACCGAAGGCAAGTTGATTGCGGCTTTGAAGAAACTCAAAAAGGAGGCAGCAAAATGAGGCTTGCATCAAAAAAAGCCCTCGATGCCCTCCGTATCGAAGCAGCCGCCCATTTGTTTCCGGAAACCGAGACTGTCATTGCAGTAGGCATGGGAACCTGCGGTATCGGGAACGGAGCGGACCTTCTGTATCAGAACTTGGAGAAAAGCATTTCATCCTATATTTCAACGCGCAACAAAATGCACGTCAGACTAAAGAAAACGGGTTGCTTCGGTTTTTGTTCCGAGGAACCGATGGCCTTGCTCAGGGTACCCGGAAAGCCGGCCCTGCTTCTAAACCAGCTCAAACCCAAGGACACGGACAGGCTCATCTCGGCGTGTTTCAGCCCTGATTTGTTGGAAAAACTGGCCAAATCCGCCTTGGCCAAGATAGAACATTGGGATTTCAGGACTTCGGAATTCAATTTCGGTTCCGGCTTTCCCTCTACGCCCCTCTGGAACGAGATACCCTTCTTCAAGGGGCAGGAAAAACTGGTGCTCAGGGATTGCGGCCTTATCGACCCGGAGAACATCGAGGAATATATCGCGGTGGGTGGCTACGACGCCTTGGCGAAAGCAATTTCCGGAATGAAGGGCGAAGACATCATAGCGGAGCTTAAAAAGGCAAAACTTCGCGGCCGCGGCGGGGCTGGCTTTCCCACCGGCGTCAAGTGGGAGCTTATGGCAAAGCAACCAGGTCCGGATAAATACGTCATCTGCAATGCCGACGAGGGCGATCCCGGTGCGTACATGAACCGCAACGAGATAGAAAGCGATCCTCATATGCTTCTGGAGGGCATGGCCATCGGGGCCCTCGCCATGGGCGCTTCCAACGGTTTTGTGTACGTCCGGGCCGAATATCCGCTAGCGGTGGAACGTTTCGAACGCGCCATCGCCCAGGCCAAGGATTATGGGCTGATAGGGGAAAATATTCTGGGTTCTGGTTTTTCCTTCGACCTTTCAATCGTCACAGGTGCAGGAGCCTTTGTCTGCGGTGAGGAAACGGCCCTCATCGCATCGGCGGAAGGACGCGCGGGCAGGCCGATGCCGCGTCCACCTTTCCCGGCCCAATCCGGCTACCTTGGCAAGCCCACCACCATAAACAACGTGGAAACCTGGTGCAACGTGCCACTCATAATCGCCAGGGGAGGGGACTATTTCTCCGGATTCGGAACGGAAAAGAGCGCCGGCACCAAGGTGTTCTCCCTGGTGGGCAAGGTAAAGAATACGGGACTGGTGGAACTTCCACTGGGTTCGACCCTTGAGAGCATAGTGTACGGCATGGGGGAGGGATCCGGTTCCCGCAAGCGGATCAGGGCCGTCCAGACTGGCGGACCTTCCGGCGGCTGCGTCCCCACGAAATTGTTCTCCACCCCCGTTGACTACGAATCCCTTTCCGCCTTGGGAGCCATAATGGGTTCCGGCGGCATGGTCGTCATGGACCAGGACAACTGCATGGTGGACACGGCCCGGTACTTTGTTGAGTTTACCGCCAACGAATCCTGCGGCAAGTGTACTCCCTGCAGGGAAGGCCTCTCCCAATCCCTGCGGATACTCAACGCCGTGAGCAGGGGTGAGGCCAGGGAGAGTGACCTCTCCGAACTGGAAACCCTTGCCAATGTGGTGAAGGATTCCGCCCTCTGCGGACTCGGCCAGACCAGTGCCAATCCTGTACTTACGACACTGAAATATTTCCGCGATGAGTATGAGGAGCATGTACGGGACCAGCGTTGCAAGGCAGGTGTCTGTTCCAGCCTATACCTCGCACTTTGCGAGAATTCCTGTCCCCTGCACATGAACATCCCCGGTTACCTGCAACTGCTTAAGGAAGGCAGGCTCGAGGAATCCTTCGAACTCACCCTCCGGGGCAACCCTTTCCCGGGGACCATCGGACGAATCTGCCATTTCCATTGCAAGATGCGCTGCCGCCGTGAGGCCTTGGACGAAGCCGTTGCCCAGGGTGAGATCCATCGTTACATAGCGGATGCCATGTACAAGATTGGCAGAGAAAAGGCCGTATACGCCAAGCTCATCTCGGAGAAATTGCCCCCTACGGGCAAGAAAATCGCCATCATAGGGGCCGGGCCCGCAGGACTCACAGCCGCCTATTATCTGGTAAGGCTGGGCCATTCCGTAACCGTGTACGACGAGCACGACAAGCCTGGCGGAATACCCCGTTACGGCATTCCCTCGTACAGATTGCCCAGGGATGTCATCGACAAGGAGACCCTTTTCATTACCAAGCTGGGTGCGAAACTCGTGATGAAGACGAAAATAGGCCGCGACCTTTCCTTTGCGGACCTGGAAAAGGCGAACGATGCGGTGATAGTAGCCGCTGGTGCCAGCGAGGACCTACCCTTGGGCATACCGGGGGATGAGCTGAAAGGGGTCATACACGGTTACGATTTCCTGGAAAGGCTTACCCTCAAGACCGCCCCTGAGATAGGGGAACGAGTCGTCATAGTAGGCGCCGGAAACGTGGCCATCGATGCGGCGCGGACCATCTCCAGACTTGGGTCGGAAGTGACCGTCGTCTACCGCAGGGAAAAACGGGACATGCCTGCAAACGCCGCTGAAATAGAAGGTGCGATGGAGGAAGGCATTCAATTCAAATTCCTCTGCGCTCCCACGGAGGTTCTGGACGATGGGACTGGCAAGGTCAAAGGCCTGCGGGTGGTGAAGATGAGTCCCGGTGGTATAGACGAATCGGGACGGCGCAAACCGGTTCCAACGGATAAGACTGAACTTATTCTTTGCGACACCATCATTTCGGCGGTTGGCGAAAGGGCTTCAGCCGGCATCGCAGCCGAATGTGGCCTGGAGACGCAAAAGAACGGCACCGTCAAGGCCGATTCCTTCAGCTTCAGGACAGCGCACAGGAAAGTGTATGCCATAGGCGATATCGTGTCGGGTCCCGCGACAGCGGCGGAGGCGATGGGTATGGCCCTGCGCGCTTCCCGGGCAATCGACAAGGAATTGGCTGGAAAAGCGTCCTATGACGAATCCCGTTTCGAAAGTCTTTTTGGATCCTTTACCTACAGCGACGAGATTCCGGATGAACCGGTGGGTGATGCAATGCGCAGGGCCCCCATGATTCCCGTTTCCGAACGGCGCCGGAATTTTGTGGAGCTTTCACTCGGGTATTCGGGTAAGCAGGCCCTGGAAGAGGCCGAACGCTGCCTGCGGTGCGATGTTGGTACCGCCCGACGGGAGCGGCAATACAAAAATCGCGAGGACAAACGGGTCGCGGCGGGGAGGAACTGAAATGGATACCACTATGGTTCATGCAACGATAGACGGAAAGGCCTGCGAATTTCCCAAAGGCACCAGCATACTCAAGGCTGCCCGCTCGGTTGGCGTCGACATTCCCACTCTCTGCCATCTGGAGGACGTTTCCGAAAATGCCTCCTGTGGCCTGTGCCTGGTGGAGGTCCCGGGGGCCAAGTCGCTCCTGCGGGCCTGCGTCACCAAGGTGGCGGAGGGCATGAATATCCTTACAGCCACCGAGCGCTGTATGCGGGCGCGAAAGACCAACCTCGAACTGATCCTGGCAAACCATCCCAAGGACTGCCTTTCCTGTTCCCGCAACGGCAACTGCGAACTGCAGGCCATGGCCGAACGTCTGGGGGTAAAGCAGGTGCGCTTCCCCCGTACGCGGGTGGCCGATTTCGTCAAGGACGAAAGTTCCGGTTCCCTGGTAAGGGATCCCAACAAGTGCATTCTTTGTGGCCGCTGCGTGACAGTATGCGAGACGGTGCAGGGAGTCAACGCCATCGACTTCGCCGGGCGGGGCATCAACAGCAGGGTTTCCACCTTCCTGCAAAGGGGCATGGATGAGGTGGCCTGCATGAACTGCGGCCAGTGCGCCCTCGTATGTCCCACCGCTGCAATAACCGAGCAGGACGAGACGGAGGCAGTGTTCAGTGCACTTTTGGATCCGACCAAGATTGTCGTCGTGGAGACCGCCCCTGCGGTACGGGTGGGCATAGGCGAAGCCATGGGCATGGGCGCCGGTGCCTTGGTCACCGGAAAGATGGTGGCAGGACTGCGCCGCCTGGGCTTCAACAAGGTGTTCGACACCCAGTTCAGCGCGGACCTTACCATCATGGAGGAGGGGAGCGAACTGATTCACCGGGTGAAGAATAAGGGTGTGCTTCCCATGATCACTTCCTGCTCTCCGGGCTGGATAAAATTCGTGGAGCACTTCTACCCCAACCTGATACCCCACCTATCCACCTGCAAATCCCCCCAGCAGATGTTCGGCTCCATTGCCAAAACCTACTGGGCCGAGGCTGTCGGGGCAGACCCCCGCAACATAGTCGTTGTCTCCGTCATGCCCTGCACTGCCAAAAAATTTGAGGCCCGCAGGCCAGAGATGGACGGCGCCTTCCATTACTGGAAGGACAAGATGAAACTGGAGGATACTGAGAGCTTCTATGACGTGGATTTTGCCATTACGACCCGTGAATTGGCACGGATGTTCCGTGTGGCCGGCATCGATCTGGAGCGCCTGCAGGACGAGGACTTCGACGATCCCCTGGGCAGGTCTACCGGCGCGGCAGTCATTTTTGGCGCGACGGGGGGAGTCATGGAAGCCGCTTTGCGCACGGCCTACGAACTGATAACGGGAAAGGCCTTGCCCTCGGTTGACCTGAAGGAGGTGCGGGGCTTCCAGGGCATCAAGACCGCTTCCGTCGACGCGGGAGGGCTGAAAGTAAACGTCGCGGTGGCGCATACCCTCAAGAACGCGCGCATCATACTGGACGAGATAGCAGCGGGAAAGTCGGACTACACCTTTGTGGAAGTCATGACCTGTCCTGGCGGTTGCATAGGCGGCGGTGGCCAGCCCCTACCGGTGGACAAGGAAAAACGGGAAGCCCGCGCCAAGTCCATCTATCTGGAAGACGCTGGAAAGCCAATACGAAAATCCCATGAAAGCCCGGCCATTCAGGAATTATACACAAAATTCCTTGGACAGCCCCTGGGCCACCTTTCACACGAATTGCTCCATACAAAATACCGGCCCCGTGCCGGAGTGTAAAACTCACCTTGAGGATCGGGCATGCCCCATACTGGATGCATGTCCGATCCTTTTATATTACTTTGAAAGGAAGGTGAGGGCGGTGCCGCCCTTACCCGCACGGCCGGTACGGCCGATGCGGTGGACATAATCATCGTAGGTGTTGGGCGTCGAATAGTTGATGACGTGGCTGATATCGGAGACGTCTATGCCACGGGCAGCCACATCGGTGGCCACGAGGATGTCGATCTCGTCGGTCTTGAAGCGCTGGATGGCGCGGGACCTCTGGGCCTGGCTCTTATCGCCGTGGATCTGGTCCACCTTGAACCCCCGGGTGTGCAGTTCGCGGCCCAGGCGCTCGACAGCTCGCTTGGTGTCGTCAAAGATGATGGTCTTGGAGCACTTCTCGCCGATAAGCAGGTCGTGCAGTTTTTCAATCTTCTCATTTGTACCCGAGTAGTAGACGACGTTCTGGTTAACGCTGTCCACGGTAGCCCCTTCCTTGGTGGAGATTGTCACGGGATCCTTGGCGAAGCGTTCTATCAGTTTTGCGATCTTGGGTTCCATGGTGGCGCTGAAGAACAGCGACTGCCGTTCCTTGTTCACCCGGGAAAGTATATCGGTGATGTCGTTGATGAATCCCATGTCCAGCATGCGGTCCACCTCGTCGAGGACGACGAAATTGAAGTGTGACAGTATAAGGGTGCCCTGCTGGAGGTGGTCCTTGATGCGGCCCGGAGTGCCGACAACTATGCGGGGGTTGAAGCGAAGGTCGCGCTTTTGCAGGTGCATGGAGGCTCCGCCAATAAGCAACGCGCTCCGCAGGCCGCAACCCTTGCCGAAGGTGAAACTCTCTTCCAGGATCTGCTGCGCCAGTTCCCTCGTGGGAGCCAGTATGATGGCGTGGTGATTCATGTGGGTGATAAGATCCTGGATCATGGGGATGGCGAAGGCGGCGGTCTTGCCGGTACCGGTATTGGCTATGCCCACGACGTCCTTGCCTTGCAGGACCAAGGGGATGGTCTGATCCTGTATGGGGGAAGGCTGGGTAAAGCCCTTGGCCTTCACATTGTCCAGAATCTTCTGGTGGACCGCGAAGCTCTCGAAGCTGTTCACCGCGACGTATTCGGCTTTCTCCGTGACCTTGGCATCCTGGATGAAGCGGGAAGGGTTTATGTACTGTTTGACCCGGGCACCGCCGCCGTTGCGGGGGGAAGGTCCGCGTCCACTGCGGGGAGCGCCTTGGGGTGAGTGGCGCTGGAAGGAATCGCCCGCTCCTGAAGTGGTGGGCCTGCGTCCGTAGGCGGCGTGGCCGGAACCCGAGTGGCTTGAAGCGGAGCGTCCACCGGGAGCTCCCCGGCGGGAATCTGAACGGGAATAGGATGATTGCATGTACCATGTCCTGTGCGAGAAGAGTATGCGATAGGATGACAGGGACCCGACGGGAGCGCGGATTGGGAAAAGCCCGAAACGCGACGGTGTGAGTGCCTTTTACAGTTCCTGATCGGACGAAACTACGCCACGGTCGGAACGGCTCCCTCTCAATGCCGTAAAAAAACCCGATAAGACGAGGGAATACTAATAGCAAGTTGACTATAGCATAAAGGATTGATCGTGTCAGCGTTTTCCACGTTTTTCTAAAGAAAAGCGTTTATTTCGATCCGAAGCCTTATCCGGTAACCCAATAGATCGCCAATCCGGCCTTATTCGTCCCAGACACGGGTACGATTTGACAGCCCCTTCCCCAACCTGCCATACTCATCCAGATTTTCCAGGAGGTAACTTCAATGGCCGAATGGTGGAAAAAAACGAGTATTTACCATATCTACCCGCGGTCCTTCCTGGATACGAATGGCGACGGCGTGGGCGACCTGCGGGGAATAATGGCGCGCATGGACTACCTGCAGGAGCTGGGCGTCGAGACCCTCTGGCTTTCGCCTTTTTATTCCAGCCCCCAACGTGACCACGGCTACGATATCGCCGATTACCGTACCGTCGATCCCCTATTCGGTTCCATGGAGGAAGTCCGGGATCTTATCAGCGAAACCCATCGTAGGGGCATGAAAATCATCTTCGATATGGTGATGAACCATACGAGCGACCAGCACCCCTGGTTCAGGTCTTCCCGATCCTCCGAGGAGTCACCATACAGGGACTACTATATCTGGAAAAAAGGGAGAGGAAAAGGAAAGGACAGGGGCAGGTGTCCCCCCAATAATTGGGTGTCCATGCTGGGTAAACCTGCCTGGAAATATGATGGGGGCACAGACTCCTGGTACTATTTCAGTTTCCTTGATTTTCAGCCGGACCTGAACTACGACAATCCTGAAGTACGTGCGGTCATGCTGGACACTGTACGTTTCTGGCTGGACAGGGGTGTCGACGGTTTCCGACTGGATATTTTCAACTGCATAGGCAAGGACGATTCCTTCGCCGACAATCCCCCCAGCCTGCGCTACGCGCCGAGTCCTGACAACAACGATCGCGCGTTCTTTCAAAACAAGATATATTCGATCAACCACCCCAAGTCCTTCGCCTTTGCCCGTGAACTGCGCGCCGTCGTGGACGAATATCCCGACCGTTTCCTGCTGGGCGAGATTAGCGGCAAGGACGAAACCATAACTGCCTTCCTGGACGCGGGCTTGCATACTGCGAATCTCTTCCAGACCATACAATTCCATTTTTCCAAGACTTTTTTTGCCGGCGTCATCGACAGGATGGAACGGTATTACCAGCCACCCCGAGTCCCCACCATCATGTATTCCACCCATGATGCGGGCAGGGGCATGAGCCGCATCGGCGGAGATGGCAGAAAGGCCAGGGTGCTGGCTTTCTTCCAGATGACCAGTAGGGGCATACCCATCCTCTATTACGGTGACGAAATAGGGATGGTCAACGCTGACATCCCCATGAAGGAAGCCCAGGATCCCCTGTCCCTGCAGAATAGGGGAGTGCCCAAAAGGTTGGCTGCCATATTGGGCATCTTCCTGAATAGGGACGACTGCCGCACGCCAATGCAATGGTCCGATACGGCCTACTCAGGATTTTCGGTGAACCGGCCCTGGCTTCAGCCTGTTGCCGCTTACCGGGAAGTGAATGTGGACAAACAGGAAAAGGACCCCTCGTCACTATTATCCCTGTACCGTACCTTGTTTGCCCTGAGGAAAAAGCACGAGGCCCTCAGCATGGGGGAAACCACCATCCTGGATTCATCCCCGGGGATGCTGGCATACGCGCGTAGTTGTAGGAACGATCACTTCGTGGTGGTGCTGAATTTTTCCGGGAAAACCCGGTTGTCCACACTTGACGGTTCTTACTGGATCGCCCTCGCAAGCGACCCGGCCCTGGTGGTAACCGGCCATAGCCTGAGCATCCCTCCCTACTCGGCTTGCCTGCTTGCCCCGGGCAACCCTGGGTGATACAAATGATATGTTGACAATTACAATTTCGGCCACGCGCTTGACCGTGAGGCAGAATGTTGCGGAATCAGCTTCACCCAATGCCATTTCCTGCTTGAGACAGGAAACCGGGAAAACGTGAGCCTGACCGAACTCGCCGATATCCTTGCGTTGGACATCAGCACACTCAGCCGCACGGCGGATGCCTTGGCCGTTGCGGGGCTCATCCAGCGGGAACCGGATACCTCGAACAGGCGAAAAGTGTCCATCAGGCTGAGCGAGAAAGGCAAGGCCAAGGTTGGCCTGATAAACGAATCCTGCGACAGCGCCTATGCTGGAATTCTTGCCCTGCTCCCACCCGAAAAAAGGGACCAGGTTGTGGAATCCATCCACTTGCTGGCGGATGCATTTGGGAAGGCGGGTCCAGGAGAGGACGAAATGTGTGGCTGTTGCGGTACCGGCCAGTCAATAGCATCGGAAGGAAAATTACGCAAGGTTCATCAGTAGGAGCTACATCATGAATCCCCTTTCAAACGGCCCAATAAGTTTTAGAAGGGTAGTGCCCGGCTCCGCCCTTACCACAAAAAAACAGGTCATCCCCGTGGTGTCCGCGAAACTGGTGCTGAAGGATACCCTTGGAGCCTGGAAAGTCCGCTGGGGAATCGGGCGGAGCAGGTACCGGGTCGATCCAGGGCTGTACGCCCTTGGTTCTCCGATTGCGGAGTCTCCCGTCATGGTAACCGCCAACTATAAGCTTACCTTCGATGCCTTGCGCAAGGAGCTGGCGGGCATTGACTCGTGGATTCTCGTCCTGGACACCAAGGGTGTTAACGTCTGGTGCGCTGCGGGGAAGGGTACCTTCGGGACCGGAGAATTGATCAGGCGCCTTGGCTTGACGGAATTGAAAAAATTCGTGACCCATAGAACCCTGATACTTCCCCAGTTGGGGGCCGTCGGCGTGGCCGCCCACGAGCTTGCGAAGGCTACCGGGTTCCGTGTGGTTTACGGTCCTGTGCGCGCCGGCGATATTCCGGCGTTCCTGGCGGCGGGCATGAAAAAGGATGAAGGTATGAGACTCGTCCGTTTTGGTCTATACGACCGCATGGCGATTGCGCCCCTTGAGCTTTCCCAAGCCTGGCCTTATGTGGCGGCAGCGTTCGGCCTGGCCGTGCTGCTTCCCCTGCTGGAGCGAACGCTGGACGCGGTCAGTTTCGGCAGGCACCTGCTGGTATTCGTCTCGCCCCTGGTAGTCGGAACGCTGGTCTTTCCCGCCCTATTGCCATACCTGCCCTTCAGGGCCTTCGTCGCGAAGGGTGCTGTCCTGGGATTCATCTGGACCGTGGTCCTCAGCCTGATTCTCGGTCTGGGCTTGTGGGAGGGGGTTGCCTATTTCCTGGTGGCGGGCAGCATCATCGCCTTCATCGCCATGAACTATACCGGTTCCTCCACCTACACTGGCCTGGCGGGAGCGAGGCTTGAGGTGAAATACGGCCTGCCCGTGCTTATCGCGGCTGCGCTGGTTGGAGTCGCCCTTGCTGCCTTCCATTTCGTTCCGTTGTTTATTGGGGGACACTTTTCATGAAATACGCGTACATCGCGAACGGCTTGAGTCTGAAACTGGACACTGAAACCTGTATCGGGTGTGGTATGTGCATCGAGGTGTGCCCCCACGCCGTTTTCATGCCCGATGGGAAAAAAGTACGTATCGCGGATCGATCCTCTTGTATGGAGTGTGGGGCCTGCATGCGGAATTGCCCTGTAAACGCCATCCAGGTACAAACCGGAGTCGGTTGCGCCGCAGCCATAATTGGCGGGATTCTGAACAAGGGCAATCCCGGTTGCGGGTGCGGGGAAGGGTGTTGCAGTAACGGCTGATTTTAATAGGATAGCAAGATTCACATAAAAATTAGCAATATATAGCGATGAAAGGGTGTTGAAAAGCAGTATACCAATAGGTAGGAGTAAGCCATGAACAAACCTTTCGCAGTATCAGTCAGCCCCGACGCCGATGAATTCCTTGCCTGCCTGAAGCTTCAGGCCGAACCCAAGCGGGTCCATCCCATCGAAATATACCTGGATGCGGAAATTGAGGATGAAATCGCATCCCGCTTTGACCTGGAGAGCGGTCTGACCCCCAGTGAACCCTTCTTCATGCAGAAGCGCCGGATAGTCGTCCAGCGCTTTTTGGGTTACGACTATGTGCTCGCTGGTGCGAAGGGGCTGGCCGTCCAGATCGCCTCCAAGAATGCGGCCGATACCAGCGAGTTGGCCAGGAACGGAGGCCGCGCCTTCGTGGAGGAGGGCCGGGGGCCCATCGCCAACTGGGAGGAGTTCGAGAGGTTTGTCTGGCCGGACCCGTCCAAAGCGGATCTTTCGGAACTGGAGTGGTACGAGAAGAACCTGCCCGATGACATGTGCGTACTTGGCGGGCTGGCGGGCCATATTGCGGAGGAGTTGTCCTTTCTGATGGGTTACGAAACCCTCTGCCTCGCCCTCTACGACGATCCGGCACTGGTCGCCGCCATACGGGACAAGATAACAGGGATTCATCGCCGCCACTTTGATCTGCTGCTGCAGTTCCCCCGGGTGAAGGCGGTCTGGGGTACCGACGACATGGGTTTCCGTACCGGCACCCTGCTGTCACCGGACCAGTTGAGGGAATACGCCCTGCCTGCTCATACGTCGTATGCGAAAATGGCCCACGACGCCGGGCGTCTCTATTTATTGCACAGTTGCGGCAAGCTGGACGACATCATGGAGGATCTGATAGGTACGGTGAGAATCGACGCCAAGCACTCCTTCGAGGATACCATCGAGGACGTAGCCGACGCCAAGGCCAAATACGGGGACCGTATCGCCCTTTTGGGTGGTATCGATGTGGATTTCCTGTGCCGTGCGGAAGAATCCGCAGTCCGCCAACGGGTGCGCACAACCCTGGACCGTTGCGGTACCCGTGGTTACTGTCTGGGTACCGGAAATTCGGTGGCCAACTACGTGCCCATCAGCCAGTACCTGGCCATGCTGGACGAAGGCAGGCGCTGGTCCAGGTAGACGTTCCTACGCGCGTTCCCAGCGGAGGGCTCGGGCTTTCTTGCCGGAAACCAGCACGAGGAATTCCTCCCGGACCAGCCAGGCGCCTGTAGCCGGGAAAGCTTGGTCCCGGGCGCGTTCCAGCGCGTCGGTCCTGCCGGCAAGCAATACCAAGCAGCCTCCTGGCTTCAGCACCCGATGGGACTCTTTCAGGAAGCCCGCATAAAGACTGACCAATGCATCGTCCGTAAGGCCTTCCCAATCACCCCAAGGAGGGTCGCTGACTATGGTGTCGAAAAGGGCGTCCTCGAAGCGGGAAAGGTCCCGGGCATCCAGGACTTTGGGAAAGATGCTGCGGGCTTTCTTTTTGAAAAGGGGATCCTTCAGCTTTTCTTTTAGCTCCGCCACCTTTCCGTTGTCGATATCCCCGGTAAAAATCATCTTGTAGGGGGCCATGAGCGCCCGTTCCAAGGGGATGCTCCCGGAGCCGGCGAAGGGGTCAAGGAACACGTCTTCCGGGGCGGCCATCGACAATTCGCACAATAGACGGGCGGTAGCAGCGGGCAACGAACCTGCATCCCGCCCTATTTTGGGCGCGGGGAACCGTGCGGCAGCCGTGAAATATGCACGGCCGTCATCGCGAAGGGCTACGGACAACTCGACGTCCGGCCGCTCCGATTCGGGCCGCAAACCGGTCAGGCGGGATACAGCGGTCTCCAGGGTTTCACGGGCGGCAGCTCCGGGGAAGCTTGGTTCGTTGCGTATGAAACCTCGCAATGCGAAGGTTTCGAGCCGTCCACCCCGGGCAAAGAGTTTGTCCCTGGCGACCCGTGTAAGGGCACGTTTGGGTTCCGTCTGGTTCAATCTACCGGAAAAAAGGCGGAATGCTTCTTCCAACCCTGCTGTCGCCACGGAATCCAGGACCAGCGAGGCACCCTGGAAATAAGCCGAAAATTTGAAAAGTCCCGGTATTTCTACCATCAGTGCGCTTTCGTCCCCACCGAGCACGCTGGCCTTGCCATAATCGCGTGCGATGAGCCGCTCCACCAAGGGACGAAAACCTGCCGGAAAGGATACCCGGAACACGCTTTTATCCATCACCAAGTCGCCAAAACCATCTTTTCCCGCATTTCTGTCCATAACCGTATCATCCTTTGCTTCGCCGTCCCTCGTCAACTATAGAAAACGGAGTCACTCGCCGATAGACTAAGCAGAATGACAACGCGCCGTTACCTCAGTTTTTTCTGTCTGTTGCTCTTGTTATCCCTTCCCCCGATCGGGCTTACAGCCCAGGATTCGATCCATATATTGAAAAAAGGCGAAACCCTCTATTCCCTGGCAAGAACTTTTGGGATTCCATTCGCGGACTTGGTGGCTGCCAACAAGCTCGTGGATGCGGGCAAGGTACAGGCAGGCCAGAAAATAATCATCCCGGGAAAGGATCCATCCCTGCCTACCGCAGGTAGCAAAACGGCGGACACCGCTCCGGGCAACCCGGCAGGGGCGATGAAAACCACACCTGTGGCAAACGCCGATCCGACTTTGGGCACCAAGACCAGTTCCGCCTACGTAGTACAAAAGGGAGACACCCTTTACGGAATTGCAAGAAAATTTACCATGAGCCTTACCGATTTGCGGACCCTCAATACTCTGAAAGAAAATTCAGTATTGAAGGTTGGCCAACGTCTTACGGTTATGATTCCTGCTGTGCCCAACCCAAACACGCAAGCCAATGAGCTGATCACCGAGACAAGACCCGCACCACCGACAAAAAAAACGGAATCCGCTTCGGGAACAGAGACACGCAGCCTTATTGCGGGTTCCGTCGATTCACGGGTACTTTGGCCGGTACGCGCCAAGGAATTGGCTTACATGGACGGTAAATTATACGGGGTGCTCCTGACCGCCGAACGATCCGAACGGGTGTTGAGCCTGACGGACGGGACGGTGGTGTCGGCTGAGCCCTACCGGGGTTTTGGCAAGGTTGCCATAGTACAGGCTCCCACCGGGCTCGTGTATGTGTACGGCGGGAACGAATCCCTCTCGGTCAAACAGGGCGACCGCATAGCTCCGGGAGCCGAGTTGGGAAGGCTGGGGACGGACGCCCACTCGGGCAAGCCCCAATTATTTCTATTTGTGTACAAGGATAACAAGGCCATAGACCCGGCGACCGCTCCCAGGTCATGATCCTTTTGTATTGATTCCGATTTGGGATTCCGGTATCTTGTGGCTTGAAAGAAAAAAAATGTATTGATCGATCATGAAAGGGTGGTATATCTTGACAAGTATGATGGCAGTAGCTGAAAGCGTGCACCCGGACACGATCCTGACAGAAGGTGCGGAAAGGCTAAAACATCTGATTTCACCGGGAAAGTCTGAAATACCCATCGAAGCACACCAGCTTTCAGTACATAAGGATCCTGCGAAATCCACCAAACTTCGCTCCCGCAAGATCCATAAATCCTCGGATTCCTACACAAAACCTACAAAAAAATCGAAAATATCCCACGAAACCGACCCGTTGGCCTTGTATCTCAAACAAATTTCCCGCTTTCCCTTGTTGACCGTCCAGGACGAGCAAAGCCTGGGCGAAAAAATAGCCAGTGCCCGGATTGAACTGGCCGCGCTGGATACGGTGCAACCGGATTGCAACATGCTGGACCTCAAGGACGAGGAAGCCCTCAGACTGAGGCTGGCGAGGGAAGCCCTGGGCAACCATCTGATGCTGTACAAGAACCGCATGATAAACGCGAACCTGCGGCTGGTCGTCTCCATCGCAAAGAATTATCAGCATCGTGGATTGTCCCTGCTGGACCTGATCGACGAGGGCAATATTGGCCTTATAGAAGCGGTCGAACGCTTCGATTATACCCGGGGCTGCCGCTTTTCCACCTATGGAACCTGGTGGATACGCCAAGCCATCATAAAAAGCCTGGCCGACAAGGGTAGGGTAATCCGCATACCCATCCATATGCTCAACACCATCAAGAAGTGCTACTTTGTCGCCAAGCAGCTTACACAGGATCTGGGCCGTGACCCGAGCGCGGAGGAATTGGCCGAATATCTGGGTTTCAGCGTCACCAAAGTAAAGGAAATCCTCAAACTCTCCCAGGAAACCACCAGCCTTGACACCACGGTGGATGATGACAACGTTACCCGCCTTTCGGATCTGATAAAGGACGAAACCCTGGAAGAACCCTTCGAGCTGGTCTTTTCCATGGCACTGCAGGAAACCCTGGAAGATGTTCTTGCCCAGCTTTCAGAGCGGGAGATGAAGATTATTCAGCTGCGCTTCGGCCTGACTGGCGAGGGTCCCCTTACACTGGAGGAGACGGGCAAGCTCCTGGGCATCACCCGTGAACGGGTACGGCAAATCCAGGAAAAGGCCATAGCCAAACTTCGCGGCCTTAAGGAACTTACCGAATACCACGAAGAAGGCTAATGCCGGATTCCCGCCCTTTGGCTTGCCGGGCTATTTATTACTAAGCTCTGGATTGTTGGTACATCCACGGCATTTCTCCCTTATACCCCTTCATTTAACCGTTCCGGAACTCCTCTCCAGCGTCCTCCCCGCTGATTTTTCCGCGCATTTGATGAACAGATCCATGCAGACCCGCGCGTCGTCCTCCGCCCGGTGGGCGTCGAGGGCATCAAGTTGCAGGTCTTTTGCCAACTCTTGCAAGCTGTATTTCCATCTGCCGGGGAAGGCTTCCTTAGCGTAGATGCGGGTGTCGATAACCTGGTTGGGTAAGGTCGAGAAGGGTGGCTTCCAGGGTTTTACGACTTCCTCGGGGGCTCCAATGTCCCCGGGACTGCCTTCTCCCGGGGTCGGGGCGAGCAGATCGCCCTGACCGGCGGCGGCGTCCCACTTTTTTGCGAACGCGGCCAGGCGTTCCAGCTCGGCATTTATGAAGGAACAGTCGAAGGGGGCGTTATGGGCGATTATGGCCGAATCGGCGATAAAGCGCAGGAAATCCGGCATGACTTCCGCGATGGAAGGCTTCCCTGTGAGCATTTCATCGCTTATCCCGTTGATTCGCGAGGCTTCTTCCGGCATGGGTTTACCCGGATTGACCAAGGCTGAAAAGTGTACCACTATGCCCTTTCGATCGAAGCGGATGCCCCCGACTTCAACTATCCGCTCTTTTTTGGGATCCAGTCCGGTGGTTTCCAGGTCGAAGGCGACAAATTGACGGGGAAGGGAATCCTTCACGGGATTTCCGGTTCCACCCCCCTGTTCAGACGCCGCTTCGGCATGGGGACCAAAGAAGGCTTCCGCGACCCACGCGTAGGTGCCGTTGGCGGCTGTCGTTTCGGTCGATCCAGCCATGCCTTTCAGACCTTCTTGCCGGAAGCCGGTGCAGGCGCCGATGCCGCATCGTGGTCGATGACGGAACGCAGATCCCTGCCGATGGCCTCAAGCTTTGCTTTTGCTTCCTTTTTGGCG
>Ga0172379_10005034_pt1 | contig 18828 bp, 18 predicted proteins | sample GrowelOW334metaG_FD_119756 | JGI IMG/M metagenome (GOLD analysis project Ga0172379, IMG submission 119756) | Groundwater microbial communities from an aquifer near a municipal landfill in Southern Ontario, Canada - Groundwater well OW334 metaG | ecosystem: Environmental > Aquatic > Deep...
ACTTTTGGTCTTTTGTTTTTTCAGGCGAAGAAATTTGCCGGACTCGCGCTTGCAACACTTTCGGCTGTTTTGGTTATTCCGCTCATTGGCGAGCGGACAGAAATTCGGCCGGAAGTTTTCAGCCATTTTTTTGCGGTCATCTTTTTTCTTTTGCTTTGGAAATATAAAAAAGGCGAATTAAAAACAGGACTGCTTTTTCTCTTGCCAGTACTCAGCCTTCTTTGGGTTAATCTGCATATCTATTTCATTTTTGGTATCGGGCTTATCGGATTGTTTCTGCTCGATACCATGTGGGAAAAAAGCTGGTCAAAGTTTAGGATATTATTTTTAGTTTTGATTTTGACCATCGGTGCGAGCCTGATCAATCCTTTTGGAATCAAGGGACTGATTTATCCTTTAAATATTTTTCGCAATTATGGTTACCGTGTGTTGGAAAATCAGTCGGTCAGTTTTCTCACTAACTTGGGGTTTATTAATAATCCCAATTTGTTGATTTTTAAGATTGTTTTATTTATTCTCTTGGCAAGCATAGTTTTAATTTTTGCGTTTAATAGAAAAAGAATCAATTGGCCACTGCTCGGACTCTCACTTGCGGTAAGCGCTTTGGGCTGGAGCGCTCTGCGTAATTTCTCTCTGTTTGGCTATTTTGCTCTACCGGCCTTGGCCTATAATCTGAAATATGGCCTGCGAAAAAAAATAGACCTGAATGATGGCTGGTCGAAAATTATTATTTATTTCTTGGCTTGCGTGTTCTTTATTTTTTTTAGCAATCTTTTTCAGGGAAAACTATTGCAAGAAAATAACGTCGGCTCAAAGGAACAGACACAAAATGCTTCGGCAATTTTTTTCAAGGAGAATAAGCTTTCCGGCCCGATTTGTAATAACTATGATATCGGCAGCTATCTCATTTTTCATCTCTATCCTGGCGAAAAAGTTTTTGTCGATAATCGACCGGAGGCCTATCCTGACGCATTCTTCAAAGAGGTCTATGTTCCAATGCAAGAAGATAATGAAGTTTGGAAGCGTGTGATGGAGCAATATGATTTTAATGTGATTTATTTCTATCTTGGTGATGCGACCAATTGGGGGCAGGAATTTTTAGTGAAGAGAGTGAAAGATCCAGAGTGGGCACCAGTCTTTGCCGATGAGTATGCTATTATATTTCTCAAGAGAAATGAGAAAAATAAAGACTTGATTTCACGGTTTGAGATTTCGCAGGAGAGGTTTCGAATTATGGAGCAATAATTTTTGTGTCATCCCCGTGAAGACGGGGATCTAGTGTAAGGGCTTAGTAAGAAAGATTGGGCTATGTGGTTCGATAAATTCAAGAAGTAGGAAGATAAAAGGCGAGCTGTTCAAGCAGAGCGATTCTTGACACAAGGATTTACTTTTTCAATATAGCATTGAGACTAGATTCCCGCCTGCGCGGGAATGACAATTAGAGAGTTTTGTTTTTCGTCGTTTGGTGCGCGCGCAATAACTTGTTATGCTGTAATAATTTTTATATGTCAAAAGTATCCATCATCGTTCCAGTCTATAACGAAAAGAAAACACTCGAAACTATTTTGGAGCGGGTTAGCGCTGCCTCGACATTGGACTATGAAAAAGAAATAATTATCGTGGATGATTTTTCCACCGATGGTAGTCGAGAGCTCCTGATAGAATTGAAAAAGAAATATACTTTCCGTCTCGAATTTCACGAGAGAAATTTTGGCAAGGGTCGGGCACTGCGGACTGGCTTTGCCGTCGCTACTGGTGACATTGTCCTCATTCAAGACGCGGACTTGGAATATGATCCAGCTAATTGGGTGGATTTGCTTGTTGAGTTTAAAAAACCTCAAACACAAGTGGTTTATGGGTCAAGAAATATTCATCCCAAAAGACGAGGCTATTCGCATTGTATTTTGGGCGTGAAAATTTTAACAACGGCGATTAACTGGCTATACGGCGCCAAGCTCACGGATAGTTATACATGCTACAAATGCTTTCGTAAAGTCTGTCTAGATGGATTAAGACTTGAATCAGACGGATTTGAGATTGAAGCAGAGTTGACAACTAAATTTCTCAAAAAAGGCTACTTCATCAAAGAAGTGGCGATTAACTATAATCCACGCAAATTCGCCGAAGGCAAAAAGATTGGCTGGCGGGATGGCCTCAATGGGCTTTGGGTGATTCTTAGGAATAGATTTAATTTAATTGAAAAAATATTTGGAAATGTGTTACAATAGAATTTAAACTTTTGAAGTTCCGTTTTGGAACATCAAAAAAAGACACAAACTTGAAATCACAATCTGTGATATCAAGTTGGGGTGGAACAAGAAAATTGCCGCAGGTTTTTACCGAACAAGGCGTGGCGATGTCATCTTCTGTTTTGAATAGCAAGCGCGCGATTCAGGTAAATATCCAGATAGTGAGAACATTTACTAAGATGCGCGAGCTACTTTCTACTCATAAAGATTTACGTGAAAGGATTGAAAAGATGGAGCGAGAGAACAAGGAAAATTTTAAGGTTGTTTTTAAAGTTTTGGCTAATTTTATGAAAACCGATCCAAAAAATCACAGTGGCGAGACTCGAATTATTGGCTTTACGGATAGAAAAGCTAAAAAGTAGAAAACTTTACAAAATAAGTTCTTGCATCAGGATTATCGCTATATTTTAGCTCCTTTTAGTGTGCATGGCCAGATAATTAGAGCAGAATTTGGGCAATAAAAAAAGCCCAAAAGGCCAAATGAAAGGGGTTTCTGCGAGAGGGAGAACTTGATAAGTTCTCCCTTCGCCTAACGTTAAAGGTATTCAAGAACAAAGGCCACCTCTTTCCAGTTTGAAAAAGTTAAAAATGGCACAACTTCAGAGGGGAGAGCTTTTTTGTTGCCAGATGAAAACCACCCAAATGGGACACCGGCGTTTACTGCAAGCATCCCGTCTTTCGCGGGGTCATCGCCAAAGTAAAAAAAACTTCCCTCGCTCATTTTTTCTCTGACGAGTTGGAAAAGAAAAGGAGAAGGCTTAATTTTTTTCTCCATAGAAATGGGCAGTTGCCGAACATTATCGTCAGAAATGATTATGCTCGGCCAAAAAAGTGATTCCCACTCCTTTTTCCAGGTTTTTAGCGTTCTCTCGATAAAAGAGGTATGACCAGACGAGAGAATAGCCAGGCGTAAGTGTTTTTTCCTTTTACTGAGGCGACAAAGTTCTTCATTGAACTCTGCGTAGCCCGCGCAGGGAAGTGGCCAGTTTGGGGTTATTTCTCTAAGCAAGACTTCCATTTTGGTTTTGACAAGATTTTCAGCAGCATCTTCTAACCTGCCAGAAATTCTAATCCCCTTCGCCTGTAAAGCATGAATAAGCTCAATAGGTGCGCGATTTTGAAGCCCTCCCACGGCGCATAGGGCTTTTCCGCCTTTTTCTCCAAAGAGTTCATCTACAGCGAGACAATATGCCTCGCTGACCCCAATTTCATTAGGACTTGGCTTGAATGTATCAGCCATTGTCCCATCAAAATCCAGAACTAAATTTAGCATTGAGTGTTCTCCTCGTGTTTTTGTAGGGTTTAAAATCAAAGAACAGGTTCCTTTTAAGCTATTTAATCACAGGTTGGAGTATGAAGCAAATAGCGTGCATCTTGAGAATTTAGCCAAAGGGTGCTAGATTATTTATAAGAGCTAAAAATATGAACAACAATAATTGGTATGTGATTACAGGGGCTCCTCATTCTGGAAAGACGACCCTGATTGAAATGTTGAGAGATTTAGGATACAAGGTTGTTTTGGAGGCGGCTAGGGTTTATATTGATGAAGAAATGGAAGAAGGAAAAGCGCTGGAGGAAATCAGAAAAGATGAATTAGCTTTTCAGCGAAAGGTACTTGAGCTCAAAATTGAAAACGAGAAAAAAGAATCGCCCAATGAAATAATTTTTTGGGACAGAGGAATTCCCGATAGCCTCGCTTATTATGAAATGCTAGGATTTGCGAAAGATAAATTTTTGCAAGAGGCGACAGAAAAAGCAAAGTATAAAAAAGTTTTTTTGCTTGGTACACTTTCTTACGAAAAAGATTACGCTAGAACGGAAAGCGAAGACCAGCAAAAGTTAATTCATGAGTTATTGAAAAAAGCCTATAGGCAACACGGTCACAAATTGGTTGAAATAGAGAATGTTGGCCCAAAAGAGAGGCTAAGAATTATTTTAGAAAGCTTATAATTAATTTTCAAAATAATGTACCATCTGTATTCATTTTTAAGTAGCAAGGAAGAGCATTGCTTTAATATTGAAACCACAGCTGCTCTCAAGAAAGATGAACTTCTTAAACTTTCCCAGCTTCTGGCGGAAGGTTTTTTGGAAAAAAACATCAGTACAAAAAGTAAATTAAAAAACAAAGTAGTTGAAATCGGGCCAAGATTAAATTTTGCCACATCTCTTTCCACTAATGCCGTTTCAATTTGCAAAGCTTGCGGACTTTCTAAGGTGAAAAGAATTGAAAGATCAAGAAGACTTATTGTCCCAAGTAATCAAAGAGAGAAAGACTTTATTTTGGAAAATCAAGATCGGATGACCGAAACGGTTTATCCAAAAAAACTAGAAAGCTTTGCGGTAAATGTTAACCCCGAAACTGTATTTGAGGTAGATTTATTGGGAGAAGGTGTTGAGGCGCTAGAGAAAATTAATAGGGAAATGGGACTTGGGATGGACGCTTGGGATTTGAATTTTTATCACGATTTATTCGTAAATGATATTAAGAGAAATCCGACCAATGTCGAGTGTTTTCAATTGGGTCAAGCCAATAGTGAACATTCCAGACATTGGTTTTTTAAAGGCAAACAAATAATAGACGGAAAAGAGCGAAAACAAAGTCTGATTGAGGTAGTCCAGGCGCCACTTGAAGCGAAGCGTTCAAACAGCCTGATTGCGTTTAGCGATAACTCGAGTGCCATAAGAGGATACAAAACTAAAACGATCATTCCAAGTAAAATAGGAGAGCCTTCTAATTTTAAAGATACTGAAAAGACCTATCATTTTATTTTTACAGCGGAAACACATAATTTTCCAACGGGAGTCGCTCCATTTCCTGGTGCTGAAACCGGAGGGGGTGGAAGAATACGAGATGTCCAAGCGACAGGCAGAGGAGCCTTGGTTGTGGCTGGAACAGTCGGTTATTGTGTTGGGAATCTAAACATTCCCGGCTACAATCTTTCGTGGGAAAACAAAAAGTTTAAATATCCGGAAAATTTGGCTACGCCGAAAAAAATCCAAATTGATGCAAGTAATGGAGCTTCTGATTATGGGAATAAGTTTGGTGAGCCGCTCATTCAAGGTTTCAATCGTTCCTTTGGAATGATTTTGCCTGATGGAGAAAGAAGAGAATGGAACAAGCCCATATTGTTCAGTGGAGGTATTGGGCAAATTGAAGATATGCATATTAAAAAAGGCAAGCCTGAAAAGGACATGCTCATTATTCAAATCGGTGGTCCGGCCTATCGGATTGGTATGGGTGGAGGAGCGGCATCTAGTATGATTCAGGGAGAAAATAAGGCAGAGCTAGATTTCAACGCAGTGCAACGAGGTGACGCTGAATTGGAACAAAAAATGAATAGGGTGATTCGGGTATGCTCAGAATTAGGAAAAAAGAATCCAATTATTAGCATTCATGATCAAGGGGCTGGCGGTCCTTGTAATGTTCTTACTGAACTCATAGAGCCTGCAGGAGGAAGAATAGAAATTAGAAAAATAAAGTTGGGTGACGAAACCATGTCTGTTTTGGAAATTTGGGGAGCGGAGTATCAGGAAAGAAACGCCCTTCTTATTTATCCAAAAGATTTGAAGAAATTTGAGAAGATTTGTCAAAGAGAGAAATCCGATTTCGAAGTCTTGGGAAAGATTACAGAAGATGGAAAAATCATTGTCCATGATGAGGCGGATGATTCTTTTCCAGTGAACCTAGAACTTTCTAAGATTTTAGGCAAGATGCCCCAGAAAGAATTTAGAGATGAAAAAATAAATTCAAAACTTTTGGCATTAAAGATTCCTCAAAAATTATCTTTTGAAAAAGCGCTGGAGAATGTTTTGAAATTACCTTCCGTGTGTTCTAAAAGATTTTTAGTTTCCAAGGTAGACAGGAGCGTTACTGGACTTGTCGCAAGACAGCAATGTTGTGGACCTTTAGATCTGCCAGTCTGCGATGTCTCAGTTATTGCGCAGAGTCATTTTGGAAAAACCGGCGCCGCCATATCTATTGGTGAGCAGCCGATAAAAATGCTTATTGATCCAAAAGCGGGAGCGAGAATGTCAGTGGGCGAGGCTTTGACTAATATTGTTTCTGCGAGGATTTCAACTCTCACGGACATAAAATGCTCAGGAAATTGGATGTGGCCGGCGAAGCTCCCAGGAGAAGGATCGAAAATATATGAAGCGGCCTTGGCAACTCGGGATATTATGATTGATCTTGGGATTGCAATTGATGGTGGTAAGGATAGTTTGTCTATGGCGGCCAAGGTTGGAAGTGAAATAGTTAAATCTCCCGGTCAGCTGGTGATTTCTGCTTATGCTTCAGTTCCAAATGTTGAAAAAGTGATTACTCCCGATATTAAAAAGCCCGGAGAAAGTAATTTATGGCTTGTAGACTTAGGGGAAGAAAGGTGCCGGTTAGGAGGTTCAGCGTTAGCTCAAACCTTAAATCAGCTTGGCAATGACTCTCCAGATGTGGAAAATCCTAAAAAGCTGAAAAATTTTTTCAAAGCGGTTCAGCTTTTAATAGATAAGAATATCTTGCTTTCAGGACATGACAGATCTGATGGGGGACTAATTATAACTTTTCTAGAAATGGCGTTTGCCGGAAATTGCGGACTCAGCTTGAAAGTTAAAAATAAAAAAGATTTATTCTCTTTCTTCTTTAATGAAGAGCTTGGGTATGTTATGGAAATAGAGAAAAATAAAGAGGAGCAATTTAAAAAAATAATCAAGAAATTTGGCTTAGAAAAAATGCTAAAGTTTTTGGGAAAAACGGAGAAAAAAGATTCTATTAAAATTCAATATAATGACAAGAAAGTATTAGAAAATAAAACCCATGAATTACGAAGAATTTGGGAGGAGACGTCATATCAGTTAAATAAGTTGCAAACGAATTCTAAATTGGCATTGGAAGAAAAAGAAAATATATTCAAAAGATCTGGACAAGAATATCAAGTTAGTTTTGCGCCAGAAGCTAGCGGGGCGATTAAGAGCGCTAAAAGTAAACCAAGAGTGGCTATTTTGCGCGAAGAAGGCAGTAATGGGGACAGGGAGATGGCGAGCGCTTTCCATATGGTCGGATTTGATGTTTGGGACGTTTCAATGTCAGATCTTTTGGAAAGTAGAATTGACCTTGGAAAATTCAGAGGAGTTGCGTTTGTGGGCGGATTTTCCTATGCCGATGTTTTTGGCAGCGCTAAAGGTTGGGCGTCTTCCATAAAATATAGCAAAAAATTAGTGAAAATGTTTGGTGATTTTTATAGAAGGCCAGATACCTTTTCTTTGGGAGTTTGCAATGGGTGTCAGCTTATGACTTCAATCGGATGGGTGCCGTGGGGAGGAATCGAGGCCAAAAAACAACCACGTCTTTCGAGAAATAAATCGGGAAGATTTGAATCGAGGTGGCTCAGTGTAAAAATAAATCCAAGTCCAGCCATTATGCTACGGGGCATGGAAGATTCTGTGTTGGGAATTTGGGTCGCGCATGGAGAGGGACAGTTTACTTTTCCGAACAAGAAAATATATGAAAAAGTTATCAAACAAAGCCTAAGCCCAGTAGTCTTTGCAGATGATGAGGGAAGAGCAACGAGCAAATATCCGTTTAATCCGAACGGATCGCCAAATGGCATTGCTTCTCTTTGCTCGCCAGATGGAAGGCACCTTGCAATGATGCCTCACCCAGAAAGAGCTTTTCTCAAATGGCAGTGGGCATATATGCCGGAGGAGATGAAAAAAGAATTGAAAGCTTCTCCTTGGCTTAGCATGTTTCAAAATGCCTATAATTGGTGTCAAAAAAACTAAGCTTATGAAAAAAGAAAAGAAAAAGATAAGTTATAAATCTAGTGGAGTTGACATCAGCGCGGGAAATTTAGCGGTCGATCTCATTAAAAAAAATGTGCACAAAACTTTCAAATATTTTCCTGGGAAAGTTTTGACTAAAATTGGGTCTTTTGGTGGGGTGGCGGAGCTAAGAGGAGGAAAAATAGTCGCTTCTTCGACTGATGGCGTTGGAACAAAGTTAGTTTTGGCGTGTCTCTTGGATAAACATGAAACGATAGGAATAGATTTGGTGGCGATGAGTGTCAATGATTTAGCTGTCATAGGCGTTATGCCGGCTATCTTTTTGGATTATATTGCTATGGGAAAGCAAATACCAAAAAGAACTGAAAAAATAGTAGCGGGCATAATTAAAGGTTGTCACGATTGCGAGTGTGCCCTGATGGGTGGGGAGATGGCAGAAATGCCAGATGTGTATACTGAGGAGGAATATGATTTGGCAGGATTTGCTACGGGATTCGCAGATTCAAAAAAAGATTTGATTCTTGGAAAAGACATAAGGCCAGGAATGAAGGTTTATGGCTTTGCCTCTTCCGGAGTTCATTCAAATGGCTATAGCTTGGTAAGGAAAATATTTGGGATTAATTTTAAGGACAAAGTAAGAGCGAAAAAAATTCTAAATTCAGAGTTTAGTGGTCTTTCTAGAACTTTAGGAGAAGAGTTGCTTACTCCTACAAAAATTTATATAAAAATTATAAAAAAACTAATATCATCATACAAAATCGCGGGACTAGCGCATATTACCGGAGGAGGGTTAGTAGAAAATCCCCCGAGAATACTCCCCGAGGGTTGTTCGGTGAAAATAAGAAAAGATTCATGGAAGCGTCCTGCTATTTTTGGCTTAATTCAAGAAAAAGGGAATGTTTCTGATTATGAAATGCTAAGAACATTTAATTGCGGGATCGGACTAATTGCAGTTTCGGGGGAAGAGATAAAAGAAGGAAAATTGATAGGTGAAATTGTCAAGGGTAGTGGTGAGGTAATTTTTGAATAATTTTTTTATGGAAAATTTAAACACGATGTTGCCTGGAAACTCCAGGTATCAACCAAAGCAATTGGTTCCAGTTTTTGGGTATGATAATTTATATAAAAAAGTAGCTCAAGTTGAAATAGCAACACTGGAAACATTAGGAGAGATGAAAATAATCCCGCCAAAAGATTTCAAGAAATTAACGAGGGAGGTCAAGCAAAAGCTACTTTGTATAAAAACTTCTGAAGTAGACATCGCAGAAAGAGAAATAACCCATCATGACATTCGAGCGTGGGTAAGATGCGCTCAAAAAATTCTAGACAAAGATATCGCTCAGTGGTTGCATATACCATTGACTAGTTATGATGCCCTAGACACGGCTAGAATACTTCAATTCAGAGAGGCTTATGAAATTTCTATCAAACCATCTCTCAGTAGGGTGGTTGATATTTTTTCAAATTTGGTCAAGGAAAATTCAGGGAAAATTCAAATAGGAAGAACCCATGGGCAACATGCTTTGCCGATTACGGTGGGCTTTTGGTTAGCGACAATATTAAACAGAATTGTTTATAGCTGGGAGCAGATAGATAGGTTTTCTGGTGAATTAACTGGCAAAATATCGGGAGCAGTTGGAGCGCACAATGCCCAGCTAGGGCTAGGTTTTACTTTGAAAGATGGGAAAACCTTTGAAGAAAAAGTTTTGAAAAAATTAAATTTACAACCGGCTCCAATCAGCACACAAATTTTGCCACCGGAACCGCTGGGGTATTTTCTCTTTTCTTGCATAAGTTTGTCAGCATCCCTGGGGCAATTTGGGCGAGATGCTAGGCATCTCATGAGAAGTGAAATAGGTGAGATGGTAGAGTCTTTTGAAAAAGGACAAGTTGGATCTTCCACGATGGCGCATAAAAGGAACCCGATTAATTTTGAAAACCTGGAAGGAATGTGGCTACGCACTAAAAATGAATTTGGAAAAGTTTTGGACACTCTTATTAGTGAACATCAAAGAGATTTAGTGGGAAGTTCAATCGCCAGAGACTATCCAATAATTCTTATCAATCTTCAACAACAATTAAACACCCTGCTAAAAGAAAATAAAAAAGGAAAGACGTTTTTAGAAAGGCTGTCGATTAATGAAGAAATGTGCGAGGCTAATTTTCAAAAAAACGCTAATATCATATTAGCCGAACCGCTATACATCGCTCTGCAAATGTCTGGCTATCCTGGTGACGCGCATGAGTTAGTTAATCATGTGTTAGTTCCTGAAGCGCAAAGAGGTGGCTACTCTTTGCTGGAGGTGTTAGATGATATGGCAAAAAATGACGAAAAGCTAGAGGCTGCAATTTTGAAAATAAAGCCGGAAATATTGAGATTACTTAAAAATCCAGAAAGATATATTGGAGATGCTAGGAAAAAATCTTTAGAAATTGCGAAAAGTGCTCAAAAAATTGCTAAAAAATTAATTTAAAAATATGGAATATAAAAAAGGATCCAGGCTAAATGAGGGCAAGACCAAGATAGTTTGGAAGGTGAAAAATGCGGCAAATTTAGTGATTATTGAAAACAAAAATGATATTACTGCATTTGATGATCCATCTTTTACCAAACAATTCAAAACTAAGGCTGAACACGCAACTACGGTTACTTGTCGGGTCTTCGAACTGTTGAAAAAAGCAGGAATCCCCGTGGCCTATGAGAAACAAATATCCCCAACTCAATTTGTTGCTTCAAGTTGCACAATGATTCCTCTGGAGGTTGTGTCGAGACGTTTTGCGGTTGGCAGTTTTCTCAAAAGACATCCCGAGCTAGTAACAGAAGAAATTCTTCCACATAGATTTCATAAATTAGTGATAGAGTTTTTCCTAAAAACCACCAAGGGAGAGTTAGTAAATCACAAAGGAATAAAACTAGTGAAAGGACTTGACCCTAAAAAAGGAGAAGAAGACCCATTTATTGACAATCCTTTTGAAAATAATTGGAACCTGTATCATTCCAAGAAGCCAAAATGGGAAGAGGGGGCAGTTCTCAGGAGTAAAATAGCTGCGAAATCGGTGTTTCCAGGTGGCGCATCAAATGTTATAGAAGAAATTGACAATTTAGCTCGAAAAACCTTTTTAGTTCTTGAAGGCGCTTGGAATATTTTGGGCTACAGAGTCATTGATATGAAAATAGAGCTTGGGTTGGACAAAAAAGGAAATTTGTTAGTTGCTGATGTAATTGATAATGATAGTTGGAGGCTGAGGGATGCTAATTGGCAAGAATTGAGCAAAGAAGCATTCAGGCAAGGAGAAAAACTGGATGAAGTTGAAAAAAAGTATGGCTTTGTCGCTGAACTTTCGCAAAATTTTAGAATACCGAAGCAAGCCTTAGTATTATGGAGGGGATCAGAAAGTGATGAATTTCCAGATATGACCGAAACCAAAAAAATAAGCGGTGTTGCCATAGAGGAAGTGACTTTGTCTGGGCATAAATCTACCAAGGGCTGTTTAGATAGATTGGAGAAAATACTCACAGAATATTCTGATGGCGGAGTGATTCTCGCTTTTGTTGGAATGTCCAATGGCCTGGGACCAATCTTATCTGCCAGAACAGTCTGGCCAGTTGTCGGAATTCCCATGACAGCTGATAAATGCGCTGATGATGTATGGAGCAGTCTTCGAATGCCGAGTCACGTCCCAATAATGACAACGCTTTCGCCAAAAAATGCAGTTTTAGGGGCACTAAACGTCTTATCTCAAAAAAATCCTATAGCATATATGACTCGGCAACTAGCCATAGAAAAATTCGATTGCTAAAAGAATTAGGCTATTGACACAAAACAACATCCGCGGTAATATTTTATTGAAGAAATAATAAAGTAGCTGACTTTTTTATGTTGGACAAGAAATTAAAAGAAGCGCTGGAACTTTTGGGAGGCAGGGCAGTCATCAAAGATCAAGATGAGCACTATATTTTGCTCACTTTGCGGGAATTTCGCAAAATCCGCCAAGAGGGTGTTTCAGGCTTGACAAAGCAAGAATTAGTTGATAAGATAAATAATGATATTGCTAGTTGGAAGTTTTCCCAAGAAGAAGACCAACTGGCTGAGATTGAACTGGAAACTCTAGGTGAGATTAAAAACGACGAAGTGCACTATGAAAGCGTGCCGTCAGCCTAGGAGTTATCCACAGCATAGTCACATTGTTAATTTGTCAAAAATATTTTTTTAGGGTAAGGTAGTATTTGTGTTGAAATTTAATTAAATTTAATAATAACAAAAAATCGCAAAGCTGTTGCGGGAATAATTTTTTTTCCAAAAGAAGTCCCCAGCATCTGTGCGTAAGTTACCAAACATATGGCAGCAGAAAAATTCGCCAGAACCAAGCCTCATGTGAACGTGGGAACTATCGGTCATGTTGACCATGGAAAAACCACTTTGACAGCGGCAATCCTTCACGTGCTCAGTTTTCTTGGACAAGCCAAGGAAAAAGGCATTGATGAAATTGACAAAGCTCCAGAAGAGAGAGAGCGTGGAATTACTATTGCCACCGCTCACTGTGAATATGAATCCGAGAAAAGACATTATGCTCACGTAGATTGCCCAGGACATGCTGACTACATCAAAAATATGATTACTGGCGCCGCTCAAATGGACGGAGCGATTTTGGTTGTGGCAGCGACTGATGGCCCTATGCCTCAGACTCGCGAACACATTCTGTTGGCTAAACAAGTTGGTGTGCCAGAAATCGTTGTTTTCCTTAATAAAGTTGATATGGTAGATGACGCAGAATTGGTTGACCTAGTTGAAGCTGAGGTGAGAGAGCTTTTGACAAAATATGAATTTGATGGAGATAACGCTATTGTGATTCGTGGTTCAGCTTTAAAAGCTCTTGAATCTAAATCAGCCGAAGAAGAAGCTGCTAAGCCGGTAATCGATTTGATTGCTGCACTTGATTCAAAAATTCCTGATCCAGTTAGAGAAATGGATAAGCCTTTCCTTCTCCCAATTGAAGATATCTTCACAATTGAAGGACGGGGCACTGTGGTGACTGGAAGAATTGAAAGAGGTGTGATCAATATCAATGAAGAAGTGGAAATCGTGGGACTTCGTCCAACGCAAAAAACGGTTGTGACTGGAATTGAAATGTTTAACAAAACTCTTGATCGCGGAGAATGTGGAGATAATGCCGGACTACTTATCCGTGGAATTAAAAAGGAAGACGTGGAAAGAGGTCAAGTTTTGGCGAAACCAGGTTCAATCACACCGCACACCGAATTTGAATGCGAAGTATACATCTTGACCAAGGAAGAAGGTGGACGACATACTCCATTTTTCAAAGGCTACAAACCCCAATTCTATGTCAGAACGACTGATGTGACTGGTGAGGTTATGCTTCCAGAAGGGACTGAAATGGTGATGCCAGGAGACACTGTTAGTTTCAAAGTAGTTCTCGGAGCACCTGTTGCCATGGAAGAAGGAATGCGCTTTGCTATCCGCGAAGGTGGACGTACAGTAGGCGCTGGAGTGGCAACTAAGATTATTAAATAGTCTTTCTAGCTAGTTTTTTCTTTGTCCAACACTAAAATTTGACGGAACATATTTTATGTGCTAAAGTTCCGAGATGTGGAATTAGTGTTGGATTATAGGGAAAATTATTTAAAAATTCGCATAAATTGATGTCAAAGAACGACGAAGAGGTAAAATCAAGAATCAGAATCAAGATTAAGGCTTATGATCATAAAATTATCGATCAATCAGCTCGTCAAATCGTGGATACTGCCCAGAGGTCAGGTGCTAACATTGTAGGACCAGTTCCTTTGCCGACCGAAATTCGCAAATTTACCGTGAACAAGTCTACATTTGTCCACAAAGACGCTCGTGATCAATATGAGATGCGAATTCACAAGCGACTGATTGACATTATGAGCCCAACGCCAAAAACTATTGATAGTTTGACCAACTTGGATTTGCCGGCAGGAGTGGATATTGAAATCAAAATGTAAGACCGATGCGAATCAACGAATGAAATGCGAATCTACGAGTAAAAAATCCATTCGTAAATTCGAATAAATTCGTAGATTCGAATCGGTGTACTAGTTAAAGTCCGTGCCCGAGTAATTGTGTCGCCGGATACTAATCTAGCCAAGAAAGAAATTTCTTAACCTCGAAAAGAGGCTTTCGGCTGGTAGTGGCCGTTTTTTATTTTATTTAGCAATATATTAGAAAAAAAGCAATGAAATTTATTCTGGGAAAGAAAATTGGAATGACCACGATTTATGATGAAAAAGGCGCATTGAATGTGACTCTTTTGGAATGTGGTTCGAAGGTATCTCTCGTTAAGGAAAAAGGCAAGGATAAGGATAGCTACTCGGCGATCCAGTTGGAAATTGCTAAAACCAAGAACAAGACTAAGAAAAAAGAATTCCGTGTAGAGGGCAGTGAACTGAAAAAAGATGATACTGTGGACGTTTCTATTTTTGAACTGAATGAAAAAGTGATTGTTTGTGGAACGAGCAAGGCCAAAGGTTTTCAGGGTGTGGTAAAGCGACATGGCTTTTCTGGAAGTTGTGCAACTCACGGTCACAAACATGATCTTCGCGCGCCTGGTTCGATTGGTTCTGGTTTTCCAGAGCACGTTGTGAAAGGAAAGCGTATGGCTGGCAGAATGGGTGGCGATCGCGTGACAACTAAAAATTTGAAAGTAGTTTTCATTGATAAGGCAAAAAATATTCTGGGTATCAAGGGTGCTGTTCCAGGTATTCCGGGAGGAATTGTGGAAATTAAGGCACTATAATCTCAAAAAGTATGGCAAAGATCAAGGTTTATAATCTAGAAGGAAAAGAAATCGAAGAAGTGCAGCTTTCCGATTCTGTTTTCGGTTTGCCAAAAAATGATGATTTAGTTCATCAAATTGTGGTGGCAATGGATGCTAATAAGCGTCAAGTGCTAGCGGACACAAAAACCAGAGGAGAAAGAGCAGGAAGCGGAATCAAGCCTTGGAAGCAAAAAGGAACTGGTCGCGCTCGGGTTGGTTCAAGAAGAACTCCGCTTTGGAAAAAAGGAGGTGTTGTTTTTGGACCAAGTAATGACCGAAACTACAAACAAAAGATTAACAAGAAAATGAACCAAAAGGCAATCGCGACGGTGCTTAGTGGAAAATTGAGGGACCTTGAAATTATTGTTGTTGATAAATTGAATTTTACCGAAAAGAAAACCAAGGAAGTGGCGAAAATGCTTGAAAATTTCAAAATCAAAGGCAAGACTCTCTTGGCTTTTTCTAATGAAGAAAAAGATTTGCGCATTGCAAGTCGCAATCTGGCAAAAGTGGAGAATATCCTGACACCGCAACTGAATGTTTTGGAGATGCTGCGAAACAAAAATCTACTAATGAGTAGAGAATCTGTAATGTTCCTCGAGGAAAAGTATAAACAAGTTGAAGCAAAATAATGGAAAATAATATCAACCCCAATCAAGAAAATATCCTCTCGAAAGTATTAGTCGAACCGATCGTAACCGAAGCGGCAACTATTCTTATCGAGCAAAATAAATATATTTTCAAAATAACTCCTCGCGCAACAAAGTTGCAAGTGAAGATGGCAATCGAGAAAATCTATAAAGTTAAAGTGGAAAAAATCAATACCGTCACTATCCCGCGAAAATTCCGCACTCGTGGAAGAATCCCAGGATGGAAGCCAGGTTTTAGAAAAGCAATTGTGACACTGAAAGAGGGAAATAAGATTGATGTTTTTGAAGGGAAATAATTTAATTTCAAGATGATTCGTATGTCCGGCATTCGTAGCGCCGGTTCGCAAAGCGAATAACGTTATATGGCAATTAAGATCTACAAAAAAAATACCGCTGGACGCCGCAATATGTCGGTTGTTAAGGTTTCTTATGTTTCCAAGAAAAAACCGGAAAAGGCCCTCCTCGCAAAACAAGGAAAATTGGCTGGACGCTCGCATGGAAAGATTTCTGTGCGTCATCAAGGTGGTGGAAATAAGCAACGCTATCGCATCGTGGATTTTTTGCAAGACAAGCTTGGTGTGCCGGGACGCGTGGCAGCGATTGAAAAAGATCCAAACCGAAAAGCTTTTATTGCGCTTGTGAATTATGCTGATGGAGAAAAGCGCTATATTTTGGCAACGGAAGGCATGCGAGCGGGCCAAGAAGTAATGTCCGCTGAAAATGCTCCTGTAAAACAAGGAAATCGAGCGAAAGTGAAAAATATTCCTATTGGGACAACAATCTGTAATTTAGAATTATTTCCCGGTCGCGGGGGGCAGATCATCAGAAGCGCCGGAAGCTCGGCTAGTCTCACTGCCGTGGACGAAAAAACTGCGCAAATTAAAATGCCTTCCGGTGAAATACGCCTAGTGAGCAATGAATGTTATGCGACAATCGGACAAGCGAGTAACTTTGAAAGCAATTCAATCAATCTTGGAAAGGCCGGCAAGAGCCGTTGGCTCAACATTCGTCCAGCTGTTCGTGGATCTGCGATGAACCCAGTTGACCATCCACACGGAGGAGGCGAAGGACGACAAGGAATTGGACTTAAACATCCAAAAACTCCTTGGGGAAAACCAGCACTCGGTAAAAAAACAAGAAAGAAGAAGAAATATAGTAACAAATTTATCATAAAGCGCAGGGTGAAACGTAAGTAGACAAATTAAACACACATTTTGACAAATTTTACACAAACACACAAATTAATTTGCGTTTCTGTGTAAAATTTGTCAGTAATTAGTGTGAAATTAGTGTTATGACTCGAAGTCTGAAAAAAGGTCCCTATGTGGACGAAAGATTGATTAAAAAAGTGCTGGATAAAAAGCCAGGTGACCGAAGTGTCATCAAAACTTGGCTTCGCGCTGCAGTCATTTCCCCTGAGATGGTTGGTTTTACTTTTGGCGTCTACAATGGAAAAATATTCATTTCAGTTACTCCGACAGAGGAGATGGTAGGGCACAGATTAGGGGAATTTTCTCCAACCAGAAAGTTCACACGGCACGGAGGCAAGATGCAAAAAGAAATGGAGACAGCAGCAAAGCAAAAGGAAGCTGACGCATCGAAAGCGGCAAAAGCTTCGGATACGGCAAAGAAGAAGTAAAACAGATTAAACACACATTTTGACAAATTTTACACAAACACACAAATTAATTTGCGTTTCTGTGTAAAATTTGTCAGTAATCAGTGTAAAATTAGTGATATGAAAGTTACAGCAGAACTCAACAATTTAAGAATCTCTCCCCGCAAAGTTAAATTGGTGGCTGATTTGATCAAGGGAATGGACGCGCTAGAAGCTGTATCTCAGCTTGACGTGGCAATCAAAAAAACTAGTGGCTATATGCAAAAACTTTTGCTCAGTGCGATTGCTAACGGCGAGAATAATTTTGGTCTTTCGAAAAACAACCTCTATGTTTTGGACGCTGTGGTTGGCGCTGGACCAACGCTGAAAAGATGGATGCCAAAAGCTTATGGACGCGCCGGACAAATTTTAAAAAGAACTTCGAAAGTAAGAATAGTTTTGGAGGAAAGAATTGAAGGTAAGGACAGAAAAAGCAAAGAACAGATGGAAAAGGAAAGGGCGGAGAGAGCGAAGATTGCAGCGGCAGAGCTGAAAAAAGAAGAAGATCGAAAAAAGGAAGAGAAAAAAGATGAGACCAGGGAAGCTAAGGTAGAAAAGGCACCAGAAGCAAAGACAAAAAATATAGACAAGGCCAAGAAGGGGCCAGAAGCCAAAGGCTGGAAGAATAAATTGTTTAATCGGAAGTCAATGTAATGTATTCGAAAGCGCGCTACCTGCCTACCGGCAGGCAGGCGAACGGCGCACATCCGAAAAGAGAGAAACAAAGATTTAAAAAAGTAATAGTTTCGTAGATTCGTATTTAATTCGTAGTTTCGTATCGGTAACAAAATTATGGGACACAAAGTAAATCCAGTTGGACTGCGCCTGGGAATCACTCAAGATTGGAAATCCAAATGGTTCAGTAAAAGAGATTATAATAAAAACCTCAAGCAAGATATTGAGATCCGTTTGGAAGTGATGAAAAAATGGAAAGCGGCTTTTATCGCTGAGGTGGAAATCGAGAGATCTCAAGCTGCTGTGAAAATTATCATCAAAACTGCTCGTCCTGGGGTCCTCATCGGTCGCGGTGGAAGCGGAGTGGAGGATATTAAACATTATATTCAAAATACCTTTTTTAAAAGTAACCGCAAGGCAGATTTGCGAATTGATATTCAAGAAATTAAGAATTTTGAAGAAAGCGCGATGATCGTTGCGCAAAATGTAGCGGAACAATTGGAAAAAAGAATCCCATTTCGAAGAGCAATGAAAATGATGCTTGAGCAAGCAATGAAAAACTCAACGATCAAGGGGGTAAAAATTGAAATGTCTGGAAGACTGGGTGGCGCAGAAATGTCTCGTCGCGAGTGGTTATCAAAAGGAACACTACCGCTGCACACACTCCGCGCGAATATTGATTTTGCTAGAGCAACCGCGTTTACGACCTATGGGGCGATTGGAGTGAAGGCGTGGTTGTATAAGGGGGAGGTATTTGATAAGAAATAAAAAATTAAAAATCAAAATGTAAAATTTAGGAATTCGCTTCGCTCATAACTTATAATAGTCGCGAAGCGACACAATAATTTTTAATTTTGAGATTTGAATTTTAAATTTACTATTATGTTGATGCCAAAGAAAGTAAAACATAGAAAGGTGCAGAGAGGCGGAGCGATCCGTGGCAATGCAATGCGAGGAAACTCAATTAGTTTTGGTAGTTTTGGCTTGAAGGCGGTTGGTGCTAGTCTTGTTTCTTCTCGGC
>Ga0172379_10005035_pt1 | contig 18816 bp, 14 predicted proteins | sample GrowelOW334metaG_FD_119756 | JGI IMG/M metagenome (GOLD analysis project Ga0172379, IMG submission 119756) | Groundwater microbial communities from an aquifer near a municipal landfill in Southern Ontario, Canada - Groundwater well OW334 metaG | ecosystem: Environmental > Aquatic > Deep...
CCACATCCGTCTTGAATTTAATGGATTGTTTTCCCCAGGATGTCACATGGTTGCAGATGGCAAAGGCTGGAAAAAACTGTGAATACCCCCATTGAATATATACCCGGTTGTAGGGATCGGTATTATCACTGGCCCAAAACTCGGTGAAATACCGGAGAAATCCGTAATCAGTACGTCCACCGCCACCCGAGCAAAGCATCATGGGCAGGTTTGGATATTTTGCTTTGATACGGTCCAAAACTTTGTACAATCCGTTGGTGTATTCAATAAACAGATGTGACTGCTGGTTTTTCAGATAGCTTGAATAGGCGTTCGTCATCATGCGGTTGCAATCCCATTTGAAAAACGCAACACCGGAACCGGTTTGCATGATATCATCCACCACTTTAAAAACAAAATCCTGCACTTCCGGATTGCATAAGTCGAGGACTAGCTGGGTGCGATAATAATCTTCGGGCCGGTTAGGCAATTTTAAAACCCAGTCGGGATGTTTTTCATACAATTCGCTTTTGGGATTCACCATCTCGGGCTCAATCCAGATACCGAATTTTGTGCCCGTTTTATCGGCCTGTTCCATTAAAAATCCAAGGCCGTTCGGGAGTTTTGTCTTGGTTGCCTGCCAATCGCCCAGGCCCGATTTATCGCCGCTCCGGGGATATTTATTTCCAAACCAGCCATCGTCCAGCAAAAACATCTCGACACCCAGGGTTTTTGCATCGGCAAACATTTCAGTTAATTTTATTTCATCAAAATTAAAATAGGTTGTCTCCCAATTGTTTAATAAGGTCAAACGGGGTTTTTCGCCATCCTTGATGCCATATTTTCTAGCCCATGCATGTAAATTCCGGCTTGCCTGCCCTTTACCCTGGTTTGAAAAAGTATAGATAAAGGATGGGGTGGTAAAGGTTTTTCCCGGCATCAGGCTGTATTCCGATGCAAATGGATTGATGCCGGAACTAATTCGAAGTGAATTTTTATTATCCAGTTCAAAGGCTAACCTGAAATTGCCCGACCAGGCAATGGTCCCTGCAATGAGATCACCCGAATTTTCATCGGCTTTCTCATTCAATGCAAGGAAGAACACAGGCGTCTGAAACATATCAGTGCGTGCACCTAATTTTGAATCAATGACTTTAGTGCCGCTGGTCAACTGACTCTCCTGCATCCGGGCTTCCTTGGCCCAATCTCCATGAAATTGGGTCAGCCAGTATTTATCAGCATCAAAATGCAACATGGAAGATGCATAATTATACATCATAACCGGTTTCCCTTCTCGATGCTGAATTTCAGTCCATTGTTCCATGACATCCTCATGGTAAAATGCTTTATAATGAAGCGTTACTTCAACCGGGTATTGCGAATCCCTGAGTTTGATAATGGTTTCACTGGTATTTTCATCTATTTTCCGAGTAACATGGCTGACGTAGATTAATTCAAGCGATGGATTTCCATCGTTATGTGTGATTCGAATGGCCGGTTCAAACAAGTTACTTGTCCCGAATGTGGGATAGGCCAGATGTCTTAAATCAATTAACGGATTACCGTCATTAACCACAAATGATTTCGTATTTTCTTTTGAAAGGCCATTATAGGCAGCGCCGTTGTTGAGTTTAGTCCCCAGATAGGTTTGATAAAGAAATTGGTTTTTACCTGCTTTAAGGATCAACACCGTATTTCTGGTTTCAATCTGAATGACCTGGCTTTCCTGTGCATGGACTGCGGAAATCACCATTGAAAATATTATGGATATTATTAGTTTATTCATAGATTTATTAATTGAATTATTTATCATGCTAAGATAATTGTATTAATTCGCTTTATATTATTTCCATTATTTTTGACTGAAGCAGCTTTTTATCCATGGATTCTAATGAATATTATTTTGAGGAGAATTGTTTTATTTCCGAAATCCTGAATACTCCTCTTGATCCTGATGTTTCAGTGGCCAGGGTGAGGGTGTTGCCGGGAGAGTCAACCAGATGGCATCTGCTCGTCGGAATTTCCGAGAGATACCTGATCCTGGAGGGTTCCGGATTAGTCCAGGTAGGTGAGGGTGAACCCCGGGGGGTGATAGCTAATGATACGGTTGTTATTCCTCAGGGAGTGAAGCAAAGGATAACCAATTCCGGCAATTGTGACCTGATTTTTCTTGCAGTTTGTACGCCCAGATTTGTTCGCGATCAGTATTTGACTCTCTGAAAATAGATAACTTGGGATCAATTTAAAAAATCAGAAATGAGCATCAACCGCCGGTTTTTCCTTAAGGCAATGGCAGCAGGTGCAGCAACCATAGCGGCTCCGGCCTTTGTTAACGGGCAGCAGGTGGCCCCGATGCCGTTTTTACCGGGTGTTACCATTGATAATATCAATCCGGGAGAGGACGTTTTTGCCTATATTCTCCGCAAAAAAGGAACATTTGACGACCACCTTTACCGGCAGATACTGGGTGCAGCAAACGCTTTTAAGGAAGGGGACGAAATTATCGGGGTGGCTGCAGCAGAGGAGGGATCCCGGACCCGGGCCCGCATCCTGATGTCCAATACCCGGATTGGTGATCTTTCGGCTCATCCTCTGCTGGATGACGATCTCGGAAAGCTGGTAAGAGAAAGTCTGGATGCCGAAGCTGTAAAATTGACAGACGGGATGACTCTCGGGGAACTGAAACAGGTGCTGCTTACCCAGCCCGAAAGCGTAATCTATTCAATGGCTGTTGGTTTGCATAGCGAGGTCATCGGGTGCGTGGTTAAACTCATGAGCAATGATGAATTGATTCATACCGGTTCGAAAATTTTCAACCCGCTGCCGGGCAGCCACATCGGCGACCGGGGATACCTGGGAGCCCGGATACAGCCCAATTCTCCTACCGATGATGTGGATGATATCCGCTGGCAGGTATTTGACGGCTGGTCGTATGCGGTCGGTGATGTTGTTGTTGGAACCAACCCGGTTTCCAGCGACACTTCCTCTATCCTGGCCATTGAAAATATCCTGAAAGATCTGTTGGTTACTTTCGGGATTGAGGATACGCTTCCCCATAGTGTGCTTGCCCATATCGATTTGCAGGCAGAGGTTGAGCAAGCCAGTCCGGGCAGCACGGCCCTCTGGTTCCAGAGCATCGCCGGCAGTGACTCTGCCAATAACACTTTCGATATCAGCATAGAAAAGATGCGAAGGCATACCTCCCAGCGATCAGGGCAATACGGTCTTTATTTCGAAACCGGACAGGGGGCGGATTTCACCAATGGTCATTCTCATGGCTTCGACATGGTGATCCATGAATCCAGGAAATATGGCTTTGCCCGTGCCCTGACCCTTGATGTTGCTGCGGCTCAGAAAAAAGCCGGCCGGGCGGTTGCCCCCTGGGTTCACCTGAATGATGTGGCCGGTTTCATCGGTCCTGAAGTTTTCCGTAACCGGGAACAACTGGTACGCTGTTGCCTTGAAGATATCGTGATGGGTAAGTTGCATGGGCTGACGATCGGTCTGGATGTGTGTTCCACACTCCATATGGATGTCACGCTCAACGATCTCGACTGGTGTATAGACCAGGTCATACCGGCTTGTCCGGCCTATCTGATGGCTCTTCCGACCAAGATTGATCCCATGCTCGGCTACCTGACTACGGGTTTCCAGGATCATGTCCGTGTCCGCCAAAAATTCGGCCTTAAGGTAAACGACCGCATGGGGCAGTTTTTCAGGGAGCTGGGTGTAGTCGACGGATCCGATAAACCGGCCGGCCATTTCGGTGATCCGTTATGGGTTAATCTGCAATATCGCCGAAAAAAGGGTGATACCCGTACCGATGAGGAGATACTTGCCGAAGGAAGGTCACAAATCGAATCGGTCCGCAAGCATGGGGTGTTTGTTGCCTCCGGGCATGGGGATAATCCATGGGATCTTGAGCCTGAGCTGGCAAAATCCATTCAACTAATCTATACCGATGCCAGAAAATGCATATGGGCCGAGCTCTCAAAAGAATTCATCAGGGCGATCCCCGATGGGTTACGCTTATCCACCCAATCCACCGACCGGACCGATTACATCCTGCATCCGCAAACAGGTGAGATGCTTACGCCGGATTCGGTTGATAAACTGGTCAAACTTCGTCAGCTCTATAACGGCAACTATAATGTTCAGGTGGTTGTTTCCGATGGTCTTGACGCCCTGTCCATTACCGATGATGGACATTTGAATCCATTTCTTCTGGAATTACGCCAGAAGTTAGGAAAGGACGGTTTTCATCTGGCACCTTCTCCGTTGGTGATGACTTCCGGCCGGGTAAGGGCGGGTTACCGGATTGGGGAAACCCTGTTTGCCAATTTACCGGGCAACCGGGCCATTCTTCATGTGATAGGCGAACGTCCGGGAACCGGTCATCATACCTTTTCGGTTTACATCACCTCTCCCGCGGGTGCATATTGGGGCCAGTCAGGAAAGGTTGACCACAATATCACCAAAGTGGTCTCCGGAATTGCCGCAACCGCATTGCTGCCGCTCGAGGGAGCTTTGCAAACAGCAAGGATTCTAAAAACGATGGTTCAGTTGAGCTGAGCGGAAAAATTGCCGGTTGCCGGTGATCGGTGCCCTCTCATCAGGTGTGAATGATGTAAATCTATCATTCAATTGTGTAACGTTTGCTTTCATTTGTGGACCTAATTTCGTCCAATCATTTGGTGAGGATCTGGAATTAATACAAAAAAAATGAAAACAGCAGCCATTATCGTTATCATCCTTGGATTGGCATTGACCATCTTTACCGCTTTCACTTTTTTTACTAAAGAAAAAGTAGTTGACCTGGGAGCCATTGAAATCACCCATAATAAACCTCATTCCTTCTCCTGGTCACCGTTGATAGGAATTGCCGTAATCGGTGCCGGTGGGATTATGTTATGGCAGGCATCGCGTAAAAAATAGCCTCGTCTCACAGTCTCACAGTCTCATAGTCTCACGGTCTTCCGTCTCCCGTCTTCAACCTTCTCTACGACGTCATTCCGAGAAGCAAGCCGCCGATATACGGAACGAGCCAGATCAGCCATACCATAATGCTGTACCGGTGAAAGCCCGTCCGGTCTTTTTCGCTTCCTTTCCTCACCACCCGGGTAGCCCAGATGGCATGGATCAGCATTAGCCAAAGTGCCAGCTGGCCGGTTACCGTGTGCGGTTTGGTGAAATCAAATAATCCGCCGGCCATGATGTGCATGCCTATGGTACCTGAAACATCAAATACAAAACCAGTCCAGAAAGCCGCTACATGCCATGGTTTCAGGTATCTCGATATCTTTTCAGCCCATACACCGAGCGAGTAGAAAATAAGGGCGAGCGTGATCAGCACACTTGACAGGATGAGTAACGGGGACATTTCGGTTCGTTTTAGTAATTTGCGAAAGATACTCAAAGAGATAGAATCGTTAAGAATCGTTAAGAAAGTTAAGAGAGTTAAGAACCTGGAGTGAGCAATAAATGGCGGTAACCTCTAACCATTAACCTCCAACCAATTAGCCTCCAACCAGGTAATCTATAACCAATTAACCTCTAACCATTAACCCCAACCAACCGTCATGCCCCTTACCTTCACCACCGCCATCCTTCGTCAACCCTGTTGTGAAATAGTGCATGGAATTACTTCAGCCAAACTGGGAAAGCCTGATTTTGCAAGGGCGGTGAGTCAGCATCAGAAATATGCCGGGGTGTTGGAAATGTGTGGATTGCAGGTTAGGATGCTGGAGAGCGACCCCAGGTTCCCGGATTCGCTTTTCATTGAGGATATAGCGTTATGCACTCCTGCATGCGCCATCATTACCCGTCCGGGAGCCCCGACAAGAACAGGCGAAACCGAAGGGATGAGGGAAATTTTATCGGAATATTATCCTGATCTGGAGGAAATTGCTTCACCCGGTACTTTGGAGGCAGGTGATGTGATGATGGTGGGTATGCATTTCTATATCGGTCTGTCAGCGCGTACCAACCGGGAGGGTGCCGGGCAGCTGATGTCCATACTTAAGGATCATGGTTTGAGCGGATCAATGGTGCCGTTGAAGGAAGTCCTGCACTTGAAAACCGCCGTTTCCTACCTCGAAGGGAATACTCTGCTGGTGTGCGGGGAGTTTATCGGCCATCCTGGTTTTGAAAGGTTCAATAAAATTGAAGTGACGGTGGAGGAAGCCTATGCGGCCAATTCGTTGTGGATCAATGGGACTGTGCTGGTTCCGGAAGGATTTCCTGAAACACGCAGTAAAATTGAAAGAGAAGGTTATCCTGTAATCACACTGAATATGTCAGAATTTCAGAAGCTCGACGGCGGGCTGAGTTGCCTTTCGCTCCGGTTCTGACTGACTAAATTGCTAACTTTACAATCATCTTTGTATAAAAATGCCATGGAAAACATAGAAAAAAACACCATTGACAGCTTTCGTAACGGATTGAATTGCGCCCAGGCAGTTTTCGCAGCTTTTTCCGAAAAGTTAGGCTATGATAAGGAAATGGCCTTACGCACATCAGCCGGTTTCGGTGGCGGAATGGGCCACCTGCAGGAGACTTGCGGGGTGGTTACCGGCGCCTTTATGGTGATCGGAATGTATAACAGTCAGTTGTATCCGGATAATCAAACCCGGAAGGAAAAATCGTATCAGATGATTCAGGATTTCAATTCCAGATTCCTTGAGATTCATCTATCTACAAAGTGTATGAACTTGATAGATTGTGATTTGAACACTGATGAAGGCCGTGCCCTGGTAAAGGAAAGGCGGATTCATGAAACGATTTGTGAAGGATGCCTGGCGACCTCAGTCAGGGTATTGAATGATATGATATCGTAGAGACAGATTATAATCTGTCTCTACAATTACGTTATATTTGTTAAAAACCATCGATTATGAAAGCAATTACCCTTGTCGCAGCAATAATCCTCATTGTTGGAGGTTCCTATTTTATTTACGACGGAATCCAGCTAAAACAGTCGGCCGGAGCAAGGATTGAGCAGGATGTTTCCTCTGTTGTGAAAGCCCTGACTGATAATTCGGTGAAAACAAAAACCAGTGTGAACAATGAATCGGCCCTGAAATTGATTGGCGGGGGTGTGGCTGCCATTGCGGGTATTTTGCTTTTGGCTGGTGGCCTGCGCCGGAAGAAATAACAGGTAGTCGACAGTTGGCCCGTAGGGGAGGAGCAACGGCTCCTCCCAATTAGCAGGAATGGTTATCTTTGCCCGCACTAAAATTTCAATGTATGATTTTTCGACCGACCCGACCCCTGGCCTGGTTAGCAGGACTGATGATTTTTACTCCGGCATTGCTCAATGCCCAGGCCCCTGTGAATAAAAGCGGTCATAACTGGCCGCAGTGGCGCGGACCGATGGAAACCGGTTCAGTCAATTATGGGAACCCACCGGTGGAGTTCAGTGAAACAAAGAATATCAAATGGAAAACGGAAATCCCCGGTAAGGGCCATGCCACTCCAATTGTCTGGGGTGATCAGATTGTTCTCCTGACAGCGGTTCCGACTGATAAGAAACCAAAGGAGGGTGAGGTAAAGCAGGAAGGTGCCCGAATGGGGCCTCCTTCGAGCGCTACCGACTTTATTCATAAATTCGAGGTCGTCTCAGTTGACAGAAAAACGGGCAAGATACAATGGGAGCGGACGGTGAAGGAAGAAATTCCATTAGAACGTACACATAACCTTGGCAGCTGGGCTTCCAATTCCCCGGTTACCGATGGAGAGAGTATTTATGCTTATTTCGGTTCACGCGGATTGTTTTGCCTGGATTTTAAAGGGAATATTTTGTGGGAAAGGGATTTCGGTCAAATGGAAATCGTGATGAGTTTCGGCGAGGGTAACTCTCCATCGATTTACAAGGACAAGGTCATCGTGGTTTGGGACCATGAAGCCGGCTCCTTTATTGTTGCATTGGATAAAAAGACTGGTAAGGATGTGTGGAAAGTCGACCGTGATGAAAAAACTTCCTGGGCAAGTCCATTGATCGTTGAGGTGAACGGTAAGGCCCAGGTGATAACCGACGCTTCCAGTAAGGTTCGAAGTTATGATTTTGAGACCGGGGAGCTGATCTGGGAATGTACAGGACTGACGCGCAATGTAATTCCTAATCCGGTATATGCTGATGGAATTCTTTATGTCATGAGCGGATACCGGGGAAATGCACTCCTGGCAATCAACCTTGCCAAAGCAACAGGGAATATTACCGATACCGATGTTATCCTCTGGAAATATCTTCAGGATACCCCCTATACCCCCAGCCCGGTTCTGATGGACGGCAAACTGTATTTTCTGAAAGCTAACAATGGATCCATTAGCTGTCTGGATGCCAAAGACGGCAAAGTGAATTACATCAATGAAAAGCTGGTAGGTATCGTGAATATTTATTCATCTCCGACCGGTGCAGGCGGCCATCTTTATATTGCAGCCGACGGCGTGGTCGATGTGATCAAGGCAGGAGGGTCATTTGCCTTATTATCAAGTAATAAACTGGATGATACTTTCCATGCCTCACCAGTCGTCATAGGCAATGATCTTTATTTGAGGGGATTCAAATTCCTTTATTGTGTATCTACCGATTAATTGGTAATTTTGTTCGTGTATTTATTCGACAAAAAAAATGATTTAAGTCATCAATTCATTGTTTTTATTATTTTTTTGACGAATTGCTAACCCGGTGTTCTTGTTATGTTTACGCAGAATTTTGATGCCGGAATTTTATTAATCTGATTATTTTCAGGAATTAACCTGCCATTGGCGGAGCAACATTGGTTATCTTTGCCCGTTAGTCTGAAAAACAAATGAACAAAACAGTACATAGGATATTTATATCCGTTATGGTTGTTATAGTGATTGCCTCGGTGGTCATTCTAACCTATACCGGATTCAATTACTATGGAATCAGTATGGAAGAGCGTTTTTTCCATACCGATAATATCGCATTGAAGCCCAGCGGTTATCTTGGCCACGGTTATGGTATTGCGGGTTCCGTCATGATTATGGTCGGCGTGTTCTCCTACATGACGCGAAAGCGATTCCGTAAGTTGGCGCGACTTGGATATCTCAAACACTGGTTGGAATTCCACATTTTTTTATGCGTTCTGGGGCCTGTTTTTATCGTTTTCCATACCTCATTTAAAGTTGGCGGGATTGTGGCCATCAGTTTCTGGAGTATGGCGGCAGTGGTTTTAAGCGGTGTGATCGGACGCTTTATTTATATTCAGATCCCAAGATCGGTGGAAGGCCGTGAACTGAGTTTGAACGAGCTCTGCGAAATGAAAGCGGAATTTTCTGAAATCATAAATGATTCCAGTCAATTTCAGGGAGACGTTTCGACTCTGCTAAAGGATTCATTTAAGGACCGCCCCGACTTTTCCGATAAAAATGTCTTTGTCCGTTTGTGGAAAAGCTACCAAAATGGCCGGATCGTGTTTAAAAAGTTGAAGAACGACCTCCGGAATCTTAATCTGAACAAATCAAATTATAAAAAAGCCTGTAAACTGCTTAGGAGTGAAATCTCCTTGAACAGGAAGATTGATTTACTGGTGGTGATGAGGAATTTGATGGAATACTGGCATGTCGCCCATCTTCCGTTTGCATTGGCCATGTTGGTTGTCATGCTTATTCATGTGACAGTTGTCATTATCATGGGATATAAATGGATTTTTTAACCAGATGGAAGTTTTAATCGAAAAAATTATCACTTATTCCGTTGTAGTTATTCTTATCGGAATAGCACTTATCCTATATGTCAGGAAGCAAAAGCGGGATTCCAAAATTGTTGAGGAGAAAATCAGGATTTCGAAAGAGGAAGGGATTCATGAACCCGTTTCGCTTCATCCGGTAGTGGATGTTAATTCATGCATCAGAACCGGTGCGTGCATATCAGCCTGCCCCGAGCACGACATTCTGGGGATCAGGAATGGTAAGGCAACCATTATCAATGCTTCCCACTGTGTGGGTCATGGAGCTTGTTTCCATGCCTGTCCGGTTGAAGCCATTACCCTTTGTATCGGTACCGAAAAGCGCGGGGTTGATTTGCCGCATGTAAATCAGACCTTCGAATCCAACGTCACCGGTATTTATATTGCGGGGGAGATCGGCGGAATGGGGCTGATAAAGAATGCGGTTGCCCAGGGTAAACAAGCTGTGGAAAATCTTGTTAAAACCCTTGATAAGACCACAAATGTTGATTATGACCTGGTTATCGTAGGTGCAGGTCCGGCCGGGATTGCAGCATCACTTACTGCAAAAAAAAATAATCTGAAAGTCCTGACCCTCGAACAGGATTCACTGGGAGGTACGGTATTCAATTTCCCCAGAACCAAGATTGTGATGACCTCTCCTATGGATCTGCCTTTGTATGGTAAAGTTAAGCTGAATGAAACCACCAAACAGGAATTGCTCAGTTTATGGGAAAAGGTTTTGGCTAAGAACAGTATCTCAATTGTCCAAAACACAAAAGTCGAGTCCATTGTATGGCAAGGGGGTCATTTTGAAGTTGGAGCTTCAACCGGGGAGAGCTTTTCAACCAAGAAGGTCCTGCTGGCTATCGGCAGGAGAGGAACACCAAGGAAACTGAATATTTCAGGTGAAGAACTTGAGAAGACAGCTTACCGGCTTCTTGAGCCAGAAATCATTGAGAATAAAAAAGTCATGGTCGTTGGCGGAGGCGATTCGGCCATCGAATCCGCTTTGCAGCTGATGGATAAAAATACGGTTCACCTGGCTTACCGAAGCGATGCTTTCGGCAGGATAAAACCAAAGAATAGTGAAAAGATCAAAAAGGCCATGGCCGATAAATTGGTTACTGTTCTTTTCAATACCAACCTTACCTCCATAGAAAAGGATTTTGTCAACTATAAAACCGACGGTTCAGACCAGATTGTCAAACTGCAGAATGATTTGGTATATATTCTTGCCGGTGGGGAATTGCCAACCGCATTCCTTGAGAAGTCCGGTATCCTGATAACCCGTAAATTTGGTGAAGCGATATTGAAACATGAGAAATAGTATTTTCATCCTACTATTGTTCGTTGCCGGCAATTGCCTTGGGCAGATCTCACCTGGAGACCTGACCACCGCACATTCCAATCTGGAGGGGCTGTCCAATTGCTCCAAATGTCATGAAGTCGGGAAAAAGGTCGCAACCGCAAAATGTTTGGAATGCCACAAGGAGATCAAGGAACTGATCAATTTAAACAAGGGCTACCATGCTTCTTCGGAAGTTAAAAGCAAAGAATGTTTCTCTTGCCATAATGAGCATCACGGAAGAAATTTCAAGATTGTCCGCTTTGATACCCTGAAATTTGACCACAAAGATGCCCGGTTTGAATTATTGGGTAAGCACAATACACTGACCTGTAAAAATTGCCATAAGGCAGCATTCATCAAAGAAAGACAATCGCAAAAGACCCAGGCAGGATCCTACCTTGGATTGGGTACCGCATGCCTTGATTGTCATGCCGATTATCACCAGAAAACCCTGTCTGCCAATTGCATCACCTGCCATAACAGCAATGCATTTAAGCCCGTATTGGGTTTCAACCATAAGAAGACTAAATATCCGCTGGTGGGCAGGCACCAGGCAGTGGATTGTGCCAAGTGCCACAAAGTGACCGACCTGAACGGTAAGAAGTTCCAGAAATTCTCAGGTATTGCTTTTGCCAGCTGCACAGATTGTCATAAGGACGTTCATAACAATAGGTTCGGTAAAGATTGTAGGAAGTGCCATACCGAGGAATCGTTTACCAAAGTGGCCGGATTGAGCACTTTCAATCATGAAAAGACAGGTTATCGTTTGGTTGGCAAGCACCTGGCCGTGGAATGTAAATCCTGCCACAAGCAAAGTCTCACCGCAAAACTGAAATTTGCACTATGTACGGATTGCCATAAGGATTATCACAAAGGACAGTTAATAAAGCCCGGAGTGACCTCCGATTGCAAGGATTGCCATAGCCTCGCCGGATTTAAGGGTTCAAGTTTTACCATTGAAAGACATAATAAAGGGGAATTCCTGCTCGAAGGTTCACATCTGGCAACACCCTGCTTTGCCTGCCATAAGAAGGGTCAGGAATGGATATTTAAAGATCTGAAGAAAAAATGTGTCGATTGCCATGAGAATATTCACCAAAGCTATATCGACGAAAAGTATTTCGGCAATCAGAAGTGCGAAAGCTGCCACAGTGTAGAGGCTTGGAGTAAGATTAATTTCGATCACAATACCACTGATTTCAAACTAACCGGCAAACATGCCGACACGAACTGCAAAAAATGTCATTTCAAACCTGATGCGGAAGGAAAGGAAATCCAGCGGTTTTCCGGACTTTCCATGCGGTGCCTGGAGTGTCATGCCGATGAGCATAACAAACAATTCGATACCACCGAAGGAGCGTCCTGCATCCGGTGTCATGGTTATGACCGGTGGAAGCCGATCCAGTTCAATCATGACAATACCCGGTTCAAGCTCGACGGCAGTCATCAGAACGTTGCCTGTGTAAAATGCCATAAGGAGGTTTCCGAAGGCAGTACTAAGTATATTAAATACAAATTAGGAGACATAACATGCGCAAGCTGTCATTTACGCTAAGTCTGCTGTTCTGTATTTCAATACTATACGGACAGTCACCGCATGGAAAGAATTTTGTCGTCGATTGTTCCAAATGCCATACCACTGAAGGCTGGAAGGTGGATCTGAAGAAATTGTTATTTGACCATGACAACACGCGGTTTAAACTGGCAGGTCAGCATAAGGCAATCAATTGCCGGTCGTGCCATAAATCGCTGGAGTTTGCCACTTCAAAGAAGGAGTGTTTGGATTGCCATTCCGATTTGCACGAAGGAACCCTGGGACCGGATTGCTCCAGGTGCCATACACCAAAATCATGGATTGTTGAAAATATCAGTGAAATCCACCGGCAAGGAAGATTTCCGCTCATAGGTGCACATCAGCTGGCAGATTGCAGGGCTTGTCATATTTCAGGTTCGACAAGGCGTTTTGACCCTCTTGGGATTGATTGTTATGATTGTCATAAGGCCAACTATTTGGCAACCAGCAAACCGAACCATCAGCAGGCAGGTTTTTCCACGAATTGCGTACAATGCCACAAAGCCGGTTCAGCTGGCTGGCTGGCGGGTAATATTGAGCATAGTTTTTTCCCGTTAACGGCCGGACATGATATCAGCTGCACCCTTTGTCATACCAACGGCTCATATTCTAAAATTACGGCCGAATGTTTCTCCTGTCATGCAACCGATTATAATGCTGCAAAAGACCCGGATCATCAGCATTTAAATCTGTCACACAATTGTCTGGATTGCCATACCACCAGCCCCAAATGGAAACCGGCAAAGTTTGCCGAACATGATGGACGGTTCTTTCCGGTATATTCAGGGTCGCATTCGGATACCTGGACGAGTTGCACCGATTGTCACAAGCAAACGGGAAGTTACGCTGAGTTCACCTGTATTGATTGTCATGAGCATGATAAATCCCGCATGGATAATTCACATGATGAGGCAAACGGTTATCAGTACAATAGTTTAGCCTGTTTTACTTGCCATCCCACCGGAAGGGAAGAGGGCGGGTTCAATCACAGTCAGACCCAGTTTCCGCTGACCGGAGCGCATACCTCAGCTGATTGCGCCAAATGCCATATCAAAGGTTTTGCAGGCACCGCCATGGATTGCAATTCCTGCCATAAAGCAAAATACGATCAGGCCCAGGCTCCGGTTCACACCACCGCCGGAATCCCAATGCAATGCGAAACTTGTCACAGCACAATAGCCTGGACTCCATCGAGTTTTAATCATGGCACCACAGGATTTGTCCTGACCGGAGGCCATAGCCGTATCGCTCAGTGTGCCGATTGTCATAAAGGAATTATTACGGAAGCAAAACGCACTTGTGTTCCGTGCCACCAGGTTCAGTATGACAATGCCAGGGACCATAGGTTACAAGCTTTCCCGCTTGATTGCCTCGCCTGTCATACCGTTGAGAACTGGCAGGCCGTTACCTTCGATCATGCATTGAGCAAATTCCCCTTGACAGGGGCACATATTCGTGTTGATTGCGCCCTTTGTCACAAGAACGGATATGCCGGGACTCCAACCGAATGTAATTCCTGCCATGGAACCAATTATTCAACGGCACAAAACCCGAATCATGCTGCTGCCGGCATACCGGTGGTTTGCGAAACGTGCCATAATACCACCGCCTGGAGACCTTCGGTATTTAACCATGCCACCACCGGATTTGCGCTTAGCGGCGGCCATTCCACCATTGTACAATGCTCGCTCTGCCATAAAGGGACTGTGCTGAATACCCGGACGGAATGTATTGCCTGTCATCAGGTCCAGTATGATAATGCAAAGGATCATAAAGCCCAATCCTATCCGCTCAATTGCGGTATGTGCCATAATGCCAACAATTGGCTGAATGCCACTTTTAACCATTCACAAACCGGTTTCCCGCTGACGGGAGCGCATCTGACCACCTTATGTGCAAAGTGCCATATCAACGGATTTCAAAATACACCGAATACCTGTTATGGATGTCATGCTTCGAAATATAATTCGACCTCAAACCCCAACCATGTAACCGCCCAATTCCCGACGAATTGCGAAGCCTGTCATAATTCGACTGCGTGGACTCCATCAACCTGGAACCACGACAGTCAGTATTTTCCGATTTATAGTGGGAAACATAAGGGCAAATGGACACAATGTTCCGAATGCCATACCACTGTCTCTAACTATACCGTTTTCAGCTGTATTGATTGCCATGAACATAGTAATAAGGCAAGCGTTGACAGGGAACATCAGGGGAAAAATGGTTATGCGTATAACAGTATTGCTTGTTATAATTGTCACCCAAGGGGTTAATTATTAGATAGATAAAATACATTGTGAGAATAATAATAATATCTACAGTTATAATTATGTCCATTTACCTGCAGTTGAATGGGCAGGTATCTGATTATTTGTTAACAGGGAAAGTGTCGTATATTACGAGTCAAAATATATATGTGAAATTCGATAAAACAGATAAAATTCATCCGGGAGATACTATTTTCCGGTCTGTTGATCATAGATTAACAATGTTATTTATTGTCGATAATACTTCATCTGTTTCCTGTGTCGGAAAGTTGCGCGATTCCATCCAGGTTGAGGTAGATGACGAGGTTGTCGCAAAAATTCACGGTCAAACTGAACAGGTAAAACCTAGGGTTGAAGCCTTGGTTGAGTTACCGCAAAATCCAACGGGCATGGGAGCAGCCAGGGATTCCGTGACTAAAGTTGTTCCTCTCAATAGGAAGCAGGATATTCAGGGTTCACTCTCCGTTTCGTCATACACCAATTTATCAAATACCTCGATTAATAGCACTCAGCGGATGAGGTATACTTTCTCTACAAGAGTTTCCAACCTGGGCAACTCGAGATTTTCACTGGAGAATTATATCACATTCTCGCACAAGCTGGGTGAATGGGCCGAGGTTAAACAAAACGTTTTCAATGCATTGAAGATTTACAGTCTGGCTGTAAAGTATGATCTGGGAGATAAATCGAGCATTTCGATTGGCCGGAGGGTTAATAACAACCTTTCCAATATCGGGGCGGTGGACGGAATTCAAGCGGAAACCATGGTCGGCAAATTCACCATGGGTGCTGTGGCAGGATCGCGGCCCAATGATGCGGATTACAGTGTGAATTTCAAACTGCTTGAATATGGGGCTTTTGTCGGTCATAATGTATCGACAACGACTGGCAGGATGCAAAGTTCACTGGCTTTCTTTGAGCAGCGGAATAATGGACTAATCGACCGGCGGTTTGTTTATTTCCAGCATGATAATTCATTACTGAAGCGACTCTATTTTTTCACCTCCTGTGAGTTGGATTTATACAAAGTGGTCGAAGGTATTCCGAAAAACCAGCCTACACTCACCAGTCTTTACCTGTCGCTGCGTTATAAAGTTTTCAAGCAATTGTCAATATTTGCATCCTATGATGCGAGGAAGAATGTGATTTATTATGAAACCTACAAAAGCATCGCCGATCGATTGTTAGAGGAGGCAACCCGCCAGGGTTTGCAACTCCGGGTAAACTATCGACCTGGAAATCAGGTAAGTATGGGAGTGAATGCGGGCTATCGGTTCCGCGATAGGGATTTGAACCCAAACGAAACACTGAATGGTTATTTTACCGTTAACCAGTTACCCTGGATCAAGGGATCGGCAACCCTGACGGCAAATTTATTGAAGACAAGCTATCTCAACGGACAGTTGTATGGCCTTAGATTAACAAGGGATATTATTCCCGGAAAATTATTCGGCGAATTAAATTATCAGTATGTTGATTATAATTTTAATAATTCCGATTCAAAACTTAAACAAAATATTGCACAAATTAATTTATCCTGGCAATTGAAGAATAAATTATCATTTTCGGTTGATTATGAATTAACCATTGAACCGGTGAATAAATATCATCGTATTTATATCAGTTTAAATAAAAGATTCTAAACACAGATTAAAAACAGTTTTTATGAAAGTATTTCTCGGCGTTATTCTGGCAGTAATCATCGGGGCTTTGGTTTATCAATTGGTTAAGCCTAAAGAACCTTCTTTTGAGGTGGCCAGCAAATTAAAGAACATGGCTGCAAATCCAGCGGCACAAGCGACTGCTTCCAATGCATCTGCAGCTTTGCATAATGTTAAGGTTGAGGAGGTAATCCAAACCAGTTCCTATACTTACCTGAAGGTTAGCGAAAATCTTGTTGAATCATGGTTGGCCGTGGTTAAACAGGATATTGCGGTCGGGAGCAATTATTCTTACGGGCAGGCTCTGGAAATGAATAATTTTACGAGCAAGGAACTCGGGAGGACATTCCCGGTTATTTATTTTGTCAGTGAAACAGGAGACCCATCGATGGGACAACCGGCTACTACCATGCCACCCACCACGATGGGCCGACCGAAAGTTGATCTCAAGACGGATATTGTCGTACCTCAATCAGCTGGCGGGATTTCCGTAGCAGAGCTGTATAAGAACCGCAGCAATTACGCGAATAAGAAAGTCAGGGTAAAAGGCAAAGTGGTTAAAATAAACAATGAGGTGATGGATAAAAACTGGGTTCATATCCAGGATGGAACCAATGATTCCGGGAATTTTGATTTAACGGTTACCACCCATGAATTTGTTAAAATGGATGACATTGTGGAGTTTGAAGGGACCATTGCCTTGAATAAGGATTTTGGTGCCGGATATTTTTATGAGTTGATTATGGAAGGCGGAACGTTAAGGAAATAGTATAATGAGATCGTCACTGACATTCGTCCTGGTGCTTTGGATGACATCAGTTTTCGGGCAATCGCCCCACGGGAAAAGCCTGGAAATTGATTGTTCCTACTGCCACACTTCAGCCGGATGGAAGTTCGACAGCAAGACCAGTTCTTTTTCTCATGACAGTACCAAATACAAGCTGGTTGGAAAACATCAGGTGGTGAATTGCCGGTCGTGCCACAAATCGCTTGAGTTTTCCACCGCAAAGAATGAATGTATTGATTGTCACAATGATTTGCACGAAGGTACATTAGGGCCGGAATGCGCCAGATGCCATTCTCCAAATTCCTGGATCGTGGAGAATATTCTGGATATTCACCGGCTGACCAGGTTTCCACTCACCGGGGCCCACCAGCTTGGTGATTGCAAACTTTGTCATAAATCAGGATCCGTGCGACGGTTTGAACCATTAAGCATCGAGTGCCTCGATTGTCACCGGGCCAGTTATCTGGCCACGACAAAACCAAATCACCAGCAGGCAGGTTATTCCACCAACTGTATCCAGTGCCACAAAGCCGGTTCGGCCGGATGGGTTGCCCAGAATATCGAGCATACCTTTTTCCCGCTGACCGGTGGCCATGATCTCAGCTGCACACTATGCCACACCACCGGTGATTACAAAAAGATTCCAACGGAGTGTTATTCCTGCCATAAAGAAGATTACAACAAGACAAATTCACCAAATCACCAGCTGACCACCCTGTCAACCAACTGTTTAGAATGCCACACTACCAATCCGGGTTGGAAACCGGCAAAATTTGTCGAACATGACGGCAGGTTTTTTCCTATTTTTTCGGGCAAGCATGCCAATACCTGGGCCAATTGCACCGAATGCCACAAGCAGTCCGGAGATTATTCGGTTTTCAGTTGCATTGATTGCCATGACCATGCTCAGACCTTAATGGCAGACAAACATAAAGAGACCAATGGTTTCCAGTATAACAGCGTTTCTTGTTTTACCTGCCATCCCCGCGGGGACAAGGAAGGTGGTTTTAATCACAGTAAAACCAATTTTCCCCTTACCGGGGCCCATGTCAATACCGATTGCCTGAAATGCCATATCAAGGGATTCGCAGGAACGTCCGTTGACTGCAATGCCTGTCATGCGGCGAATTACGCAGTCTCGGTTACCCCGGCCCATGTGGCTGCAGGCCTTCCTTCAACTTGCACGACCTGTCATAATACCACCTCCTGGAGGCCTTCGACTTTCAATCATACCACAACCGGTTTCGCACTCACCGGCGGTCATGCAACCATTGTTCAATGCTCCCTCTGTCACAAAGGAACGGTACTGAACACCAAAACCGATTGCATTGCCTGTCATCAGGTTCAGTATGACGGGGCCAAGGATCACAAAGCGCAGTCTTACCCGGTGGATTGCAAGATGTGCCATAATGCGGACAACTGGCTGAACGCTTCTTTTAACCATTCAGCAACCAGTTTCCCGCTGACGGGTGCTCACACCACCGTTACCTGTGCAAAATGCCA
>Ga0172379_10005036_pt1 | contig 18814 bp, 20 predicted proteins | sample GrowelOW334metaG_FD_119756 | JGI IMG/M metagenome (GOLD analysis project Ga0172379, IMG submission 119756) | Groundwater microbial communities from an aquifer near a municipal landfill in Southern Ontario, Canada - Groundwater well OW334 metaG | ecosystem: Environmental > Aquatic > Deep...
TTCTTTAAGAGAGAAAAGAGAGAATATAATTCTAAGATAAAAAGCATATTTAAATCTGTCGATGATAAATTTTATTAGAATTTGAGCTTGATGTTAAGTTTGAGATTATATATGACACCTACGCAAATCTTATAAACCCTCAAATCTACACTTCTACATCTAAAATCTAATTAATTATTGATTTAGATAATTCTAAACGCTTTAAAGAGCAAAAAGAAATAAAACAAAAAATGGACGCTGAATTAAAGAGTTCAATATTAAGAACAGGAACAACCATTCTCGGAATTATATGTAAAGATGGTGTAGTTATGGCTAGTGATAGACAGAGCACTGCTGGAAATTTAGTAATGAGCAAGAATTCTCAAAAAACTAAACAAATAAATGATTATCTTTTAATAGCTGGAACTGGAATGGTTTCTGACATTCAGAGAATTGCAAAAGTTCTTCCAGCCGAATTAAAACTAAAAGAGCTTAGATCAAAATCAAGACCTAATATAAAACAAGCCGCAAACTTGCTTTCAAATATGAGTTATTCTGGAATAAGACAACCCTCAATGATTCCTCAACAGGCAGGATTTTTAATTGGTGGTTTTAATGAAGATGGCTCAGCAGAATTATACTCGATTGAACCTGCTGGTTCGGTTGTTAAAGTAGAAGATTATGATGCTAACTTCGGTTCAGGAATGCCTTATGTTTTAGGTTTACTTGAAAGACAATACAAAAAAGGCCTTTCACTTAAAGAAGGAATTGAACTTGCAAAGGAAGCTATAAAATCCTCAACTCAAAGAGACGTGGGTTCAGGTTATGGTATAGACATATTCACAATAAATAAAGAGGGAATCAAAAAGGTGGTATCTCAAGAAATTGAATCAAATTTCAAAGATGACTAATTCTAAAAACTACTTCTAAAAAAACAAAAATGGATATTTTAAAAACAATTACTGAAAAACTGAGAGGTAAGGTTAATGAAGCCGGATTTGAAGGAGCAAATATCGTGCTTTATACCACTAATGAAAAATTCTTTCTAGATGATGAAGGACAAGTTAGAGAAATAGTTAACGAAATAAAAAAGAGAATTGAATTAAGAGCCGATCAGAAAATTTTACATGATAAAGAAGAAACTGAAAAGAAAATTAGAAAGATTGTTCCAGAAGAAGCCGAAATAACTAATATCATATTTGATGTTCAAAGGAGTATAGTTGTTGTAGAAGCCAAAAAGCCAGGATTGGTTATTGGAAAACAAGGTTCTATACTTGAAGATATTCGTAGAGAAACTCTCTGGACCCCTCAAGTGCAAAGATCTCCTGCAATAAAAAGTCAAATCACTGAAAATATTCGTGAAGTACTTTATGAAAATAATAATTATAGAAGAAAATTCTTAAATGATATTGGTGAAAAAATATACAAGGGCTGGAATCCAGAAAAAGTTGATGAGTGGGTTAGAATAACATTTTTAGGGGGTGCAAGACAAGTAGGTCGTAGCTGTATGTTGCTTCAAACTCCGAATTCTAAAATATTATTAGATATAGGAATTGATGTTGCTTCTTCCGAAGCTGAAAAATTCCCTGTATTTAACATTCCAGAATTTGATATAAATCAATTAGATGCAGTTATAATTTCTCACGCACACTTAGATCATGTTGGCTTACTTCCTTATTTATATAAAATGGGTTATAGAGGACCTTGTTATATGACCACTCCTACAAGAGATGTCGCAGCTCTTTTATCATTAGATTTTATTGGTGTGGCTTACAAACAGGCTTCAACTCCTTTATTTTCCTCAAAAGATATTAAAGAAATGGTAAAGCATTCTATTTGTTTAAATTACAATGAAGTTACCGACGTAACTCCTGATGTAAGATTAACTTTTTACAATTCAGGACATTGTTTAGGAAGCGCATTAACTCATCTTAATATTGGAAATGGTTTGCATAATTTTCTTTATACTGGAGATTACAAATATGGAAAATCTAGACTTTTAGATCCTGCTGTTGCAACTTTCCCTAGAGTAGAATCAGTTTTGACAGAATCAACTTATGGTTCTAAAAATGATATTCTCCCACCAAGAAAAGATTCGGAAGGAGATTTAATTAGCTCAGTTAAAAAAACTCTTGAAAGAGGAGGAAAAGTTCTTATTCCAGAATTAGGTTTAGGAAGAGCTCAAGAAACAATGTTAATTTTAGAAGATGCTATGTCTTCAGGAGAACTTCCAAAATATCCAATTTATATTGATGGTATGATTTGGGATATCAATGCAATTCATACCGCATATCCAGATTTTTTGAGCACTCAAGTGCGTTCAGAAGTATTCCAAGATAAAAATCCATTCATGTCAGATGTTTTTTCAAGAGTGGGAAGTCAGCAAGAAAGAAAAAAAGTTATTGAAGGTGGGCCTTGCGTTGTGCTTGCAACTTCAGGTATGTTAGTAGGAGGAGCTTCTGTAGAATATTTCAGAGAGTTCGCTGGAAACGAAAAAAATTCAATCATATTTGTATGTTATCAAGGAGTAGGTTCTTTAGGTCGCCAAGTTCAAGAAGGTATTACTGAAACAAAAATGAACAATGATGGAAAAGAAGAGCACGTTAAAATAAATTTTGAAGTACATACAATTGTAGGTCTTACCGCTCACGCCGGAAGAAATGAAATAATGTCTTTTTTCAATAATATAAAACCCAAGCCCAAAAGAATTTTAGTAAATCATGGGGAAATCAGTAAGGAATTAGACCTCGCATCAGCTTTATACAAATTGAATAGAGTTGAAACAAATGTTCCGAGGGTGTTGGAAACTGTGAGACTACGTTAAATTATTAATAATACACGATTTTAAAAATAATTTTATGAGGTTTCTATTTAACAATATGAGGTTTCCTAATGATAGTATGTGCAAGCCATATGGCACAATCTACCCTCAGATATATTCTTATTAATAATTCGTCTTAGTTTTCACATTAATTAACCATTATCAAGTTTATAGAAATCATTAAATACAAACGCTTCTTTTATTTTAAATGGAATATAATGCAGAAAAAAAAGAAATAATTCTTAACAGAAAATTAAGCGATTTAGATAATTTTGTGATTGATTTTATTGAAATAGTTAAAAAACATGTTAAATATGTTATTATTTCTGGATATGTGTCTATACTTTTGGGTCGTTCAAGATCCACGGAAGACGTGGATTTATTTATAAAGAAAATGAATGAATTTGAATTCCTAAAAATGTATGAAGAATTGGATAAACATGGATTTTGGTGTATTAATACTTCAAATCCAAAAGAAATGTTTTCTTATCTCATAGACGGGTTAGCTATAAGATTTGCAAGAAAAAATAATTCAATTCCAAATTTTGAAGTTAAATTTCCAAAAGATACTCTTGATGAATCCTCTTTTGAGGATAATCTTTTGATTATTCTTCCAGAAAACAAAAAATTAATTATTTCATCTCTAGAAAGGCATATAGCATTCAAAAAGCATTATCTTGGCTCGGATAAAGATATGGAAGATGCTGTTTATGTGGAACATTTATTTAAGGATAAAATAGATTACGATAAAGTTAATAAATTGGTCTCGCTTATAAAACTAAGGAATAAATTAAAAAAGAGAGCAAAATAAAATATAAAATAAAAATGGAAGAAAAAAGAATCTTTATGAAACCTGGAAATAATAATCAAGAAGATAGAATTAATTTTGTCAAATTTTGGGCAGAATATGTCCGCACCCATGAAGATGAAGATTGGAGCTCACAGCAGAATATGTTGATAAATTCTCAGCTTCAATCTGCTCAAGCCACGAAATAATTAATATGACAATTTCCAGAATATATTGCTCCACATTTTCTGCTCACATTCTTATTAAGTTTATGTGGAACAAGTATAAGGTTTTCTGATAACCCTATTTGCAAGCAGAGCCAACAATCTATCTTAAATTTTGTTATATTAATAACCTCGTCAAAAGAGGAGATAATTATTTAGTCATCTTAAAAATTAGTTTTATTAATAATTCGTCATCAACAATCCGTCATTCAATTCAACAAAAATGTTTATAAACCCTTTTCAATTATATAGAATATCAAAAAGAGAGTTGAAAAATGAAAAAACTTAATCTCAATATTAATTTATCCAACAAAGTTTTCTATACATTTATTGCATTAGTGGCAGTTATTGTTTTGGGTGTTGGTGTATTGGCTACTGTTCCTGCAGGAGTTGCAGGGCACGATGCAAGCAATGTTTATTTTAGTGACGGAACCACTCTGGAATCACATTTAGGAAGTTTGGGTGGAACTGGGGGAAGTTCTGGTTGGACTTTATCTGGAACTAATGTGGTTACTACTCATGGATTAGTTTCTGAAAAATTTGCTGTTTGGGATGATACTGAAGGAGCCCAATTAGGTTTGTATGATCATACGGGATCAGAAGTATGGTTTATTGATAATGTTCCAGACAGAATGAGAATTCATAGAAGTAATAAGGGTGTTGCTTTGGAAATATTGAATAGTGATTTAAGTGTTCATGTAGCAAGTTCAATTACAGCAGGTGGAGCAATTACAGGAACTTCAATTTCTTCGATAGGTGATATTGCTGGAAGGTCTGTTACAGTTGGGGCTGGTGGAATTTCATCATCAGCTACAATACATTCAGATTATGCATTAACTGCACCAATTCTTATAGTGAGTGGTGGTGCATCAATTTCAGGACCCCTTCAAATTAAGACTACATCAAACTCCTTGGGAGAGAGTTGCACATCTTCAAGTATTGGAACAATACATTATAACACCATTGACAAAGATGTTTGTGTTTGTATACTCAAATCTGATGGAAAATATGGTTTTTGGGGATTGAGAAGAGATGTAATTTGCTGATTTTAAATTCCTTTGAACAAGTTAAAATTATCAATCATTTTAAAAACCCTCTTCACTTTTTTATTACATCATTATAAAAAGAGTTTAATCGAGGTGAAAAATGAAACACAACTTAAAAATAACTTTGCTCTTGCTTGGGATGTTTATTCTTACCCAATTTATTGGCCTTGCCGTTCAAAATGCAGACATTTTTCATGTTCAAAATATTGATGCTACAACTGGAAATGTAACTTCTCAAGGCAATCCTTACATGACATGGATTGCTCCTCCCGAACCCCAAACTCAAACAGATTCTCTTGGTTTATTTTCTCAATTAATATTTTCATTTATAATTGCAATACTCTTGATATTTTTTCTAAGTAAGTTTAAAGTTGAATTTTTCTTAAAAGCCTGGTTCTTTTTAGTTATAACAATTGCCTTACTACTTTGCTTTTATTCTTTCTTTAGGCTTTCAGGAATACAATTAAATGAATTATATGTTATTCTATCTTTACTAGCTGTGGCTTTGGTTTTAGCTTATTTTAAGGTATATCGCAGAAGTTTTATTCTTCACAACCTTACAGAATTGTTAATATATCCAGGAATTGCCACAGTCTTTGTTCCAATACTTAATGTTTATACAATAATAGCTCTCTTAGTATTAATCTCAATTTATGATGCTTGGGCGGTATGGCATACAGGATTCATGCAAAAAATGGCAAAGTACCAAATAAATAAATTAAATATATTTTCAGGATTTTTCGTACCATATGTTTCAAAGGCTATGAAAAATAAAATAAATTTAATGAAAGAAAAATACTCTAAAAAAGAACTAAGTAAGAAAAAAATAAAAGTTAATATCGCTATTCTTGGTGGTGGTGATGTAGTATTCCCAATAATCGCTTCAGGTATAATGTTCAAGTATCATGGTTTTTGGCCAGCAACTTTTGTAATTTTAGGAGCCACAGCAGGTTTGGCTTATTTATTCTTCTTCGCAGAAAAAAAGAAGTTTTATCCAGCCATGCCGTTCATAACTTCAGGAATATTTTTAGGCATGATTGCAGGATATTTGTTGTTTTAATATCTTAATTAATAATAAACTAGTTTTAAGAGTAAGTTTCATTGTTATATCCAATTTCACATACATAAATATAAAAACTATTGAGTTTTTCATTTGTTATGGCACACCAATGCGTGAGATGTTCTAGAATTTTACCGCAAGCCAACGATGAGCTTATAAAAGGATGTAAGAATTGCGGTGGAAAGTTTTTCTTTTATATCAAGGATGAACTTCTTGAAAAAGCTAAAAATGTGCAAATAAACATTCCTGAAGAACATAAGAAAATTATTGAAAAAGACATTCGTGAAATGGCCGGAATAGCCGATGAAGAAACTCCAGTAATCATGGATTTCGAATCTATAAGAGTAACTGGTGAAGGAAAGTTCGAGATTGATGTAGTAAACCTTTTTAATAAGAGCAAGCCTCTAATTTACAAGCTTGAGGATGGAAAATATATTATTGATTTATCCACCACACTTAAAAGAAGCCCAAGCGATTTAAAAGAAGCAGAAAATTTGGATGATAAACAGGAATGAAAGATAAAAAAGTAAAAGAAATTCTGAAAGAGGTGCTTGAAAGGATAACTCCCCCAAAAGATGACCTTAATTTTATTAATAATTCTCTTAAACACATGCTTGAAGAAATTAAATCCCGAGCAAAAAAATCGAAGTTAGATATGGAGATTTTTGTAGGAGGAAGTTTTGCCAAGGGTACAGTAATTAAAAAGATGAAATATGATGTGGATGTCTTTCTAAGATATGATAAAAACAAGTATAAGGAACAGGATATTTCAGAAATAACCAAAAATTTAATCTCAGGTCTTGGGAAAATAGTAAATGTTCATGGTTCAAGAGATTATTTTAGAATAATTATTTCTGATAATTTTTTCATAGAGCTTATACCTGTTATAAAAATAAAAAATATTAAGGAAGCTGATAATATAACTGATTTATCCTATAGTCATGTTAAATACATAAATGGAAAAATTAAGAACGATTCACTAAAGAAAGAAATAATGCTTGCCAAGGCATTTTGCCATGCCCAAAACTGCTATGGCGCGGAATCATACATTAATGGGTTTTCAGGGTACGGTTTAGAGTTATTGATTTATCATTATAAGAGTTTTATGAAAATGCTTCAGGAACTTTCAAAATTTAATACTAAGAATAACAATAAATTAATTATCGACATAGAAAAGCACTATAAAAATAAATCTCAAATATTAATGGATTTAAACAGCTCTAAGATGCATTCTCCAATAATTTTGATAGATCCTACTTTCCCTCAAAGAAACGTGCTTGCAGCGCTTTCTAATAGCACATTTGAGGCATTCCAGCAGTCGGCAAAGCAATTTTTATCCAGTCCTTCCGTTAAATTATTTGAACAAAAGAAGATTGATTTTAACATAGAAAAAGCCAATGCTCCCAAGAGAAAAGAGCAGTTTATTCTTATTGAATGTGAAACCTTAAGGCAGGAAGGAGATATTGCTGGAAGCAAGCTTTTAAAGTTTTATAATCATCTTCAAGAAGAGGTTGAAAAGTATTTTGAGCTTAAAAAAAGTGGTTTTGAATACAACGATAAGCAAAAGTCTAAGTTCTATTTTTCAACCAAACCCAAAAAAGAAATTTTAAGCTGGGGCCCATTTATTAAAGACATAAAAAACTCTCAAGCATTCCGAAAAGAGCATAAAAAAGTGCTTAAAAAGAATGGTAGATTATATATAAAATACAAAATGTCTGAAACCCTTAATGAATTTATTAAGAATTGGCTAAAAAAGAACCAAGAAAAGATAAAAGACATGAGTATTTCTAACGTAAAGATTCTAGAATAGTCTAACATCAAAAACTTAATAAAGGATATTTTCGATATTCATCTAAGATGGTGGTTAAAATTTTTAGAAACTTTATACAGAGGATATTTTCAAATATCTTTGATGCTAAAAAAGAGATGAAACTTGGATTTTATGGCCCTCCAAATGCTGGAAAAACTAGTTTAGCTAATAGAATATGCAAGGATTTTACAGGTGAAGAATTAGGGAGTGTTAGTAAAGTTCCTCATGAAACAAGAAATGTGCAATTTAAGGAGAGAGTTGAAATAGCATACAAAAACAAAAAATTACAATTCAAGCTTATAGATACACCAGGAATTGCTACAAAAATAGATTATGAAGATTTTTTGAAATATAGAATTGATAAAAAGGACGCTAAAAAAAGAGCTAAAGAGGCTACTCAAGGAGTTATTGAAAGTATCAAATGGCTCGACGATATGGACGCTGTTGTGGTAGTTTTGGACGCAAATGAAAACCCTTATAATCAGGTAAATATTACTATTATTGGAAACTTGGCTGCCAGGAAAATACCTGTATTAATTGCAGCTAATAAGATTGATTTGAAAAAAGCAGACATAAAAAAGATAGAGGCGGCTTTTCCAGAGTATGAAACTGTTGGAATAAGCGCAAAAACTGGAAAAAATATGGAAGAATTTTATGAATCTGTATTCAAGCTTGTAAAAAATAAATAAGGTGAAATATGGTAGAAAAAAAGAGGAGTTTAGGAAAGATAAAGGGATTCTCAATGCAATTCCTTCCTTATTCGGAAATACGTGGAATAAGTAGCGATGAAAGGATAAAAAAAATACTCGCAATTGTACTTGGAAATAATATTCTAATATTACAAGGTAGATTAAAATCTGAGGAAGAAGCCAGATTGATTGGAGATACTATGGCTATGATTGATCATGTAAAAGATTTCAAGGGAATTGAACTTGCAGTTATTGATAATAATTCAAGAGAAAGCGTGCTTGGGAAATTAAGAACAGGTATGGTTAATGTGCTTTCTGGAGGAGATTTAGGAGCAATAACCATTATTGGTCCAGCCACAATAGTTAAAGAAATAAAGAGAAATCCTAAGAAGATTGAACTTTTATTAAGCAGAGATTAATTCTTTTTTTTAGATTCTTCCTCTTTTCTCAATCTTGTTCTCAATCTATTCATAGCTTGATTTTCATTCAATGTTTTCTGAAGATCCCTTCTTTTATATTTAAAAAGTTCTTCTGATATTTCAATAATTTCTCTAGAAGGATCTATATCAAAAGTACTTAGTGTTTCATTAAGTCCCATATGTAATTTTCCGTTATTAATTTGCTCTCCAATCCATAGATTAGAATATCCCTTTAAATGCTGTCCTGTAAGATCAAGAAGAATTCCATCAAGTCTCCCTATTATTGCGTAATTAGAATCAAGAATAACTTTAACATATTTTCCAACGTAAGATTGATAATGTTCCATGTATAATTCTAATGAACTTTTAGTTCTTGGAAATCCAAATGCTTGAGGCTCAGATTTATCTCTTTCATCACTTTCACTAGGTGTCATTGCAGGTTTTTTACCTCAAAGGGCTTTATAAATTTTGTTCTTACTATTAAAAAGTAACATAATCAAAACATTTATAAACCCCTATCTGATATATCTTTTACTATAAAGTAGTAACTTTATACATATAATAAAATGATAGTAAAACAAGAAATTGTAAACAAAGTGAAAGATTACTTCGACTTGAATATATACGAGACGAAGGTATGGCTTGCATTAATTGGAAAAGGAATTGCAAGTGCTGGTGAAATAGCTGAGATTTCTGGAGTGCCTAGAAGCAGAACATATGATGTCCTTGAGAGTCTAGACAAGAGGGGATTTGCAATTGTTAAACTTGGAAAGCCAGTGAAATATATTGGAGTAAAACCTAAAGTGATTCTTGAGAAGCTTAAGAACAATGTACATGAGGAAGCAAGAGATAAAATAGTAGAGCTTTCAAAAGTTAAAGAAACTGATGAATTCGCACAGCTTGAAGAGCTTTATACTCTTGGAATAAATCCTGTTAAAAGAGAAGACATTTCAGCTTCAATAAAAGGAAAGTCAAATATCTCAAATTATCTAAGAGAAGTTATACTTAATGCAGCAAAAGAAGTTATAATTTGCACAAATGCTGAAGAATTTCTTTCAAAGGAAAAGATTTTCCAGCAAACATTTTCAGCTCTTAAAAAGGAAAATGTAAAAATAAAAATAGCTCTTTCAGGTGATGAAAAGCTTGTTAAAAAGGCTTCAGATGTTTTTGGAATAAAAATCAAGAAAATAAGTATTGATACAAAATTCTTCATAGTTGACAGAAAGGAAATACTTTTCTATATCTCAAAGGATGCAGGTAATGAGGATGTAGCTATATGGCTTAATTCTGAATTTTTTGCAGAAGCATTTGCAAGTTTATTCGAAAAAGCAGTTGCAAATTCTGCAGGAGCTGATTAAAATGATAAGAGATAGAGATATATCGAGAAGCGGAACAGATTTATCTTATGTTGAAGCTATGCTTGGAGTGCACAGACTTGGATATAGTAATTCAGAGACTTGTTTAATAAATGTTACAATTCCAGGAGCTCAACCAGTTGTAATGGTTTATGACCCTAAGAATACTTGTGCATATTGGAGACCTTCTAATAGAACAAGTGCTATTACCAGATTTGACCTAGATCTCAGATCTATCAAGATGTTCGACAAAGATAATATAAGTCTTCCAGAAGGATCTTTTTATACAGAACCTATTGTAAGATTTGATAGTATTGGACAAGAAAGAGCCGATTTTACATTTGCTGAAGGTATGCTTACAAGACACAATTTGTAATTTTATATTGTATAAGACTTTAATTATCACCTCTTTTCTTAATGTAGTTTTTCTTTTGGGTACCTAATTTAAAGAAGATGATGGAAGAAGAAACTTGTGTCTTCTCCTTTTCTAAAAAGAAAAATGGTATGTGCAGGTAATATGGAACAATCTACCTTTGGAATTAGTATTATTAATAATTAGTTGAGTCGTATCAAATTTTATTTAACTTTTCCTAGAACATAACCAATCTGTTCTCCAGTCCATCCAGCTTTTTTCAATTTTTCTCTTATTTCAGAATTTGTAGCTCCACTACTTTTTGTACTCTTAACGAAATTAACTAAATTATACAAATCATTCCTGTTTTTGAAAAGATAATTTTCATATCTACGTTTATACCACCATATTCCAAGCACTACTATTCCAGCAGTTATTACAATTAATAATATAATAAGTACTATAAAAGTTGTCCAACTCTTTCCAGTATCTGCTGCCTGAACCCCGCCTAAGTCAATTTTATCTTCCAATTTAAGCGCACTTGGATCCGGAGCTACTAGAACTGGAAGTTGATTTGTTGTCAAATCAAGTGTGGAAGCAAATAAAAACTTCTGATTTGAAGTGCTTAAAGGTATTATATAATATCCAGATTTTTTATAACTAACATAATTACTTGGCACACTTATTTCCGGAATATCTTTTATTACAACATAAGTAGTTGCAGTTCCTGTATTTACTATACTCAATTCAAATAAATCAAATGCTTTTCCAACATTTTCTCCAGCCTGAGTGGAAATTTCCTTTGAATTTAATTTAACATCGACATTACTTAAAGCCCATCCATAATATGTATCTACAATTTGTTGAATATCAGAAGCATCTAATGTAGCCATAACATTCAATGCCTGTGAAACAACTGCCGAATCAGGTACGTAATCTTCTTGTGAAGTTCCAGAAACTCCAACAAAATCAGGTATAGCAATACCATCTATTTGCTTTAGAATATTAGCATATTGCTCATCAGTTGTAGAATTATCTTTTGCTTTTTGAACCACTTTTATGCTATCATTTATTGTGTTTAATTTAAGTGCAATTTTTATCAAACTTGCTTCAGCAACTGTAAAATTAGAATTAATTTGAGTCAGCAATTTATTCAATTGTCCTTGTTTATTTGCAAGAGCTGGTTCGATTATATTTTTTGGAGATTCGACTTTTATAGTAAATGTTCTCGAATATTCAGTATTATTTGAATCAGTAACATTTACTCTAACATCGTAATTTCCTGTATCATTGTACTTATATTCTATTTCAGGACTACTTGTAGAAGTTTTTGTATCTCCATTTCCAAAATAGATAGCATATTTTTTTATTGTTTTCTCATTTTTCCATGATTTTTTTATTTCTTTCAGTGAAAGATTAAATTCCTCTCCACTATTTAATGTAAACACTTTTGAGGTGCCTGCAGTTATATAAGGAGAAAGCGAACTTGTAGAATTAATTTCAAATCTTGCAGTAGTGCTATTTAAGAAAATTAAAGTTATATTATACCCTGCTTTTTTAGCACTCTGGTCCTTAGTAAATATACAAGAAGTTGTCCCACATATTGAATTATTTGTGCTCATATTTATTATATCAAATACAGCAGTGTAATTCACAGGCTGATTTTCATTTAATTTATCTCTATCAATAAAAATTTTGAACTTTTGAAGAGAATCCATATATGCTGTTGTAGGATATAAGAATGAAATAACATGATTTGCTATGAATATTCCTCCATCGTCTGAAGGAGTTAAAGCCACACATTGGTACGCCGAACACTTAAATCCTCTTTTACACATATCGTCTGAAGAACAATCCACGCATTTTTGTCTGCTCAATGCAAAACTTCCCCAATAACAACTCTTATTATTATCATCTCTATTGCAATTAGAACAGGCATATTTTGAACACCCATAATTAGAACCACAACTTGGAAATTTTGCTGAATCTAAAAAAATACTATTTTCAATACAATTTTCTGCATTAAAACAATGTTGTGAAACCCCTCCTCCACAATCAGTATCTATTCTACATTGAGTGGCATCATAATCTCCTGCAACAGACAAATTTCCTTTCGCATTAACAAGATTATTATTTCTAAAATTTTGGATATAAATTGCTTTGGCTTTTCCATATGTAGCAGAATTATAATAAGACATACTTATTCCATAATCTCCTAAATTTTGATAATATCTATAACCTCTTTCACCATCGAGAAACAGTTGGTCAATTGAATATAATTTTCCATTAATATTTTTTAAATCTGCAAAATACTCTCCTAACTCAAAATCTTCTTGAAAATCAAATAAATAATCATAACTCTCATAACTATGGCTTGAATCAGCATAAGTTAAATTGTTATAGGAATAGATATAACAATCTCCTTTTGAATCTTTTCCCAAAGAAATTATATAAAATGTATTATTTAATATAGTATTAATTGTAGTCCCTACACCATTCTCATAATATCTTAATTGTGTGGGTCTGTTTACTTCAGTCATATTACTAAATCTTGCCTCTCCACATGCTCCATCCTGTATTGCATTTTTGAAACAATCGAGAGTGGCACACTCAGTTAATGCACTTGCCATTCCTCCAAGTAGTAATACAAGTCCTACAATAAAAGCCAAAACAAAAACTCCTTTCATCCTCATTTTTATCCTTTTCAATTATAAATTCTATTTTTTCTTCAATATAACTGCATAAATTCCAGCAATAATTAAAATAGTTACTATTAAATTGAATATACTAAAGAAAGGAAGTTCTACACTTGCAGGACAGGGGAATGTTTTTGGAGCTTTTGCTGCTGCACATACTGCAACATCTCCTCCAGGTATAAGAGAATAACTAATTTTTACAGAAGCCCCTCCAGCCTTACAATCACCTTCTTTTGTTGATTTATATCCACAAGGATTGAGTGCCAATTGTATTATCTCCTCTTCTGTTCCCTCTTCGCAATTATCTATTTTTTTTGTAGGAACATTTGATGTGTAACAAAATCCTGTAGCTGCATCCCCACTCCATTTACATTCAGGATCAATTTCAATTTCACAAGATGTTCCTCCCGCAGTGTATGACTCCCAAAAAGTCTTTCCAGCTTTATTACACTCATCTTCCCCACAAGTTGTTGAATCCATATAATCTCCACAATTTGTTATACCCTCGTCAATACACCATTCAGAAATTTCTACTTCACATGTTGAGGAACATCCATCGCCTGAAACAGTATTATGATCATCACAAGCTTCACCAGTATTAAGCACACCATTTCCACAAAGTCCTGGAACTGGACCAACACTACAATCATTTGGTTCAGAATTAATTTGTGCATCACTACATCCTGCTCCATACCATGCAGGACAAACTTTATCATTATCTACACCACAAGTAAAACATACATACTCATTACTTACTGCATCAAAAAGAGAAACTCCTTTTTTTCCTCCAGTTGTATCACAACCTGTAGCTGTATCTGAACTAGCACTCACAACACCCCAGCTCAAAAACATTATAATTCCAACTAAAACTAGCGTTACTACAACCTCTTTTTTCATAAGTATAATTGTATTTTTTGATATTTAAATGTTGTGCTATGGTGATTATTTTTCACCGACGATGTTTTTGACTAATAAATATCAATTTATTTTTTCTTGATGTTATAATTAATATATCAAAATTTAAGATGGGTTTATGAGGTTTATGTGGAATAATTATGGGGCTCTATCTTACTTTTTCTTTTGAACACCCAATTTTCTTTTGTGTAAAAAGAAAAGAGGTATTTGCAAGCAGAGACAACAATCTACCTTTGGAATTAGTATTATTAATAATTAGTTGCTTAATCCAAATAAATATTTAACTCCCTAGTAGTTACAAACATAACATTTATAAATTCCAGAATGTTCTATAAAGCATGAGAAAATCACTTACTAATTACTTATTAAGACCTCTTATAGCATGTGCACTCCTGCTTGGCCCAACTGCTCCTATGCTTGGATGCCAGCCCGCTCCTTCTCATTCTCCCACTCCAGCAACACAATCTCAAGATGACGACGATGATAATGATGTGGTTGTTCCAGTTGACGATGACGATGATAATGATACTGTTAAGTATTGTAATTACACAAACAATCAATGTAATATTGACACTAAAGAGGTTATGAAATATGAAGGTTATCCTGAAACATTCTCTGCCCCTTGTGGTTTAATTTCAACACCTGTAAAAGAGATTGGAAAGTGTGGTCTTGAATGCTTTACAAACGAAGATTGTAATGATGGTATTTCAACAACATCCGATTTATGTCTTGAAGATGTATGTTCTAACACAACTATCCCAAATAATCCTCCTATAATTAATTCCACACCAATAACTCAAGCAAAGGAAAATACACCCTACACCTATCAAGTTCAAGCTGTTGACCCTGAAGGAAATTCAATTTCATGCTCCCTAGACCAAGCTCCCTCATTTCTAAATATGAATAATTGCACAATAACAGGCACTCCGAGTGATTCTGATTCAGGTACAAGTCATAATATAAAAGTTGCAGTTCAGGATGAATTTGGAAATAGAAGCACTCAGAATTATACTTTGAATATAATTAACACAGAAAATCTATCTAACTGCTGGCTTGGAGATATGAGATATCCTGGGCAAATAACTGGAGTTTCAGATATTTCCGTTCAGCTTCAAAATCAAACAACTGGAGAGATACATATAGTAACAACCGATGAAAATGGAAATTGGCATGCAGATAATCTTGAAGATGCAGTATATAACTTAACATTCAATGGAAGTAATATAAATTCAACTTTCGCAACATACATTCATTCTCCAATAACTGTTAACAAAACAAAGCATGCAGAAGGCAAACTTGATTTGGAAGACAAACTTTTGAGAATGGAAGACATTCCTTTTATTGATGACACAATAAGAGACCCAAATCATGGTGGAGTTATAAAGAAATGGCCAAATCCTCAGAACATTATTTGGGATGTTTATACAGTAGAATATTCTTCAGGAAGCACAGTTGACTCAACAATTGTTGACGGAGTAGTAAATGCAATTCAAAATGAAGTTGCAGATTGGGCACACGTTCCAAGGGGAAGTTTTGTGGTTAATAGGATTCCTACTAAAAGAAGTGCTCCTTTCCTGGAGGGGAATATCTATGTTGGATGGAATAATGAAGTGGGGGCGACAAATAGTCAAGATTTTTATTTAGATAAAATTATTACTGGTTTTGCTACTTTTAGCATATCTAATATTAAACATACTTGGATTCATGAATTTCTTCAAAATATGTATGGAGACGGAGATTCTTTTCAGGGAGTCTATAGTATCTTTGACGAAGTCAATCCTTCAAATACAATTTCTCAAAGTGACTGGATGCTTTCAGAAACAATGAATTTAAGACCTGCAGGAAATGCCTCTCCAGATATTGACCCTCAAGATGTTGAAGGAAATTAATTGTAGTTAGTAAGTTTTTTAACTATCAATTGATAGTAAGGCAGATTTATATAGAAGAAAAGGTTGATTTTTTAATGAGTCCAATCTCGAAAGAATGGCAAAAAAATGCAATACTTGAAGAGTTGGAAAGAAGAGATAGGATAATTTCTAAAATAATGAATGTACTGGGCAACGATGTTACATTGGGTGTGGCGGGATCAACTGCAAATGGAATTCCAAAAACTAAATCAGATATAGATCTTTTTGTAATTGTAAACTCCGGTGATATCAAAAAAATAATTCAAAGAATTTACAAACTTAAGACTTTTCAAATACCTTCAAGCAAGGTTTTGTCAGATTTTAAACAAGATAAGATTGATGTATTGTTTTTGTATGGAGAAATAGATAAAATTTCTATAAATTTTGAGATATACTCTATAAAAGTTGTGAAAGCCTTGTTAGGTCTTAAGAAATTAATTATAACAAGATTTAGAACAAGACCAACTAGTAAAAGTTTAACATTTAGCAATGCATATGGTAATTCTATTTTTGTAAATATTCAAACCCAATTATTTGCTGAAGGAATTCTTACTTCTCTACCTGGAAGCATAGAGCATGCTGGAATAGTTTTTGTAGGAAATCATCTAAGAAAACTTCTTTTTGGAAATATATACAGAGATAGGTATAATGTAAAAGAGATGATTAATAATTGTTTTTCTCATTTTATAATAGAGGCAAAAAACAATGGAAAATTTTCAGAAAGATGCCTTGTAAATTTGTCTTTTTTTGATCCTAATAAAAGACTTTCGGATAATTCACAGAATTATTATCAAAAATTATGCATAGATCTTGCTTGCAAATTGGAGTTAAAATGATTGTTACATTAGATGGCGCTGACTTGGTGGGAAAAACTTCCATTGCAAAAATGATGCAAGAGTATTATGGGTTTGTTAGAGCTCCAACGGTTGTGAGTGCAGGAAAGATACCTTTGGAAATTTCAAAAAGAGTCTATTGGTATGAGCATGCCCCTTCAGATTTAATTATTAGAACCATTCTTGAATCAGATATTAATCGAAGAAGCAATTTACCCGAAAATAGTGTTATAGAACGTGGAGCTATTACAGTTATTGCTAATTGTATTGCCAAAACAATGATTAGAGATAATATAGAATATTCTGCATCCAGGGATTTGGTTGAAACAATTGCAAATGGAATTAATTATTTTCCTCAGGAAGATTTGAGAGTTTATTTGCGTGTCTCAAAAGAAGATTTAAAAAAATTAGAACAAAGAGAAATTAACAGAAACCAAAGGGGGTTTAATAATCATGAGAAGTTATATTATCCGTTATTAATTGATACTTTGGAAATTCAAGCTAAAAAATTAGATAGGATTTTAGTGAATCCATTTGATGAATTAAGTGAAATAAACAAACTAATTGGGAAAGAATTAGAAAAATGGAAAAAATTGTAATTTATGGAGCTGGCAATGTTGGAAAAAAGGCACTAGAATCTTTGATTAGGCAAAATGTATATTGTTGTGGGGGTTTTCTTGATGATAATTTGGATAAAGGGACATTGGTTCAAAACATTCCAGTAATTGGTGGTTCAAACGAAATTGATATAGTTTATGAAAAAGGAATAAATAATTATTTTGTTGCACTTGGAAATAATTTTTTTAGAGAAAAAATTTCAAGTTTTTTAAGAAATAAGGGATTTAATTTAGTTTCTATTATTGATCCATCGGCATTTGTGAGTTGTGAGGCTTCTATTGGTGAAGGGGTTCTTGTTATGCCTAATTGTTATATTGGTCATGGAGCAGTATTGGAAGATTTTTCTGTTTGTCAAGTTGCTTCAATTATATCTCACTATGCAAAAATTGGAAGAGCAGTTAATTTATCTTATGGTAGCATTGTCAGTGCATACGCAAATATAGGAAAATTTAGCAGAATAGGAATTGGTGCAAAAATAATGAACAAAATCAATATTGGAGAGTCTTCATTTATAGGGGCTGGAGCAGTTGTTACACAAAATATTCCTTCAAAAGTGTTAGCATTTGGAATTCCAGCAAGAGTGATTAGAGAAATAGATTTAGAAAATTATAATCCAAATTGCAAAGGAGGTGAAAAAAATGAGTAAAGAATTTTCTGCTGGAGCAGTTGTTTTCAGATGTTTTGATAAGGGTAATGTAAAGTACTTATTAATCCAGAGTAAAAACTGGAAAAATTGGGCTTTTCCAAAAGGTCATCTGGATGATGATGAAACACCGGAAGAAGCCGCATTAAGAGAAATTGAGGAAGAGACTGGTTTAATTGTTGAATTATTACCAAATTTTTCTTCAGGGTATGAGTATGAATTTGACTACGAAGGAAAACATATAGAGAAAAAAGTTGTTTTTTTTCTTGCAGAAGCCAAAGACGAAAATATTCGGCTTAGTGAAAAAGAGCATCAAAACTATAGCTGGCTCACATATGATGAAGCACTTCACGCTATTACACATGAAGAAGATAAAAAGGTTTTTATGGAGGCAAATGAATTTTTGCGTGAAAATGGAAAAGAATAATGAGAGAGAGTATTATGAAAATATGTGGGAGAACTGCAAATTAAGTGAAGTTGGTTGTAAAAGTCAGTATCCAGTAAAAGCGATTGAGGAGCTTTTGAATTTTGTTGGAATTCCTCTTGAGAACGAGATTGCATTAGATTTAGGATGTGGTTTTGGAAGACATATAAAACTTTTGCTTGAAAAGGGATATTCAACAATTGGTGCAGATTTTTCACTTAGTGCTTTGAAAAAAA
>Ga0172379_10005037_pt1 | contig 18814 bp, 11 predicted proteins | sample GrowelOW334metaG_FD_119756 | JGI IMG/M metagenome (GOLD analysis project Ga0172379, IMG submission 119756) | Groundwater microbial communities from an aquifer near a municipal landfill in Southern Ontario, Canada - Groundwater well OW334 metaG | ecosystem: Environmental > Aquatic > Deep...
CCATATTTCGAAAACGGAATTGCAAATGAAGTCACGCACGAATTCATCATTACATACTGCAAAGGGAGCAAACCCGACACCTTAACTGTAAGAGGAAACAGCGGCTGCTTTCCAATCAATGACTGCAAGCCTCCATATTTCTGCAGCGATGATACTATTCCCCAAATACCTGTGAATAATTTCAACAGCTGTGTTCAATCTAAAATACTCACAGCTACGTTTATTGCTTATAGTAACTATGGCAAATGGCTCGACAGCATGAAAAACGATCTGCTCAACAAATATTATGATAAATGTATGCAGGCAAAAGAAGCGATGAGTTATAATTATCCCGATCGACAATTCCACTACACTTTGTATTACTATGATCAGGCAGGTAATCTTGTTCGTATTGTACCTCCGGCGGGCGTGAATTTATTAAGTACAAATACCATAGCCGCAATCGACACTGCACGTGTTCATCATAATATTGCTCCATATCTTCCCGTCTATCCGACGCATAACTTAATTACTAACTATGCTTACAATTCTTTGAATCAGAATAGATGGCAGATCACACCGGATGCAGGAAGAACTGATTTCTGGTATGATAAACTCGGCAGAATCGTTGCATCCCAAAATGCTAAGCAGTTGCTGAACAGCGATTATAGTTATAGTTGGTATGATAAACTCGGACGTATTGTTGAGAGCGGAAAAATTCATTTAAACAGTTTACTCGATTCGAACGCAGTTTCGGATTACAATAATTGGAAATCGTATCTCTATAGTATACCTGATCGTACGGAAATAACGTATACGCAATACGACGAATCCTTTAGCTCCGGTGTCTCGGCAAAATTCGGACCTGGCGGTCAGCAAAATCTACGCGGAAGAGTTGCGAGTATTCTCAGTTTCAAAAACAAAGCAGATCAAGTCGATAGTAATTATCAACATGCAACTCACTACACCTATGATGTTACTGGTAATGTACCGATAGTATTGCAAGATTATCCTTCAACACCACTTGGTACTAAAGCGATTGCTTATAACTTTAATCTTCTCACTGGCAAAGTAAATGAAGTACGTTATGAACCCGGATTGCATGATGAGTTCAGACACAAATACACGTATGATGACGAACTCAGACTGATGAAAGTACAGACAAGCACCAAAGGTATTAACTGGGAAACCGAAGCCGAATATTTTTATTACAAACATGGTCCACTTGCACGTACTGAACTAGGACAATTGAAAGTGCAAGGATTAGATTATATCTATACCTTGCAGGGATGGATAAAAGCTGTAAACGGAACAACGCAAGATAGAACTCAGGATGCAGGAAGAGACGGCATCGCGTTGAACAATCCGAAACAAATTACAACTCAAATAAATGGTCAACCGGTAAATACAACTGTGGAAACCGATCCAAATTATAATTCAACCGGATCAGGTTATCACAGTTTGCATAGTTCGATAGCTGCTGATGCGTTTGGTTATGTGCTTGGCTATTTCAATGATCCGGTTAATCCGGATTACACACCTATTGATCCAACAGTGAGTACAACAACCGGTATGGATGCAACAACCACCGGCAATGTGAAGCCTTTATACAACGGCAACATCAGCCGTATGTACTCCTGGCTACAGGGGCAGGATATGGGTGGACTTGGCATGAATTACAGATACGATCAGTTGAACAGATTGAAAATTCAGCAAGCATTTACTATTACAAATACCGGTGGGCAATCACTATTGGGAAGCGATGCTTATGGTATGAATTTGACCTATGATCCAAACGGTAATATCATGAAGCTTGATCGCAAAGGCAGAGTCACTAATTCAGCTATGGATAATTTAACTTACAATTATTATCCCGGGACTAACAAGCTTGCTTACGTGCAAGATGTCGTCAATAGCAACTATCCCGAAACCGGCACCGTCGTTAACGGGACTGTCACTGATATTGATAACCAGAGTACCGGAAATTATATATATGATGAAACCGGTAATCTAATAAAGGATAATAGTGAAAGCATCGACAGTATAAAGTGGAATCTGCAAAATAAAATTACAGCAATCAAAAAGACTGATGGGACTGAAATAGATTTTGCTTACGATGCACTAGGAAACAGAGTTTATAAAAAAAACAGCTCTGGCAGTTCAGCAAAAGAAACATATTATGTTCGCGATGCGCAAGGTAATATCCTCTCAACGTATGAACTGAAAAATGACTCACTGCATTGGCAGGAGCAAAATCTATATGGAAGCAGCCGGATAGGTGTATGGCATCCAGGGATAGTTATAAACACAACCACACAAGCAGTACCCGATACCATTGACTGGCAGAATATAAGATGGTCGCCTAATTCATCTGTTAAGGATAGCACTATCTGCGGAAGTAAGCAGTATGAGTTGAGTAATCATCTCGGGAATGTACTAGCTACAATTTCCGACCGCAGGCTACAAACCACACCAGCTGCACAAGGGTCTTCCGGTAGTATGGCTGATTTGATTAGTGCTACGGATTATTATGCTTTTGGTATGCAAATACCGGGAAGAAATTTCAACAATGAAAATTATAGGTTCGGCTTTAACGGGAAGGAAAATGACAATGATGTTAAAGGTGATGGAAACCAACAAGACTATGGTTTAAGAATCTACGACCCAAGACTAGGAAAGTTTTTATCTGTTGATCCTTTAACAAAAAAATATCCCTGGTATACACCTTATCAGTTTGCAGGAAATAAACCAATTTGGGCGAGTGATTTAGACGGAACGGAAGAAAACATTAGAAACTATCAATTTGATAAAAATAAAGTATTGACGGTCGCTAATTTTCATACAGATATAGATGAGATGGCTGCGGAAGTATTAATAAACGGTAGTCATTTACCTAAAGATGGGATTTTTGGATTTTTAATAAGTTATGATAATAATGGAGATCATTATGAATCAGCTTCTTACACTTATTATGCTAATGGGAAGGTAAATTCGGTAGTATTTAATAAAGTCCAATGTAATGCTGCACAGCAATATGCTTATGAAGAGAAAGATCATCAAAAAGAGTTTGATGAGAAAATAATGAAACCTTATGCTGAAAATCTTGTTAATCTGTTAGGAAAACTAGATCCTGTTATACAAGGAGTTGCCAAAGGAGATAAGCTTTGGGAAATAGCAATTGATATGGGGGAAGATCATGCTAAAGAAGTAACTGTAGAGACGATAAAAGATATGTACGAAAGTGCTTCAGGTGAAAAAGTAAATGAGCCAGCAACAGGATTGAATGGATCAACAATAGATGAATTATATAGTGGAGTTTCAAACCAAGAGACTACTTATTCAGCAGAAGAATTAAAAAAGTCGCACCCAATTCCAGGTATTGATGATGTAATACCATCAAAAAACTCATCTTCAAATTCTAATTCATCTGCTAAGAAAAAATAATACATGATAATTAAAATGGTTTTTCCCAAATCAAAATGGTGAATTAATGAAACGTAATAGATCTCTAATAAAATTAATAAGCTTATTAATTTTTCTGATTGCAATAAACTCAAATGTTTTTGCCCAAGTTACTGTTGTGCTTCAGCAGCCGCCACCGTATCAATTCAAAATTGAACAAATGTGGAAAGTAACTTTAATAAATCCGACAAATACAACTTATAGGGTTTATTTGAAAGGAACAGCAACCGAATCGGGAGAAGGTTTGATTTTGGATGCTACAACGGCGACATTCGCCCTGTCACCGGGAATGAAAATCATCAATGCCAGGGAACTTGTCCCACTTAATATTAAAGAATCCAATCCAAAGTACTCCGATGTAATTACAAGGATTGGCGGAGTACCTACCGGTGATTATGAAATCTGTGTAGCAGTTATTAATTCATCTGACAATGCTGTTCTTGGTGAGATGTGCGCTCAATCGCAGGTTATGAACCTAACTCAGATTGAACTTCTTCAGCCCGAAGCCGATGCCCTTATCACTTCTTCCGGAGTTTCGGATCAATCCACACGTTATGAAGAAGGAACATTCGAAGAACGATTTATAAGAGAGATGAATAAAATAGGTCAGACTTCAAATAAAAGAACAGGCAAGTTTGATCCGCAACCGACAGATAGTATATCTTCCAAGAAAATCTCTCCGGGAACGAGAGAGGGAGATACCGGATGGACGGAACTCAAGAAAATCTCTCCGGGCACAAGAGAAGGAGATACAGGATGGACGGAACTCAAGAAAATCTCTCCGGGCACAAGAGAGGGAGACACAGTTGACAACGAGTCGGTTCGCAAAGATTTTTTTGAAAACCGGAATGCGGCTAATCCTATCTTCATTTTTAGTTGGCTGCCTCCTGTGCCAATTCCACCCGGTGCGCGAATTACCTACACGTTGCGGGTTAAAGAAATTTATGGACTCCAGTCACCATATGATGCAATCCACTCTAATCCTTCAGTATTCGTAATGGAGAAAATTCCGACAAATATAGTTCAGCTTCCGATTGCAGCGCGTCGTTTAATACCCGGCAAAAGCTATGCTTGGGCGGTTGATGTGTTTATCGATGGTTTCAAAATACAGGAAAGTGACGTAAGATCTTTTGAAATTCAAGGTAATGAAGAAAAGAAAATAAGATATGATGTGAGTAATGCTGGCACTACTCAATATAAGTACAGTGAAGCTGTTATTAATGAAAAATTTGGATCGCCATCCGGTTTATCATCTAATACAACCAAAGCATTTCCCGATTTTGCCGGTGGTAAAACTGCGGTAATTAATTATTCAGCATCCAACGATTTTACCGGTAACGCATCATCTAATTTTAACGCTGGTTTCAATCGGTCATCTATGAATGGCAATAGTATGCAAAGTGCAGGTTTAGGAGAGATAATTCCAAAATTGTTCTCTTCTTTCTTTGGGGATCAAGAATTTCAAGGTGCGGAATCCATGAGCGGAAGTGATGAAAAATCATCGGTAGCTCCCATTACCTTAACCGGTAATGCCCATATGGAATATCAATATGCTAACCCTGTCGGTTCTTTCTCCGAAATTTCCAAAAATTATTTTAATGCGAACTTAAATCCGGGAATAACGCTCTACGGGATTCCCTTCTCGACGACTATTCTATATTCCACACTGCAGGATTCGAGCCGTCAGAACATCAACAGTTTTAGACTCAACTTTGATTTTGAAAGTATGAGACAAGGACTTGCTTCACGTTTACAGAATGCAGTAGCGGAAATAGAAGAGATGAAGTCGCTCAAAGCGGATGAGATAAGCAAGATTCTAAATTTCAGCCAAGCAGAATTAGATTCAGCCAAAGGGCTCAGTACTGATGAACTTGCCAAGTTACGCAACTCCGGCAAAGCAGAAATAGAGGAGGCAAAATCGCTCAAAGCAAATACGCTTGACAAGATTCGTAATTTGAGCCAGACGGAATTAGAATCAGTGAAGTCGCTTAATCCCGAAGAACTAAGCAATCTTCGCAATCCCAAAAATCTCACCGACAATCTTCAGCGTTATGCTTCAATATCGGGAGCTGAGAAATTCTTTATGAGTATCCTCTCTCTTGGAGTCGGCACAAATTATCCGACATACTCAGAATACACACTGAGCGGTGTTCCCGTTACCGGAGTGAACTTTGAAATAAATCCTGGAATTTTCTATGCGGCATTCACCGGCTCAAAAAACCAGCGTGGGATTGATAACTGGTCATATGACAGAAGTCTGTATGCAGGCAGAATTGGGCTTGGAAAAAAGGAAGGTACGCATCTTTACTTTACCGGACTTTACGCAAAGGACGATGTTAATTCAATCGTACTCGACTCTACAAATAATACTTTAACGCCGAAAGCAAATTATGTTTTTGGTACAGAAGCGAAATTGAATCTCTTTAGCGACAAACTCACGTTGGAAGGTGAAGGCGCTCTTGCGGTATTGACGCGTGATACGCGGGACCCGGAGTTGGAACACAAATCCATTCCGAACTGGATAAAAAATATCGTGGATCCGCGCATCAGCACATCATTTGATTATTCCTATTCGGTGAAGCTGGCTTTCAACAATGACGCATCGGCGACGAGGCTTTCTTTGGGAATTAAGATGGTTGGACCCGGTTACACATCGCTCGGTGTTCCAAACCTGCGGACTGATCAGTTCGGTTACGAAGCGAAACTGGATCAGCGTTTCTTTGAACGGCGTGTTTCCGTTGGATCATTTTTCAAGCGGAATAATGACAATCTCATCAAGTGGAAACGTTCTACCTCAACAACGACCGCATATGGGATTAATCTTGGAATTAATTTCCCTCGCATCCCATTCTTACGTATCTCATATTCGCCATACTCCCAGAAGAATGACGATATCAACCCACTTAGAAAGATAGACAACACAACTTCCATTTACTCCTTAATGACGGGCTACTCTTATTTGCTCGGCAGTCTCAACAGCTCAACTTCATTTACCTTTTCCGGGCAGCAGACTAAAACGCTCAGCGGCTTCAGCGATTATCGCGCAAACTCATTTATGGTTACTGAAGGTGTTAGTCTTAACATCCCATTAGCGTTTACAGCGAGCTGGGGACTTATTCAAACTGTGTACGGCTTGGGAGAGAGCAAGATCAACAATATTGATCTTGGAGCGAACGCACAGATTAATGATGTTTGGTCGATTGTAGCTGGGATGAATTTTGCGAGTGAAGTAAACCGGAACAGCAAAACGGGTTTCTACTTTAATTCAAATGTTTCGCCGATCCAGGGAATCGGCATCGACTTGCGGGTTGAGCGGAATGTATATACTGAACAGCAGATAGCTTTTGGAGACTATCGTGAGTTTATTTTCAGCGCGATCCTTACAGCGCAATGGTGAGTGTTTTACAGCGGCATAATTCACTCCTAGTGAGATCAAAAGAATAAATTAAAAATGATAAAGGATAAATTACAAACCCGAAGTTTGTTTTACTGAAATAGATGGTAACAGCGACTAAGTAACAATTTATGGAGCAAAAAATGAAATTAAATAGACGAATCACACTTTCAAAAGAGTTGCAAAAAAAGGTATCTACTCTCCAAATGATTATTGCAATAACTGCTCTAATTTTATTCGGCAGCAGATATTGTTTTTCTCAATCTCATAATACAGGACAAACCATGAATGCGAACATCAAACAAGAAGAACGTATCACCAATCTTGAAAAAAGAATTGCAGAAGCCGGTGATGATTTTGTTTCACTAACCATGGAGGAATATGAACTTCTGCTTTCTCAACCAGTCGGGACAGTTGATGGATTTGAACCTCTTACTACTACAGCCGGCGGGATAATGGTCGGTATCGGATTTTCTGAGGGATTAAAAATTCATAAAACTGATATACAAACAATTTTCCCAAACCTTCCCAATATTGGAGAAGGAGAAGTGTTTGTCCTTTTCAATTTTGTCAAAGGCACCAACGGTCTTGATTATTTAGATCGCGTGAGCAATACGGAAAATGAGGAGAAAGAGTTTACTCAACTTACACTTGATATTCAAACTGCCGGTTCGAAATCATACTTATTTGGAAGCAGATACGTCAATCTGCGAGATCCGGAAGATAGCATAACAGTTCGCACTCTTGGAGCTCTTGGCGGTGAAGTTGAGCTATCAGCAGTTTCAGGAAAAATTATTATGCAACTTCCTACAAACATTACAGGAATTACCTTAACCAAAGAGGATATCGGTCTTGAGAAACCTTTTGCCGGGGGAGTAATTACTTTGAAAGAAATCAATGACGATAATCTTTCTTTTAAGTTTTCCAATAGTAACAAAAATATATATGCATGGACTGTTTTTGATGACATGAATGTTCTCTTAGACATACATGAAGTTCTTTTAAATGATGGTCTCTATCAGTTATCCGTTGACCATGCAAAGACGGTGAATTTATATCAAGCCGATATTATCCGTAAGGAGTTTCCATTTGCTTTTGAAATCGAGAGGCAGGCTGCTACACAACAAATTCCAGAGGTAGAAGATACAAAAACCGGCGAAGCTCAAACTAACAAAGAAGTTTTGGTTTATTTAGATAAAAACGATCCCAAATTCATATCAATAAAGAGGAGGGCATTCTCCGATCTGGACACAATTGTAAAAGCATTCGATCCGGAATCTGAGAAGAATAAATTAATTGATATCCAAACAAAAACATGGACTGAGGAAATGAGAGGTGAATGTCAGGCTATAGGTGTTAAATCAATTAACGATTATGCAGAACAAACACACTTTGATGCCGGAATGTTTATGATGATTATTACCACTATCGGAGGGTATGATCAGAAAAAGTTGGAAAAGGAATGGGAAGTTAGGGTTCAATCTGCAGGTGCTGATAAATATGTAGCTGAGTTCTGGGAAGATGGGCTTGTTGTAAATTCAGAAGAAAATGCTGTTGCTTATGCACATGAATTGGCCAACAGTGAATATGCCAAGAAACACCCGGATAGCGATGTTGGGAATGTAGAAGTAATCAAAAAAAATTATGCTGATAATCGTAAAACTATAAAAGCCGGTAAGCAGGAACGTTACCAAAAAATGATTGCTTTGCTCTATAGTGTAGATAAAGGAGGGGCGGTTACTTTAATCAATCCATTCCAGCCTGCGATAGATTTTCTTAATAAGAACAGCAAGTGAAGATGAGTGAAATTTTTAAAATTTATACTTATGTAATAGGACAGTATGGTTCAAAGGATTATTGATCGAAATATGAAACTACCTTTAATATGGAAAGGAAACAGTCGGTTGAAAAGGTATGGTATTGCACTATTTCTGTTTTCATTCTCTCTCGCCGCCGCATACTTTATGGGTTGGAACAACACGGATTTGATCTGGAGTTTTTGGATCACCAGCCTTGTTGTCGGGTACGTAACTATTTTTCGCACGACTGTAGCACCTCTTAGTATGTTAACCAAATTGATTCTAAGCCCCGAAGACGGCAAAAAATTTCGGGAACTACCGGCAACCACAAAATTGAAAATCGCGATTTTTGTTCTGTTTTTTATTCCCATAAGTTTATTTTATGTCGTTTTCTTAAGCTTTCACTTCTGCATATTCCATATTTTGATTGCTTATTGGCTCCAAGTGATAATGCCGCATGCAGGTATAACCGATATTTTAGCTGGTGCGAATGGCGGGGGATTTTATATTTCTGTTCAGATCATCAAAACTCTTTTAATGTCTTATTGGATAATCGTGCTTCAAAAACTCATTTTTGATTATAGAACCTACTGGAAAAGCGGTAGCAATAAGGTGAGCCCAGTTCAACAGAATTTTTTTTCTTTTGAAGGTCTTACAAGACCTTATGTGCAGGTTGTGAGAATTCTTGTTTTAATGGTTTTACTATTTTGGCTAAACTCAATTGAAGCTAATCAGTATCTGGTTTATGTGGTGATTTATAGTTTGTTCTTCTTTCCAATGCCAAGTTTCAGAAAGGTGAAATCTCGAAAGATCCAAAAGTTATTTAATTACTAGAACAGATGATTAAGAATAGTGATGTATGTAATACTACTTTATATTAAAGAATGATATAGATTATGAGCTAAAGACATCAAGGGATTAATTGAAGATATATAAACGGGGTATTTCTGAAATACATGATGAAATTGCAGAAGCAGAAAAATTAATAATTACAAGGATAGATACAAGTGAAACCAAATAAAGCTTCAAAAAAATGCTTTCTCACCAAACTATTATTGCCAAAGTGCCTCAGATGGAAATTTAATTTGAACTGGAATTGTGAAGAAGAAGAAAAAAAGAAATTAAGATTTTGGAGTGATAAGTTTTTATGAATCAATACCATAAACAGAGAGAAAAAAATGCAAAACCGAATAATCATATTAACCTTAATCGCATCGTTCATGATTGGTTGTAACACGACTTTTTTAAATCACAAAGACTATAAGTTTAAGGTAAAAGACTTTGTCTGGAATATAAAAATTGAAGGTCTGCCTGGCGAAATCTATTTAAAAGAATCGAACTTTATTTTCGGTAGAAATTGGGATTCGACATTTATTGTAATATCCCCGGACAATGGTGCTATTTTAGATACTTTAAATCCGTTTACCATCGAAAAGGAAAGAGAGTGTTTGATTAACGACGGTACAGGCGAATATGAAAGCGGGTACTCTCTACATAATGTTCCTGTTGATAAACAGAAATATTCAAAAGTAACTTTAAAAAGTATTGACAGACAATATCGTGGAGACACAGAAACATTTTATCTGATTGTAAATACTCTTTCAAATAAAGAGTTTACAATTCTATTCAATCGCAGCCAATTTGATTTCATCTCGGATATTATCTATTACAAAGACGGGAAGTTTATAATGACATATAATGGAGAAGCCGCAAGCGAAGGAAATAAATATATTCAACATGTTGGACTTCTTGACTTGGAAAAAATAATTAAAGATGAATACAGAGTGGAAACAGATTCTAAAGAAGTGTTTCGAAAAAGCGAGGACAGTATTGTACAGAAACCAGGCATGGAAGGAATAAAAACTTTTGGTACAGTTAAAATAGGTAATCAAGTTTGGATGGCAGAAAACTTAAATGTTGACAGATTTAGAAATGGTGATTTGATCCCGGAAGCAAAGACTTCGGAAGAGTGGATTGCATTTGGAGAGAAGGGCAAACCAGCATGGTGTTACTATGAAAATGATAATGAAAAAGGGAAGAAATATGGTAAGCTGTATAATTGGTATGCGGTGAACGATAAAAGAGGATTGGCTCCGGAAGGCTGGCACACTCCAACTATTACTGAGTTAAAAACATTAGTCACAACAGTAAACAATAATAGCAATGTCTTAAAAGAGATTGGCCAAGGTACGGGAACAAATACAAGTGGATTTTCTGCTTTGCTTGCGGGTTACCGCGAACCCCATGGTAACTTAACCGTTTTAGGTGACTACACTGGCTTTTGGAGTTCTACAGAACACTACGATGTTACGAATGCGTACTACGTGTACTGGTGGGGCAATGATAACAGTATCAACTTATCCTATATCACCAAGGAGTACGGTTTCAGTGTTCGCTGCATCAAAAACTTTTAGGTTATTTGTCTCTTAGCCCATGCCATAGATAGAGGGGAATTCAATCTGAACTGGAATTCTGAAGAAGAATAAATAAAAGAAATTAAGATTTTGGTTTAAAAAGTTTTTACGAATCAATGCCATCATTAGAGAAACGAGAAATGAAAACTAGTGTTATAATTATCGGGCTTATTATTTTTAGTCCTTATTTGTGGGGACAAAATACGAAAGGGACTGTTATAACAGCTTCAATCCCAATTACTATTAAATGGGTTGACAATCTATCGGGTGATTTTTCATTTACAAATAATTGGAGTTACCCGGAAGGAGTTTATGAAAATGAATACGGACAATTAAGTTGCGATGGACTTTGTCCCCCCGAAATTGACGCTATGAAAGATAGTACAGGACGTATTTATGATGACTCATTGCAAGCATTCTATAAAATTATTGACACCACTCACCAGGTACATTCTATTCGGTGTAAAGCATGGTGTTATGAATGGGCAGGAACAGATTTTATAGAAGTGTTTCGCAAAAGTGAAGACAGTGTTGACTGTTTTACAATGACCAGTATTGCTACTCACTGTAGTTTGCATCTTGACATAATAAAGAACATCTGTTATGCTGCTATAGATTTAAACAGCATTGTTCAAGGCGCTGATGCCAAATATTATTGTACCTACGGGTATATTACGATTGATGAAAAACTTTGGAAAGAAGGGATAATGAAAGCTAAATTCAGTTTTTATTTTGGACACAATGAAAATCCTAAAAAACCAATCTACTGGAAAGGTAAAATCTATGCAAAAATTAGAACGACTTAATAACTGTTATAGATCGTTTAACAGAATGAGAAAATTTTTAATCACGCTATTTTTAATCACGCTTTTTAGTTGTAAAGGAACTGAACCGAGAGTGAATAAAGCTCAAGGATATTTTAATATGGATTCAGTTTATACGGATTACTTAGTTAGTTTTTCAGATGATAGTGATTCTTCCAATGGAACATCTTATGGGTATAGAAACTTAAAAGGAGAGATCATTATTCCAATAGGAAAATACAACCATTGTTTTACAGATACTTTCAAAAACTTTGCATTTGTTTTTGATGATAAGTTAACCCATTCGAAAGTTGTAGCAATTGACAGAAATGAAAATATTTTATTCGATGCATATATGTTTGACAATGGTCCGGATTGGCTGGAAGACGGACTATTCCGAATAATACGAAACAAAAAAATAGGTTATGCCGATAAAAATGGTGTTATAGCTATAGAACCAAAATTTGAATGTGCAGATCAATTTGAAAACGGGATTGCAAGAGTAGCTTTGAACTGCAAAATTGTAAAAGACTACTTTGATCCGGAACATTCTATTGAAGAAAGCGACGCTTGGTTTTATATTGACAAAAAAGGAAATAAAGTAAAATAAACCAATCACACTATGGAAAAAGTAACTCTGTTTTATTTAGAAAGACCTGATATTAAAATATCTATGCAGATATACTTTAATGATAAAGATCAGTTATACTTTGATGGACAAGATATTGGTAAATCCGTTGAAGAAATTTGGGGTGATTCTGATTATGAGTATATCTATACAATAGAGCCGGAGGAAGTAAATAAATTCTATAATCTATTTAATATAAAAGACCGGGATAAATCTACTCTTTTACAAGAAATTAAAAATCGTTTCAGTGTAAATAAAGCATACTCCTTGTTTGGAGAATTTATGCGTGTGAATAATATAAAGTTTAGCAGTTTCACAAGGACTTAATAGTCATTTGCTTTGGTTAAAAAATAACAATTAGACAAATACTTGAATGTTCAAATTGTTCTTTAGAACTGTTAGTATTAGATGATATTAATAGTTCTGTGCATATTTAAAATTACTTCTTTTCTACCAATACACACCGTTCACTTGTTAGCTATTGTAATGGTTGACTATCATATATAGATTCGTACAAAGGCAAAAGAAGCAAATAAAAAAACCGCCTTAGGGAGGGTCAGCTAAGGCGGCTAATAATTAAGAACTATTTCTGTGGAGGGCTACAGGAATAGCAAGAGAAAAATAAATGGATGGGATGAGATTAGCAAGAGAAAAATTTATTTGAGGTTATTTTTAATGGGCGGATGTGGAAAGAATAAAAATTTAAACACATTGAGTTTTGAAATATTGTTTTAAAGAAGATTAAAATATAGATTTAATTCCGAATTAAGCGCTTTTATATGGATGAAATTTTGGATAAGTACAACTTGTCCACATAGATTCCTTTTTGTAAAAAAAATATTCGGAGGAATAAACGATAATGAAAATTCGGACTTCCATTATACTCTTTTTAACGATTTTCTTTTTAACAAAAACTTTCTACGCTCAGAATAATGTTTTCCCCTTACATAAAAATTGGTTCATTCAATCATCGGAAAAAATTAATGATGATGGTGCGGCTCTTTCCAAGCCGGGGTATTCAACTCAAGACTGGTATGATGCAGAAATCCCTTCAACGGTATTAGGTGCACTGGTTAAAGATAAAGTTTATAAGAATGTTTTTGTGGGCGATAACTTAAGAAATATTCCTACAGAACAATTTCAAAAATCTTGGTGGTACCGCACTGAATTTTCACTTCCGAAAGAAATAGACGAAAGATTTTTCAAACTTGAATTTGAAGGAATCAATTACCGGGCAAACATCTGGCTTAACGGAAAACAGATTGCCAATAGCGAAGCCGCTGCCGGAGTTTACCGCATGTTTGATTTTGATGTTACCGGAATTATAAAACCGAGTGGTAAAAATGTTCTTGCAGTTGAAGTATTTCCACCTAAAAAAGGTGAACCGACTATTGGTTTTGTTGATTGGAACCAAACGCCGCCGGATAAAAATATGGGTCTCTGGCGCGGTGTTAATTTAAAATTTAGTGGAGACGTTTCCTTAAAACATCCATTCGTTCAAAGTAAAATAAATTTGGAAACGTTGAAGAGCGCGGAGCTTACGGTATCAACAGAACTTCAAAATAATAGCGGGAAAAAAGTTTCTGGAGTTCTCTCCGGTAAAATTGGTGAGATAAATTTTTCAAAAGAAATTACTCTTCAAGCAAATGGAAAAAGTCTGATCACTTTTACTCCACATGATTTCAATCAACTTAGAATTAAAAATCCAAATTTGTGGTGGACGCACAATCTTGGCAAACCATTTCTTTATAATTTGAATTTGAAATTCACGATCAACGGAAAAATTTCAGACTGTAGCGAAACGAAATTCGGTATCCGAGAAATTTCGGATTACGTGAATGAAGAAGGTTTCCGCGGTTACAAATTAAACGGACGAAAAATTTTAATCTTAGGCGGCGGCTGGGTTGATGACTTATTTTTAAATAATGATTATGAAAATCTGAAAACTCAAATCGATTATATAAAGCAGATGGGCTTAAATACCATCCGTCTTGAAGGAGTTTGGGGAACGAGCAGCGATCTTTATGATCTTTGCGATGAAAAGGGAATTCTGATGATGGTAGGCTGGAGCTGCCAGTGGGAATGGGAAGAATATATCGGTAAACCCGCAGATGATTTTGGTGCAATTACAACACCCGAAGAAATTGAATTGATCTCAAAATCTTTTCAAGATCAAGTTAAATGGTTGAGAAATCATCCGGGAATTTTTGTATGGCTTTACGGAAGCGATAAAATTCCCAGACCGGAACTTGAAAAAAAATATCAATCAATTATAAAAGAAGATGACCCGACGAGACCATTCCTTGCTTCGGCTTCTGACCGCGAAAGTTCAGTATCAGGAAAAACTTCTGTTAAGATGCGTGGACCTTATGATTACGTTCCACCCATATATTGGTGGACTGATAAACGTTTCGGCGGCGCTTTCGGATTTAATACGGAGATTGGTCCCGGTGCGGAAGTTCCACCTTTGGAAAGTATTAAGAAGATGATACCGGAGAATCATCTTTGGCCCATCGATAGCGTTTGGAATTTCCATTGCGGAAAAAATAACTTCAGTAATTTGAAAACATATAACGGTGAAATGGGAAACCGTTTAGGCGCTGCGGCAAACCTTGATGATTATTGTACCAAAGCGCAATATCTTAACTATGAAAATACACGCGCAATGTTCGAAGCGAATGAAGCAAATAAATACAGCGCAACCGGTGTAATTCACTGGATGTTAAACGCCGCGTTGCCGAAACTCTGGTGGCAGTTGTATGATTATTACTTGTTGCCCGGAGGCGCATTCTATGGCACAAAAAAAGCTAATGAACCGATGCATATTTTTTACAATTACAGTAGCAATGCAATTAGTACGGTTAATAATACTCTGCAAAAGCAGAATTATTTGACTGCTATAATCCGCGTTCTCAATTTTGATCTAACCAAAAAATTCTCCAAAACTATTCTCGTTAAATTATCACCGGATCAATCGCTTGAAGTTTTGAAATTACCCGAAATAAATGATTTGAGTAAAACATACTTTGTCGAATTGAAACTAACCCAAAACAAGAAAATCATCAGTTCAAATTTCTATTGTCTCTCAACAACCAAGGATGTGCTTGATACTGCAAACACAAGCTGGTTTGCAACGCCATCCAAAGAGCGGAGTGATTTAACAGAATTAAATACATTAAAAAAAGTTCATTTAACGGTTGTGCAGAAGTTCAGCAGTAACGAAGATAAAAATTCTGTTGAAGCGGAGATTGTGAATAATACAGATCAGTTAGCTTTTCAAATTGTGTTATCAATTCAGAAAGGAGAAAATGGGGAATCGGTTTTACCTATTTTCTGGGAAGACAATTATTTCTCTTTACTTCCGGGAGAAAAAAGAATCATAAAAGGATGTTTTTATAAAAAAGATTTATTCGGCAAAAAACCGTCATTAAAAGTATCGGGCTGGAACATTAATTAATTCTCTTAAACAAAGATTAAAAAAGCGATTGGAATAAAATGAAAAGAAATTATTATATCGTAGCGCTCATCTTCCTTACCTTTTTTGTTATTTCTTTTATAACGAATATTCTTGGTGCGCTCAATCCGGATGTTATTAAAAGTTTTAATTTAAGTTTAACATTATCTGCATTATTACCGTTCGCATTTTTTATTGCGTATGGGGTAATGTCAATTCCCGCCGGAATGCTTGTAGAAAAGTATAAAGAAAAATGGACGATGGGTTTATCCTTTATTATAGCATTCGCCGGAGCTTTGCTTTTCTCACTCTTCCCGCATTACTTAATATTTATCATTTCATTATTCCTCATGGGAACCGGAATGGCGATGCTGCAAGTCGCTATCAATCCGCTATTAAGAGTCTCCGGTGGAGAAGAACATTTCGCTTTTAATTCGGTTATGGCTCAATTGATATTTGGCGGGGCATCTTTTATTGCGCCGATGTTTTTAATTTACTTAATTCAAAATCTTGACAGCAACACCGGTGCAAACACCGTAAAATCAATTTTCTCCGGTTTAGTTCCCGCTAATCTTTCATGGACATCTCTCTATTGGATTTTCGCTTTGATCTCTCTGCTCATGGTTATCGTTGTTTCATTTTCAAAATTTCCTTCCGTTGAAAGGAAAGAAGATGAAAAAGCGGGAACGTGGGAGACTCATCAAAATTTATTCAAACAGAAAACAGTTATCCTCTACTTCATCGGAATATTTGCTTACGTGGGAACCGAACAAGGTGTTTCGTATTGGATGTCGAAGTTTCTTTATACTTATCACAATTACGATCCGCAAACAGTTGGAGCGTCTACAGTTGGATGGTTTTGGGGAATGATGTCGATTGGTTGTTTAATAGGTTTGGGTTTGCTCAAACTTTTTGACAGCAGAAAAATTTTATTGGGCGCAGTTATTTCGGCGGCAATTTGTTTATCCGTTGCGCTGTTCAGCGGCGGTGAAACGGCGTTATACGCTTTCCCGATGGTAGGATTTTCATTATCGGTAATGTGGTCAATAGTCTTTTCATTGGCGCTCAATTCAGTTGAAAGTCATCACGGTTCTTTCGCGGGAATTCTTTGTACTGCAATTATCGGCGGAGCAATAATCCAAATAATTATCGGATGGCTTGGCGATATGTTCGGTTTAAGAATCGGAATGTTCTTCATTTATCTAACGCTGGCTTATTTATTCAGCATCGGTATTTGGGCAAAACCAATTATCACCAACGAAACCATAAGCATGAAGAAAAATAAAAAGTGATACAGAAGAAGATGGCGAAGAAGTCAACACAAGTAAATATGATGGATTAATATAATAATATTATGAAAGAATGATTCATTGAATGGATGAATGGGCGCATGATTCAATGGTTTCAATTTAAAATATTTATTTTTTATTGTTTTTCATTCAACCATTCAGACATTCAATCATTCTCCAAGCATGTGTATTTTATTATCTATCTCCTTATAATCTGATTTATTAAAAAAAGTGAAAGAAAACTGTAATGGCAATTTTAGGCATTGACCTCGGAGGAACTAACGTTCGTGTTGGTCTAATTGAAAATAATTCTTTGGTAAAAGTTGAATTGTTGCCGATAAACAAAACCGGAGATGCCATTGATGTGGTTAATGATATATCAAATTTGATCGAGCGGTTCTCCGATAATAAAATCAAGGGAATTGGCATCGGAGTTCCAAGTGTGGTTGATGTTGAAAAAGGAATTGTTTACGATGTTCAAAATATTCCTTCATGGAAAGAGGTTCCTTTAAAAGAGTTGTTGGAAAAGAAATTTAAAGTGCCGGTTTATGTAAATAACGATGCCAACTGTTTTGCGGTGGGAGAGAAATATTTTGGGAAGGGGAAAGCTTATCAAAATATTATCGGCTTAATTATTGGTACCGGAATGGGCGCCGGTATTATAATACACGATAGACTTTACGCCGGGAAGAATTGCGGAGCCGGTGAGTTTGGGACAATCCCGTACAAAAATAAAACTTACGAATACTTTTGCAGCGGTCAATATTTCGTCTGTGAATTTAAAACAACCGGAGAAGAATTATTTCAAAGAGCAAAACAAAATGATAATGAAGCGCTCCAAATCTTTACCAAGTTTGGTTCTAACCTTGGTGAAGCTATAAAACTTATCATGTATGCGATTGATCCTGAAATCATTATCCTTGGTGGTTCGGTAAGTAAATCATTTGATTTATTTAAGGATGCAATGTATAAATCAATTGGTGATTTCGCTTATCCAAAATCAATCGATAATTTAATGATAAAAGTATCCGAGATTGAGAATGTGGCAATACTTGGCGCTGCAGCTCTTTATTATAATGAGTTGGCGAAATGAACTGGAGAGTTGTTAAGTCATCTTACGCAAAACTTTTATGTATTAGCCCCGCCATTTATGACGGGATAGAAACAAACGCAGAAAATTCAGGCTTTAACAATTGTTTAAGCTATTAATGGGCTAAAGCCAATGTATTTTGTCTTTTTTGCCTCCCCCAGCATAAATGGCGGGGTTACGTGATAATAAAGTATGCATAAGGTAAGTTATTAAATTAAGTTGGAAAACAAAGTTTGAATCATTAATTTAAATAAGCATTTAGGAATAAACTTTAATTCACTGGTAACAAATTTATAAAATGAAAAAAATCTCAATATTAGTTATCGAAGATAATCGCCTTCTGCGTGAAGGAATCGCTGCAATGCTCAAAAAGTAACCAGATATGAGTGTTGTTGCTACGGTTGGGAATGGCGAAAACATATTGATGATGATGGACAAGCTCAAACCAAATGTAGTATTGCTTGATCTCGGTTTGCGAAGTCAAAACAGTTTGCAAGTTGTA
>Ga0172379_10005038_pt1 | contig 18812 bp, 25 predicted proteins | sample GrowelOW334metaG_FD_119756 | JGI IMG/M metagenome (GOLD analysis project Ga0172379, IMG submission 119756) | Groundwater microbial communities from an aquifer near a municipal landfill in Southern Ontario, Canada - Groundwater well OW334 metaG | ecosystem: Environmental > Aquatic > Deep...
AAGAGCCTCAAAGATTATAGCGTCGAGATCAGCAATAACAAAGGAAATCCGGGACAACTTTCCCTAATCTATTTGGATTTGGTTTCCCGGTATGCCTATGAGTCTGAACAAACTATCCCCTTGAGAATAGAACGCGCTAAATTTTGGGAAAAGAACAAAAGCGATTCTCAAGGAAAGATAAAATCAGATGTGAAACTGGAGCGGGAATGGCTACTCACCCCCGAGGGTCAAAAATATGATGCCTTGAAAATTGACATGAAGGCAATCGAGATTATCTCCAAATCCCTTACTTCAATCTCAGTGACAAATGCGTTCGAAGCAAAAAATCAAATATAATTTCCAGACCATTTTTGAGATTAAAAAAATAATATAAATATATGAAACTATACTATCACAAAACGGATGGCGGAGCGGAATATCTGATGGACAAGTTTATCACTTGCCCGAACGGACAAAGGGAGGGAATTTTTAAAGGTGCTAAAATTATAGTCAGAATTGACGGAGATATTGAAAAAGATGCGGAATATTCTATTGAAAATCACGGAATATGCCAAAAATGCGGATATAATACTTTAGGCTTAACGAATAAAGAGCTAAAAAAAATAAAGTAATAGCAAAAATTAGCGGGTTGACAAGCCCGCTTTTTTGTTGGATTTAGGCTTGACTTATTTTTTTAGATGTGATAGTATTATTACAGTGATTAGGGTGAAATCGCAAGGGTGATTAAACTAATCATTAAGACAAAAACAAAATGAGCCTAAAGCTCAAAGTAAGGATTGCACAAATAGGCATATTTTGCCGAAAGGTGGCGGAAATAATCCGCAAAGCGCACAAAGAAGCCCAAAAATTGGCTTTAGCGGTGGTGATTCTCGAATTTATGCTAGCGGGTGGCTGGTATATAATCGAAACAAATGGCTATATTGATGAATTATACCAAAAACAGGTCAATACAATCGTTTTTAAGCCCGCCGAAGCCAAAGAGATAGAGCAAGCCAAGCCCGAAAAAGATCATATTGAAGAATTATCAGATCTTATATGGTTGCGAGAAAGCACAAGAGGCAAGAACAATTACAGCAAGTGCGAGGCGCAAGGATTGATAAATGGAATTGGGTTCGCAATCCCAGGAAACGGAAAATATATCTGTTTCAAGGATCACGCCGAAGAAATGCAAGCATTGGATAAATGGATAAAAGACAAGCAAGCGAAAGGTATGACAACGAAAGAGCTTTTGTGCTTGTATTCAGGAAATAACTACAAAGATATATGCCAAGAGGGATATTCAAGCGGAGAAAAGAATATAAGCAAAAAATAAGCGAAACGCTAAAGCGTTTGGGGATAAAGCCTAAAACTGCTGGCTGGAATAAGGGAGTAAAAACTAGTCAAGCGGTAAGGGATAAAATAAGCGCTAGATTGAAAGGTAAGCCAAAATCAGAGGAACATAAGAAGAATAACAGCCTTTCCAAGTTGGGGAATAAATACGGTTTGGGATTAAAACGATCAAAAGAATCAAGAATAAAAATCAGTGAATCGAAAAGGGGAAATAAATGTCATTGGTGGCAAGGTGGAAAGACAAAAGAGAATAAAAAATTAAGAAATGGAATTGAGTTTAGGTTGTGGCGAGAATCAGTATTTGCTCGTGATAACTGGACTTGTCAAGTATGCAACACGAGAGGGGGAGAATTGCATCCGCATCATATAAAATTATTTTCCAAATATCCCGAATTACGCTTTGCAATAGATAATGGGATAACCTTGTGCAATAAATGTCATAGGAAAGAGCATAGGCATAAATTCTAACAACGAGCCAGCTAAAAACTGGCTTTTTTGTTTTGCCCGCCTTTTGTTGGAAATAAAGATATTATTGTTTGGATAGAATAGAGAAGAAGAAAACAAGAGAGGGAGAGAGAATAAGGAAGGGGGAACGGATATATCAAGATCAAGTTTGTTTCAAAGCTTTCTTTTTTTGTTTCAATGCTTTTAATAACTTTTAATAAACTTGCTTTTTGTTTCAAAATTGAATTTTTAGCCAACGACTAAAAATAAATCATCATTTAATTGCGTTCTAAGCCCCTCGAAAAAACAAAGCCGGTCCAATACACGTCTTTTTGCTTTGAAAGCACAGGCAACAGCAAAACAGCAAGCAAGCAACGAATTGGATCAGCTTGAAAGGGTGATTTTTGGGTTATTACCATAAGGGGGACGCACATTGCATATTGTACGACATAGAGCAATGGCTTGTATAAAGCAATAACATCACATAATACAGCGCATACACACTAGAAAGCACATAGGCACAACATATAGCCATAGACATAAATACATATATGTTGCATGCATAACAATACATACTAGGTTTTTTTGTGGGTGGGTTTGATTTAATGTTGATTTTGTGATATAATGTTTTCATGCAGATAGCGATAGGCGGGTGGGGGGAGACCCAAGGCGGGTGGTTCGAATAAAATCTAGGGGTACCTTAGTCCACTCGTAATATTTTTACAAAAGCCAGAAACATGAAAATGAAATCTCTCCCCGCGCAGAAAAAAAATAAAAAAGGGAATCGATGCTCTGTATGTGGAGGAAATACTGTTATGAATAGGGGAAATGGAAAATATTCACACAAATGTAATTCGTGTCACAAGAATAAATACGCCAAATACAAGAAGAGAGAGTGCGAAAATTGCGGATTTATACCAATACACATATCGCAACTGGACGTTCATCATATTGATAATAATCACAAGAATAATTCTCCTGACAATCTTCGTACGTTGTGCGCAAATTGTCACCGGTTATCTCATTTGTAAAAAAGGAAATCGCCCCCCAAAATTTTAAAAAAGTAAAAAGACCATATGGAACCAAATATTCCCTTGATTGAGAAGGAGATAAAGGACTTGTGTGAGTTCAAGGCTGATATGATTAGGAAGTTTGAAGGTCGCGACCCCGCCAAAACGACTTACGAGTTTATTAATGAAACGAACCTTGCTATGCAACATCAAACCGATAAGTTAGAAACGCTTAATGACACTCTCAATATCCACGTAAGAGACCAGAAGACGCACGAAGAAAAACTTCAGGATAATTTAGATAAGTATCAGGGCGCTATATTTAAGAAGTTTGAGGAGGCGCAGTCAACTATGAATAATTTTATTGAGTCGGCGGATAAGAAGTACGCGCCGATTTTAATTTATAAGGTGTTGGTTTGGGCTGGAAGTATCGCTGGAGCGGCTTTGATAGTCGGACTACTTACGCTTATATTTAGAACTTTAATTTTATTAAATAAATAAAATGACATCTAAAAGACTGGTTCAAGGAACATTGAGCTCAATCGGAATCGGAGCCGTTGCTTCTGGGATTGGGTTTATAATGCAAGACGGAGTAACTGAACTCATTAGAGGATTGGTTTTAGTTCTGATTGGAGCTGGGATAGTTTTCTGGAGAGAGCAAAGAAAGGAAGTAAGCCCCAACGAGGGCGATTTACAATAAAATTTGGAGGTGTCTGATGTCTGAATGCGAACTGTGCAAAGAGGATGCTGGTGTCCAACAGGACGAAAGCCGAATACAAGCAAGGTGGCTCGCTAAGAAATGAACATTACTTGGTGCTGGCCATTCAATTTCTCATGTGAGGGCTTATGAAAAGACGCATCGAGCAAATGCGCCGGAACCTCGCCAACCTCATGGATGAACTCGTTTTCACCAACGGTGAAATCGACGAGGCCGGGCTAGTCCACGCGCGGGAATACGCTGAATCCGGGCTTTTGAAGTTCCAAGAACTCGACACCGCCCTCGGCAACCTGCAACTGGCCTTGCCCTATGAATAACCTATCTGGGCAGACCTACGTATACCTATGCAAGTCTGCCCCCCCTACTCATGGACGTTATGGTCACCCCCCTGTGGCTTAAAACCCACAAATAACGTCCAGCAGCGGAGGGTTAATAAGTAATGTTTGCAATCCAATTGAATTAATTGTCAAGTAAATTGTAAACTAAATTTACGCGTAACTTTAACGAAGAAGACCCTTTGGGATTATGGACAGCCATTGTCCTAGGGGTAATGGCACTTATTGCTATTTTAGCGGTGTGTATCATTTTTCACGTTATCAAGTTTGAGCAGAGAAAAACGCCTAATCAGTTGAAGAGCGAACAAATCGCTCAAAAAAGATTAAATAATAATATGTAAATTATGTTTCCTTTGAAACAGAGAAAAATCGGAGGATACAAATTTTCCGAAAGGACTTGGTATTCGTCCCGACATCTAGGATCAGATTATTCTGCGGCCAAAGGCACTCCGCTCTATGCTCCGTTTGATGGCGAAATTATAAAAAGATTTTGGGGGGTTGAAGGGGGGAATACGATCTGGTTCAAACCAAGCGGTCAGAATGTCATCATTCGTTTATTGCATCTCTCGGCTTTTAACGCAAGAGGCAAAGTGAAATCCGGCCAGATTATCGGGTATACTGGAAACTCCGGATCACTCACAAAGGTCGCGCACCTTCATCTCGATATTTCCAAGGGTTCGGTGAATATCTGGGACTTTAATAATTTCGTAGACCCGGAAACTTTCGACTGGAAAGAGAACCCCCAACCATCGCAAGAAGAACTCTACGGTATTGACATTTCACACTATCAGAAGATTAATTGGGACAAAGTTAAAACCGACTTCGTAATAGCCAAGTGTACTGAGTCTACAAATTACAAAGACCCGACATATCAAACGAATAGGGATAAATGTCGTGAAAAGGGAATCCTATTCGGTTCATATCATTTCGCTCGCGGAGGAGACGCAAATAAAGAGGCTGAATGGTTCATGCACAACGTCGGAGTAATAGAAAAAGGAGAACTCTTGGTACTGGACTGGGAGATTTCTCATCCTGCAACTGTGAAGTGGTGTCTCCAATGGCTCCGTGAAGTAGAGAGTTTAGCAGGATTTAAACCCCTCATCTATCTTAATTCATCAACCGCTAAATCCTTGGATTGGACTTCGGTTATAAAAAACAACACGGGGTTGTGGATTGCCAATTACTCAGTGAATGACGGAACACGGCACGATAATCCTTCGATTGGTAAGTGGCCGTTTTTTGCCATCCATCAGTACACTTCCAAGGGAAAAGTTGCAGGGATAGTCGGGAATGTCGATCTTGACTACTGCAAGATGAACTTAGAAACCTTTAAAAAGTATGGAAAACAATAATGGGTAAAACCAAACCAATCGTTGTGGTCGATCCGATGGATGTGGAAAAATTTGTAAGGTCGCGTTCGCTTAAACAACACAATTCTCCAGCCGGGATTCCCAAGGCCAAAAAGAAGGACTTCGAATATCTATCAGGAATATTTGAAACCATGGTGGCTTTTTATGACCAGAAGGGAATTAAAGACGAGATGGTCAAACTTGAGGGGGTAAATAGAGGAAGACCCGCTCGGTACACTCCGCGCCGGATGTTTGATAATGCCGTAGCCTATATGCGGGTAACTATCGCCGCTTGTCAACCGCTGACCATCACGGGTCTCGGAATGTTTATGGGGATTCACCGTAAGGAGTTTTTTATGTTACTTAATAATACAAAAATACGCGAGATGCCTGAATACGGTTTTATGTATGACTTTGCTGACTTCATCGAGATGTATAACGAATACGCCGCCCATATAAAACAGAACCCGGCGGGACCGATATTTATTCTCAAAAACTTTGGTTGGAAGGACAAGTTTGAGATAGAAGCCTCATCCACTATGGGAGCGCTCACTGATGAGGAACGGGAAGTCGCCCAACGAAGACTTGCGACGTTCTCGGAAGAAAAAATAATTAATAATTAATTTCTAATAACATGGCAAAAGGAAAAAAGAGTGGAGGAAGCAAAGGTTCTACCAAGAAGATGATGATGGGGAGCGGTCCCATGATGATGTCGAAGATGTCAAATAAGGGGATGAAGTCGGGCGGAAAGAAGAAGAAATAAAGATGAATCTTACTATTCAAAGACTTAAATCTGAATTTTCTCAGATTATAACTGACGGAGCCGAACCAGAGGCTATCCGAAAGTTTTTTCGTCCAAAAGGAGACTTGGATGAATTATCTGTTAAATGTGTGATGTGGGGTCATCATTTTCTTCATAAATATTTTAGCAAACCGACTCCGGAGTTTCATTACGAGTTGATACAGAGGTTTTTTAACGACAATAATGAGTATACTGCTTATCCAAGAGGTTTCGGAAAAACCAGCTGCACTCAATTATGCATAGCTTTTTCATGTGTCAATGGATTGGATGAGTTTATAGTTTTAATTGAGAAAACATTTACAGAGGCATCAGAAGTTTTGGAGGCGCTTAGGGATGAGTTTAAGTTTGGGGATGAAATAATAAGAGTTTATGGTGATTTAACAAAAGTTAATGTTAGGGGAAAAAATCAAGATAATATTAGGGATTCAACTGGAGATTTTTTTATAAATGGTATAAGAATAAGAGCAAAAGGAATAGATACTCCCATACATGGACTTAAATCAAGACATAGTCGCCCTACTCGAATTGTAATGGACGATTGTGAAAGTGCGGAACATATTGATAATCCAGAACAACGTTCAAAATATTTAAGTAATTATATCAGGGGAGTTATCCCGGCCGTTGACAACGAGATTGGAAAAATTAAAATGTATGGGACTATTCTTCACGATGACTCTCTTTTAAACACATTAGTAAAAAATCATAATGGTAAAATATACAGAGCATGGGATAAAGACAGAGTTCTTTTGTGGCCAAGTAATTGGACAGTCGAAAAACTAGAACAAAAACGTGAGGAAATGAGAATTGAAGGAAAAGGAGACGCCGCTTTTTACCAAGAATACTTCAACGAACCAATTTCCGAGGAAGATCAGATTTTTCGCAAGGAAATGTTTCGGTATTTCAATTCAATTCAGTTGGAAGAGATACGAAAGAAGCCTCATCGGATTTACACGCTGGTTGACCCGGCTATTTCCAAGAAAACTACGGCTGACTTTACCGCAGTCATCACTGTAATGGTAGATTTCATGAATAAAGTCTACGTTTTGGAGATTACGCGCGCGAGACTTGATCCGATTGAGACAATCAAGGCTATTTTTGCTCATTATGAGCGTTGGAACCCAATGTATGTGGGAATTGAGACGACTGCTTACCAGAAAGCGCTCAAATATTTCATTGAGGAGGAGAAAAAGCGTCACTCTTCCACGGTTCAGAGTATGATGGTGGTCGAAATCAAACCGACTATCGATAAGGTGACCAAGATTAAAAAGTTGCAACCTAAATACGCCATTGCGAATGTGTTTCATAACTCGGATGACCACAATACTCCGCTTCTTGAACAGGAGTTACTTCGATTTCCCAAGTCCGCCCACGATGATGTTTGTTTTGTGGCTGGAACAAAAATATTGACTGATAAGGGTCAAAAAAATATAGAGGATATTAAACTTGGCGATTTAGTTATGACGAGAGAAGGATATAGGGCGGTTGAATATTGGTCTATGACGGGGAAAAAAGAAGTTATTAAAAATATCGGTCTTGTTGGAACCTTCAATCACCCGGTGATTGTCAGGAAGTTTGGTATGGACTGGATAAAAAACTTGACATCAGTTAATCTATCTGATACACTATACATATGGAACGAGAGACTATTGTGTATAGAGGAAAAAAGTATCATAGATACCCTAATTCCCGAAGGCGTCAACTTGCGGTATATTTTTGGCGACACGACAAATGGAAAAGTCCTCCCTTTGCGATACATCGTCAAATATGGATTGATAATTTTGGGAATATACCTGAAGAACATCATGTCCATCACAAAGACGGAAATCCTCTCAACAATAAAGTTGAAAATCTTGAGCTTATATCAACATCTGATCATGCTAGAAAACATTCCAAAGAAAGATGGTTTGATAAGAGATACAGGAAAAAACAACTCAAAAATCTTAATGACATCAGGCATCTCACAAAAAAATGGCATGGATCAGAAGAGGGTTTGGCGTGGCATAAAAAACATAGCAAAGATATTTGGAAAAATAGGAAACCTGTTGAAGTATATTGTGTTCAATGTGGCAAGAAATTTATGTCAAAAGATGGGACGGGTAAATATTGTTCGGCCTATCACGGAAATAAATTCAGAAAAGAAAACTCCAAAAGATTTAAAAGAAGTCTATAACTTACAAGTGGAAGGAACCCATGAGTATTTTGCTAATGGGATTTTAGTGCATAATTGTGATTGCCTGTCAAACGTCATTGAAATTATGGTTCCGGTGGCAAAAACGGTGGATAGGGCGTATGCAAAGTTCGCCAAAACACGAGTTCCGGGCATGAGTGTTAAGTATTAAATTTACTTTAATCAAAAATTGTGGTATAATATACACATCTTAAATTTACAAATATGGAATATAAAGACGCAGAATTACAGGTAAGCGACAAACCATTCCTTCCTTCAGAAAAACAGATTGCGGTTATCAACCGTGTCTTCGAGCGTTTCACGGCGATGAAACAGGAGCGGGACAAGGTGCGGCATGAATTTGACGGACGGACTATCACGGAATATGTCAATGACTCGATGGACCAGTACAACGGAATTGTTTCGGATGAACTCAAGGCTACCAAGGAAGACTGGCAATCCCTTATCTGGGACCATGAAACCCGTGGTAAGGTAAAGACGATTGTCGCAATGGTGACCGGTGCCAAACCGTTCATGAGTCTTATCGGGGCAACCGAAGCGGATCACGAGTATTCCGCCGATATGCTAAACGTTTATGAAGATTCGTGGCTCCGGGAAAACGGAAGTTATAAGCTGTATCAACAAATTCTCAGTATGGTTTGCAAAGGCACAGTTATAGTCGAGGAATCTTATCAAGAAGAAAAGTACAAAATTAAGGATATAGTTTCAGTTGACCAAGAAACCGGTAAGGTGAAGTTCAACGAGCGGGATGGTATCCGCGGTGGGTACGGTCAGGTCAGAGGAGACATTGTCCCACTCCTTCAGTTTTATCCGAACGAAAACTCCCCTGAAATTAAACACGACTGTGTAGTTTTAAAACAGTATTCCAAGAAAGTCTTTGGCAATAAGTTTGGTAAGTACCCAAATGCAGAGTACGTAAAGAATGGCGTATGGGGTGGGGACTTTGACGGGAGTTTATACAAAAGTGTCACCACCAGAAACAATGAACTGGTGGAAGTTATAAAATATTACAACGAAGATTTCGATGAGTTCATTATTCTAGCCAACGGCGTATGGATCAATCCCCAAGATAAAGACACGATAAGCCCGATTCCCTTTGATCACCATAGACTTCCGTTTGCGAAATCTGTTTGTGAACTGGCAGACGAAGATTGTTTCTATGGGAAGTCCTTCCCAGACCTGCTTGGTGGTGAACAAGAAACTCGCAATGCGCTCCTAAGATTGATGGTTGACCAAGAAATCCTCGCAGTTAACCGACCGATACTTCTCGGAATGGGAATCGAGATTGAATCTTATCAACTCTATCCCGGAAAGACGATTAATATGACCGGGGATATTTCCCAGATGCGTGAGATGGAGATTTCCGGAAGCAACCAAAGCGCTTTCCAACTTCTGAACCTTCTTCGCAACTCGGCCGACATCAACACTTCGATTGACCCGACCGCGCAAGGTGTTCACTCAGGCAGGAAGACCGCTCGTGAAGCGGTTATCTTGGATGAGAACTCCAAACGAATCACTTCAACCCTTCAGGTTTTCGTTTATAAACTTCTGTTTGACCGGGCTAATCTTCGCATCCCCAACATTGCTCAGTTCTATACAACTCCGATTCAGTACTCGGTTCTCAAGGACAAGTACGGAAATGACCAGACTACTTCAGACGGTAAGAAACTTCCGACTGCTCCGGTATATCGGACTATTCCAGTCATTAAACCGGGAAAACATCCGCAGTGGATAGACATCAAACCCGAAATGAAAGGTGTAAATCTACAGGTGAGGCTGGTTGAAGACTATGAACTTTCTATGAACCGTTCGACTAGAATTGAACTTGCGAAATCGCTTCTCGATGAAGGAAAAGCGAATCCATTAATTAATGCCGACAACGCTACGATTGAGTATTTGGAATCGATCGGTAAGAATCCCGATAAGTTCTATATCAAACCGAAACCGGAAGCGATGGAGTTCAATAATGACAACGGAGTCCCGGCTCAGAATCCTCCGGGAAGTCCGACTGTTGACCCTAACTTAATACAATGAGATTACTGATAATAAAAATTCTATTAAGACTGTTGGGACGTCCATATTACAAACCGTTGTCAGCGAATGAGGTGAATAGCATCCTGACGAAATTGGCGAATGAAGAAGGATTTGAACGTCTGCCAGATTTTCTCCAACAGTGCGCGGATCAGTATCGTAACCAGTATTTATATTCAAAGGACGAGAGATTTCGCGGTACAGTTCTGGCGTTTGTTACCCTTCGGGAACGGATTTTAAGCAAGAAAGTTGAAGTCAAAGCTAAAAGAAATAAAAAGGTTTTGACAAAACCTCACAAAAGTGGTAAAATAGAAGCAGCCTATTGAAAATTTAAATACATAATTAACGCTTGTCGCGGGATGCCACCCGTAGCAACAAAACTGGTTAAAGCAAAAAATTATGACAGAAGAAAAAAAGGAAGTTGAATCTTCCGAAGAAGACGAGAAAAAGGTTGATGCCACCGAGGGGGATGAGCAACAACCCAAGAAGTCAGAGGAAGAAGGAACTTCCGAAGAGGAGTCGGAGTTTGAAAAGAAGGAAGAGTTTGTTCCTGCTAATAAACACAATCAGGCAGTTAGAAAACTGCGTGAGGCGGAACTCGAGAAAAGAGAACTTGAAAAAAAACTCGCAGAAACGAAAGAAGCTGCTCCTGCTCCTAAAGTAGTACCTGAAAAAAAGGATGATTCGTTTTTCGAAGATATAGAAGAGGAAGAAAAGGTTGAAAAACCTGAAACTCCCGATTTAAATCCTATTATTGACGAAAAACTGAAACCTATTCTTGAAAGGATTGATAAAAAGGAACAAGAGGACAGACGAAAAACCCGAGAAGCTTGGTTTGAAGCCAATCCTGAGTATCGGGATAGCGGTGAAAAATTCAGCGAATTACTGGATGTTCTCGACAAACATATCAATCCCGGAGAGGGAGAGTACTACGAACAACTTGACATGGCCAAGTCTATCCTTAGAGGGGGCAGACAAGAAAATGTTGAGATAGCAACCAAAAAACAGGAACTGGCTGGAGATGCCGCATCCTCTGGCGATGGAGCTGAAAAGGTCAACGCCAAAGAGGAGTTCACCGCCGAAGACCGGAAATACATGAAAGAATGGAATATTTCCGAAGAAGGCATGAGAGCGGCCAAAAAGAAACTCTCTGACGGTTCCATGAGAATCCTCTAATATAATTAATTTAAAGTTCAAAGCTATGGCACTCAAACACAAACGATCGGTTGGAGGCGTAGGTCGGAAACTGGAGAAAGTTCTCCTTGGTTCCAGTCTCGCTTTCGCGGTCGGGGATGCTGTTGAGGTCTTGACGACTGGTGTCGCCTTGAGAGCAACAGCCGCCAATCCGGTTTTTGGTATTATCGATTCTATCTGTGACGCGGATGGACTTCCGTTCAAGTCAACTAATCCGGTTGCTGGAACAGCTTCTGGAACAGATACTCGGTCTATCACGACTGGTGCGGCAAATACTACTTATTACGCGATGGTTGATGTGAGTCCAGATTCAATTTATTCAGCCGCTGTCAACGGAACCATGGGAACAACCACGGATTCTGATCTGATTGGCGGATACATTGATATCGACTCAGCCGGTTCAAGTTTCGGGCAAGTTCTTGAAACTACGCACACCCGAACCAAGGGAGTGGAAGCAAACTTCTACTGCTGGGGAGCCGACCCGGATGACTCAACCAGAATACTAGTAAGTATCGCAATGCCTGAAAGACAAGCATTAACAACCTAATTCACCCTAATTAACCTAACTACAAAACTATGGAAACACGAGCAACTTGGGGTGATGGGTGGATAAAAGGGTTAGCCGCCAAATTCGCAGAAGTCGAGAATCAAGCCACGATGAGCTATTCATTGGGAATTGATTCCGCTCTCGGAGTTGAGACTAACAAAGCCACTCGTCTCTTCAAAGAAAAAACTTCGGATAAAGCCGAAGAACGGCACACGAATAAAACCGGTGTCGGCTACCCGACTCTTACGACTGAGGGTCAGGATTACGCTACTGACAGTCGCCTTCCGGGCTATCTCACGGTGTTCCGCTTCATCAAGAAAACGAACTCTATTGAGATTACTGAGGAAGAAAAAGAAGACCGCGAAAACGATCTTCAGAGCAAGTTTGATGAGGCCTATGACCTCAATGTCAGCATGAATATGGAATTTGACCGTTCGGCCTTTTCCATTTTCAACTATGCTTTCACGGCTCAGGCTTCCCTGCCTGCTGACCTTACCTTCTATTCAGATGGTAAGCCGCTTTGTTCCGTTGGTCACCCTCGCAAGGATGGTGGAACAGCGATAAGCAATGCTTCCGCGACTGGTATTCCTCTTACGGAAGTAAACTTGGGAACAGGCCGTCAAGCTCTTCGGAGACAACTCGATGACAGGGGTCTTCCAATGGCTATCGGTTCTGGTCGTTTGATTCTGTTGGTTCCGGACTCTCTGGAAACAACGGCTCAAATCATAACCAAGTCAACGAAGCGTTCTTCAACCGCTAACAACGACCTCAATATCTATGATGGGTTCGTGACTGTTATTTCCACGAAGTGGATTAACAGCCAAAACGGTGGAAGCGACACAGCATGGTTCCTTATCGACTCAATGTATTCTCCGTTCATATTCTACAAACGCAGAGGTATCCAAACTTCTGTGTATATGGACAACAAGAACAAGAATACAATCTATGACATCTCTGCCAGATGGCAGGTTGGAAACAAGTCATGGAGAGGCGTGTGGGGATCGGCCGGGGATAACGCCACCTACGCTCTGTAGTTTTACCGGGGGGTTAGAATCGACCCTAGCTCCCCTTCAGATAAACATTAATAGTTCCCCGTTATACCTTGCAGGAGTGCAAGAGGAAAACTAAAGTAGGAATATACTAAGGGAACCGAAACTCAATTGGGTGTAACAAATTTTGACGTAGCCGTCGAGGCTATAGACATCAATACAACTGTCAAAGCAAACGCCGCCACTGCGGATATGGATGTTGCAGACTTCGAGAAGAACAACACCAACACGGGCGCTGGTGGAACAATTGTTCTCACTCTCCCGGCCGCATTTAGTTTAACCGGGCAGAAAACACGTGTTTACGTGACTGTCGCTCAGGTGGTGAGACTTCTCCCTCAGACTGGTGAGAAGATCTATCTCGCCGGAAGCGGAACAGCTTCAAAGTATCTGAACATCGCCGGAACGATTGGAAACTATTGCGATGTGTATTGTGATGGTATTTCATTTTATGTAACCGGATTCAGCGGAGTCGTTACGAAGGAGGCATAATTGAATGTCTTTAAGGGGCAGATTCTTCTACCTGCCTCTTCTAAGGTAATCAATAAAACTATAATCTATGTCACGGCCTAAAGGTGTAAAAAATAAAGTCAAGGAAGTCGGAGAACCGCCAGTTGGAATTGGAAAACCTCCGGTTGATGAAAATTATCTTTTTATTGAAAATCTTCCCGAGATAACTGAACAGGTGAAAGCACTGATCGCAGAAAAGAAACTTAATCCGGGAGTGGTTCATGAAGAAGATGCCGGAACAGTTTTCTTAGAAGGAGAAGCGTGTATGGTTATTGATAACAAATATGTTCCAGTAAAAGAAGCTAAATTAGTGTTGCAAACTCGCAAAGTAGTGCGGGAATATATAAAACTTCAAAATTTAATTAACAATATTAATGATGAAATAATATGAGCAGAATACCACCAGTCCTAGTAACAATCGCTAATGCAATCAACGCAGTCGATTATACAACTCCGGTTGTTGACATTTCCAACGCCCGCAAGGTGACATTGATGTTGACGATGGCGGAAAACTACAACACTAGCGTCGCCATGAGTACGCAGGTATCGTTGGACCGTCTGACCTTTGTTGACTACAACATGTTGGTCAGGAATCTTGAAAAGGCCAGCACTGCTACTCCGACCTATGTGAAGACGATTACTAGAAACGAGGATGGAACGGATATTTGCGCGTTTTCCCAAGAAGGATTCGGATTTCAAGAAATGAAAGTCGTTTTGGATGTAACCGAAGTAAGCGGATCTCTTAGCCCTTCTCTTTCTCCGTCCCTTAGCCCATCACTTTCTCCTTCAGTATCGCCCAGTGTGTCGGTCTCCCCTAGCGTTTCGGTCTCGCCGTCAACTTCTCTGAGCCCTTCTCTCTCACCTTCGCTGAGTCCATCTCTGTCACCGTCATTCTCTCCGAGTTTCTCTCCGAGTCTCTCAAAAAGTCCGTCTCTCTCACCGAGTGAGTCGCCTTCAGTGAGTCCAAGCTCTTCGCTTTCGAAATCTCCCTCCTTGTCTCCGAGCCTCTCACCATCCATCTCCCCGTCACTTTCACCGAGTGTTTCGCCTTCGACCTCGCTGTCTCCAAGTACCTCGAAGAGTCCCTCACTCTCACCGAGCGTCAGCCCGAGCGTCAGTATTTCACCTTCACTGTCCCCGAGCCTTTCACCTTCACTATCCCCAAGTTTGAGTCCTAGTATCAGTCCCTCAGTATCTCCGGGAAGCGTGGCGGGGTTAATCACGGTCAAAGCTCTTATCGAGTATGACTGAATGTAATTGTGGATGCGGTAAAATGGTAAATAAAAAATGGGCTCAAGGGCATAACCCCAAAATGCTCGGTGTAAAATTTTCGAAAGAACATAAGAAAAAGATAGGAATGGCGAACGCTATATCCCAATTAGGAAAGAAACAAAGTAGAGAAACCAGGAAGAAGAGATCGAAAAGTCTAAAAATGGCATATTCCAGTGGGAGAAGAAAGCCATGGAATAAAGGTATACCTACAAAAGACAGCACAAAGGAAAAACTGAGTAATGCTTCACGAGGAGAAAAGAGTTACTTATGGAAGGGAGGCATATCTATCGCACCATATTCAGTTGATTGGACTAAGACATTAAAGCGAAGTATCAGGGAACGGGATAAGTATATTTGTAGGCTGTGCGGAAAACCCCAAGGCGATATCAGTCACGATGTTCATCACATAGATTATGATAAGATAAATTGCAGCCCAAAAAACCTGATAACTCTATGCAAGAAATGTCATGTAACCACAAATCACAATAGAGATTATTGGAAAAGTCGTCTTATCGAATACTAAAAATTAATTAGTTTGGGAATGTAACTGGATGCGCAGTCTTTTCCCAAACGGACTGTGCATCCTTTTTTGTTCAAATAAGATGAAAATATTATTATGTGGTGGTTCGGGGTTCATAGGTTCTCGTTTGCAGAAAAAAATAGATTGCCATATTTATGATTTGGTAAACGGTGATGACATTCGAGACAAGTATAAACTAGACAATTTATTTTCCAAGGAACGATTTGATGTTGTTATAAACCTAGCTGCGCGAGCGGGAGTTGCATTAGGGGAAGAGTTTTATGAAGAGTTCTTTTCTACTAACTGCATCGGTCTCAAAACACTGATAGAAGTCTGCGATAAATACAAAGCTAAGCTAGTTCATTATTCATCCAGTTCTGCGATCAACGCTAGGTCAATCTATGGAATTACCAAACTAGCAGGTGAAAAGATGATTGAAGCGTCGGGGATAGATTATGTGATAATTAGACCTTTCACGGTAATCGGAGAGAATGGACGCAAGGAAATGGTTTTGGGCAAGTGGCTGGGCCAGTACCAACGGGGAGAAAAGATAACTTTTAACGGAGATGGGTCATCTTTCAGGGGATACACATATATCGGAGACTTGATAGATGGAACAATAATGAGCTTGGAACTTTCTAGAGAACTCATAAATCTTGGAGGGAATCAAAAGATAACACTCGAAGAACTATGGGAAATATTCAAAGAAATTTATCCTGATGCCGAAAGAAACATCCTACCATATCCAAGTTGGGATGAACTGGGTGAGTCGGCGGATATATCTAGGGCTAAAGAATTATTGGGATGGGAACCAAAGACTGAAATTAAAAGTAAAATCAAAGAGATATGGCGATTAAGTTAAGTATAATTATTCCCGGATACAAAGACCCTTATTCACAAGATACTATTCGAGACCTTCTGAGGAACTCCGAACTAGGAGACCAACTGGAGATTATCCATGTCTGGGACGGGTTTTATCCAACCTTCGACATCGTACAGGACCCGCACGTCAGATTTGTCCACCTTGGCGCTAATCGTGGTATGAGAGGTGCCATAAACGCTGGAGTGGCCGTTGCTAGGGGAGAGTTCTTCTGCCGATTGGATGAGCACTGTTGTTTTGCCAAGGGATGGGACAAAGAGTTGACTGATACCTGCAAACCGAACCAAATAATAACAGCCAGACGATATTTCCTTGACCCTGTCAAGTGGGAGGTTATGAAGGATAAAGGTTATGTTGATTACGAAAGATTGGACATTCAAAGAGTTGATGAGACTATTCGAAAGTTCGCGGGTGTGTCTTGGAGAGAACGTACCAAAGCGAGAAAGGATGTGATGATTGATGAAACTCAAGCCATGCAAGGTAGCATGTGGATAGCCAATCGCGAGTTTTTTCTCAAGACTGTGGGAGAGTTGCAAACCGAAGGATATGGGCCTCTCATCCAAGATAGTGTGGAAGTGTGTATGAAGTACTGGAAAGTCGGGGGGGAACTGATGGTGAACAAAAACACATGGTTTGCGCATAAGCACCGTAGTTTCAAAAGGACACACAACAACGGAACCAAGGAAAACCCAGCCAAACAAGAACAAGGCTATACCTACGCCCTGGAACAATGGGAAGATTATTATTTAAACGAACTACAACCCAAATGGAAACTTTAGATTGTGAGTGTGAAAAACCAACCAGCTCAATAAACGATAAATGCGTTGTTTGTGGTGGCAATATGGGGAAAAAGTTTGAAAAGGCGTATGCGGAGTTGAGGGAATACCACAATAGTATTTTGAAAGAGAAATGTAAATTATGTAAGAGCAAAATGAATTATATTATGTATGACTATACCACTTATCGATATTGCACAAATAAAAATTGTTTTAATCATAATCTTCCTCCCGTAGAAAAAGCAACACCATCTACATCAATAACACCAACCAAATGGAATGAAGATAAACTTTGAGAGCTCAACTCTCTGTAACGCTAACTGCACATTTTGTCCTAGGCAGAATATGAAGCGCAAAAAGGGCATGATGAGCGACAAGTTATTTCGAAAAATAATAAAAGAGGGAAAGGAAATGGGAGTTATGTTTTATTCTCCATTCCTTTACGGAGAGCCCTTCCTTTTCCCGAGAATATGGGATTGGCTGGATTACATGCAGTCCGAGGGTATCAAAGTTTCTCTCTATACCAACGCTGAATTTCTCGATGTGGATAGATTATTGCTGTATAATAATATTAACTATGTAACCGTCAGTTTGAACGCCGCTACCGAGGAAACATACAATAAGGTGATGCGCGGACCGAAATACGAGATTGTCAAAAAAAACGTGGATGAACTGATGGAAAAAGCTTCGTTCATAGCTCGGGTTTCATTTATCAGGACTAAAGAGAACAGGCATGAGGAGCAAAAGTTCCGTTCCATGTATCGTCACAGTACGGTTGGGGATATGACCAATTGGACGGGAGACACAGAGTCTGTCAGAACCGGTGAGCAGTCTCCATGTTGGGTTCTCTTTAACCAGATGACTATTCTCTGGGACGGAAAAGTGGTTCCTTGTTGTAATGATTACGACGGAAAGATGGTGCTTGGAGATGCCAACACGCAACATCTTCGGGATATTTGGAAAAGCTATGCGTGGATGAGGGAAAAGCACAAAAACTTTGATTTTTCTATGCCAATTTGTAAAAATTGCGATTACAATGTCAAATAAGGATTTAACCATAGTATTCCTGACAGTAAATAAATTACCAGATAAATGGGTTGCTTATCACAAAAAAGTTCTGTTAAAGGCGGTTGGAGACTATCCGATAATAACTGTTTCCTCAAAACCAATGCCGGATATGCCCGGGGAGAATATCATCCAAGACAAACCAATCTGTGCATCAAACGTGTACTTTCAAATGCTCCGGGCGGCGAAGTTGGCAAAGACACCATACATTGCCATCGCTGAGGATGATTCTCTGTATCCTTATGAGCATTTCCATTCCTTTCGACCTCCGATGGATAAGTTCGCCTATAACATGAATCGCTGGGCAGTTCTCACTTGGGGGAAACCCACCTTTTTCTGGAAGAGTCGGTTATCAAATCTCGTCCTGATCGCTCCCAGAGAGTATGCAATCGAGGCGTTGGAAGAAAGATTCAAGAAGTACCCGAACGGGATGCCAGAGACGTGTTGCGGAGAATTGGGGCGGTATGGGATAGAGAGAAAATTGAAATTGACTCAACGCGGAGCGACTTCATTTGAAACCAAAACTCCGGTAATCAACTTAAATCACATATATTCAATCGACCCCTATGAGCAAAAGAAGGTTAAAAAAATGTGGTCGACTCGATGTTTTGACCTTCCTCATTGGGGATCGGCAGAAAGCGTGGTAAGTAAATTTATATGAAAGTTTGTCTCAACCTAGACGACTTCAGTGTCGTCAACAATCGAATGGATTTACTTCTTAAACTAAAGGAACATTTTCCTAGTTTTAAAGTTTCCTTATTCACGGTTCCCATCGACGAAAAGAAAGACTGGGGTC
>Ga0172379_10005039_pt1 | contig 18810 bp, 13 predicted proteins | sample GrowelOW334metaG_FD_119756 | JGI IMG/M metagenome (GOLD analysis project Ga0172379, IMG submission 119756) | Groundwater microbial communities from an aquifer near a municipal landfill in Southern Ontario, Canada - Groundwater well OW334 metaG | ecosystem: Environmental > Aquatic > Deep...
CCCTACATTTCTTACAGTGTTGGATGAGATGTGGGAGGGAGCGAAAATTTGGAGGAGTGAGCGAGCTTTTTCTCCCCCTACCAAGGGGGAGATACAGAGGGGGTCTGAAATCATGAAGGGACTTTTGATGGTGTTTTTTTTGCCATCTACGGGCAAGTGTGAACGGGATTCATCGCGCGCGTTACATTTTGCAAGGAGTTCTTGTGTTCCTTTTCTTGTGCCGACCAAATCTTTATACCTTGTCGGCATTCCTTCGGGACCCCGTCAAGAAAAGAAGGAATAAGTTTTCTCTTTTATGATTTATTTTGGACAAGTATGGTACAAAACAATAGCCTGCATTTTCATTATGCAGGCTATTGTTATTATTTCATTGATGTAAAACTATTTTACAACACAAACATTTTACCTCCCATTCTTCACATCACAAATAGCAGAAATGTTATTTCTTTTCTGCTGCGACCATCAATCCAGTACCGGTTTTATTGTTGGAGTGAAAATCAATCCACATCAGAATCATCGAGAACCAAAGTGTGGCTAGATAATAGAACGGCAGCACGATAAAAAATGCCTTGCTTCCATTCACCATCAGTAGCGGGTATTTCACCACTAAGCGCCACGCAAATGTCCCGACCGGTCCGTAGGAATATCGAGTGTAAAGAACGTTGAACCCGGCATTTGTCAATTTCGTAGTAATATCTTCCACAGAATATCCATCCCGCGCATGTTCTTCCACAAAACTTGTATCGCCTTCGTTATGGACATCCGATCCGCCCAAATTAGAAGGGGTGTGAATCAATAACCGTCCGCCGCTTTTCATTGCCCCAAAAAAGTTCTTAAAGACCTGCACATCGTTCGCGATATGTTCCATCACATCTACCGACAGAATAAAATCGAACCGGTTGGTGTGCGCGGGGACTGTTAAGTCCTCAACATTGAAGTTCACATTGGTAATACCTGCGGCAGGGAAGAACTGTTGACAGTCCGCAATGTAATCTTCTTTTACATCGATCGCGTGAATCATAACGGAAGGGAAATTTTTTGCGATAAAATAGGAATATTGTCCGAATCCACTTCCTGCATCGAACAGATCGAACGCCCCATTTTTATTTGCCAGCAGTTCTTTCAAAGCCCGTTTTACGTACCATGTTCGCAGAAACATTACTCCCAGCAGCCAGTAGAAAAATTTTCGTAGGACGGTCGCCTTTTTTGCGACATCGCCGATAACGTTTTTAATGGGATCGTATTGCATAGAAACTCAATTGATAATTTAAGATAGTAGTCACCTTGAGTGAACGCCGTTCTTTGGCGTGAGTCGAAGGGTCTGCTTGAAATCATCCTTTCACTCACCAATCAAGATATCAAAGGTTTGCTTAGGATGACTCGTTACATATTTGCCGTTAGTAATTCTATCGCTTCCGCCATTGCTTCCCATGAATACTTCTTCCGCTCTTCGTCCGCACCCGCCATCAAACGCTGTTCCATTTTTTCATCATAAAAGCGTTTAATCGCTTTTGCCAGCGCTTCAGGATCGTTTGGTGGTACGATCAACCCGGTTCGTTCGTTAATGATCACTTCCGGTAATGCGCCGACATTCGTGGCAATAATCGGTGACGAGAAGAAATACGCAATCTGCGCGATGGCGCTTTGGGTTGCCGTAATATACGGCTGCACGACAACATCTGCTGCAGAAAAATACCAATGAACATTCTCGTTTGGAATATAATCAGAAATAACCGTAGTACAATCATCGATTCCCGCCTCCTTCATGTGCGTGCGGTACTTCTCCTCGTCACCATAATATTCGCCGCACACAAGCAGCCGCAATTTCATTTCCTGTTTCAAAATCTTCATCGCATCGATCAGCACATGCAGTCCTTTGTATGGACGGATATAACCGAAAAAGAGGATTACATTTTCATCGGTGATATTTAATTTTTTGCGCGCTTCAGCTTTCGGTATTCGGTCTTTAAACAACGAGAACATCGGAAGCGCCACCCTCCGGTATTTTGCCCCCGGAACAAATTCCTGCAGGTCTTTTTCCACTGATGTCGATTGAACAATGTAATAGTCGGTGAACAGTGTCAGCCAGCGGCTAAAAAGGATGTCTCCCGGACGTTTTTCATGCGGTATGAGATTGTGCAGAATTGTTAAGGCCTTGGTCTTTTTGCTGCGCAAGAGCATATGCAGCATGCCGGTACTCGGCGCCAGCAATGGCAGCCAGAAAGTGGAAATGACGAGATCGGCGTTACGGTTCCGCAGTTTCAGTCCGTAATAAATCCAATTGAAGGGATTGACCGAGTCAATCAGCACAGTGCTTGGGACCGGAACTCCCGCTTCGCCGCTCTCTTCCTGTGTCTTGCCGGGGAAGAGGATTTTGGGATATTGCCGCTTGAAGTTGATGATCTCTACGTCGTGCCCACGTTTCGTCAATTCAGTATACAGCAAAGCGATAAAGTGCGCCATGCCGCCGCGGAGAGGAAATGCAGGACCAAACAGGAGGATTTTCATCGGCAGATTCCGATAAAATTATTAACATCACCTCGAATCCCGGACAGAAATATTTCGGGACAGACTCGTTTCGTGGTCTGAAATAAAGATGCCGAACCAAGTTCGGCATGATGAAAAAATGATATTGCTAACATAGAATTAATTTATTTCTTCGCGAACTGAATATTCTTTTTCCAGATGTTGATTCTTTGTAATCAGTTCGCCGAGCAGTCCCATCGACACAAACTGCACACCGACAATCACCATAATCAGTGCCACGATAAAGAGCGGACGATTGCTGAGAGGCTGATCGTTCATATATTTTTCATATATCAGCCATCCGCTGGTAATCAATCCCGCCAGTGTAGAGAAAATTCCCCATCCGCCGAACAGGTGCAGCGGTCGCGAAAAGTATCGCGTAGTGAACACAACCGTCAACAGATCCAAAAATCCGCGCGAATAGCGCGCCATGCCAAATTTTGTTCTACCGTACCGGCGCGGACGGTGGTTCACAACTGTTTCACCGACGCGGAATCCTGCCCAATGCGCTAACGCGGGAATGTACCGGTGTAGTTCGCCGTACACATTCACGCTCTTCACTACATCCAGTTTGTATCCTTTCAATCCGCAGTTAAAGTCATGAATTTTAATTCCTGTGACCTTTGCGGTGACGAAGTTGAAAAATTTTGACGGAATGGTTTTGCCGAGCGGATCTTTCCGTTTTTTCTTCCATCCGGAAACAACATCGTATCCGGAACGGAGTTCTTTTATCAGATTTGAAATTTCTGCAGGATCATCCTGCAGGTCCGCATCCATCGTGATAACAAATTCCCCTTGCGCTTTTTGAAATCCGACCTGGAGAGCAGCACTCTTGCCGTAGTTGCGGCGGAAGCGAATCGCTTTGACACGGGGATTCCGAGATTTTAATTCGCGAAGTACTTTGAAGGAGTTATCGGTAGAACCATCGTCCACAAAAATCAGTTCATAATTTCCACCGACACGTGCGAGAGCGTTCTTCAACTGATCATGCAGGTCACGCAGCGATTCTTCTTCATTCAACAACGGGATCACCACGGAAACGGTTAGGCGGTTGCCGGACTGTTTCTGTTCATGCGGTTGCCTGGGTTGCTGCTGCAGTCGAGGTTGATGAGGTTGACGCGGCTGTCGCTGTTGCGGTTGAGCAGGTTGTTTTTGTGTTTCCTTTTTCTCAACAACGGCTTCTTCTCCAAAGATGGAAACGGGGAGTTCATCCACTTTTTCTAGTGAAGCGAATTCGGGTTCCGGTTTTCGTTCGGGACGGGGATATTTTCCCCGAAAATTCTTTCTGCGGAACGGATTCTCACGTTTTTGGGCGTTTTGCCGCTGTTCCGGCTGTTGGTCCGGAGTCTGCTCCGGGGTCTCTTCTGCCATGGCACGTATGCAATTGGGTCATATTCCGGGGTTATCAACCACGTAATTTATCGGTGTGTGGCGGCACCCTGCTGCAATCCAACCGCAAAAACCCGGGAAAACGACAATAGGTGAAAAAAATGTCGCTTCAAAGTAGCATAAATCATTGTGAAATGCAACGCAACACCATTGTTGGTAGTGGGTCTGTCCGACAATAAAAATCATCGTTATGTCCCGAAGGGATGGTTTTCACGAAGTGATCAGATCGTGGCGCCGCGGAAGAAGGTGAGCATCTTTTTCAGGAGAAGATGCCGAAACACCTCTCCACAGGTGAAAATGTATGTTGGCAGGCAGGAGTTAGGAATGAAGCATTCTTGAAAATGATCCATGACTTCATTGTTCGTTGTGTTCGAAAGAGCTAAAAAAAATATTCACTCTATAAGTTAGAACGGGGTGACTTCCCGTCTTACGCGCGGATTTGATTAATGATCGTATCAAGGTATTTTGACATGCGGTTCAGGAAGACAATGTATGCGTTCATCCAGTCCACCGGTGTGACCGGTTTCTTTCCGATGCAGTCGTTGAAGATTCTTTGTATGCTCTGCGCCAGACGATGTTTTCCTTCTTCCACCACCATCTCCAGATCGGAATGATAGAATGAATAGATCTGTTGCAAATCGATCGGCACTTTTGAATCAACCTTCGCTTTCAAAAAGAGAGGATGTTCTACTTTCTGAGCGTCGCTCGTTTCATAAATGAGCAGGTTCCACATATCCATCACCAGTTTGAAGTCGTTTTCGTTCTCACAGTCATACTCCGGAAGCACTTTGGAAAATTTTTGCGTCTCCACCGTTGTTTTATAGAGAGGAAACGCTCCCAAATACTGCGCGATCAGATTGATCATCTCTCGGCGTGCCAGCACCCGCAAACAGGCAAGTCGCACATCCGACTTTAATTTTTTATCTGCCGCTGCTACCGTGTTCGTCGGTCCGGATTTAGATGTATCAAGCGAGGATGGTCTGGACTGGTCCAGTTTAGATTTATATTCTGGAAGGGATTTTTCCTCTTTGGCGGAAGCGATCACCCGATTGCGGATCTCCGTTGCAAGATCGTCAAACCGCCGCGCCGCGCTGAGAATCGCTGCTTCATTTTCTTTTATAGTAATAATCTTTTCCAGCAGCGTTGTAATAAAACGTCCCTTATACTTCGTGCGGAAATGGATTAGGTCTCCAACAATGTAGAGATCATCCGTTACTGTGGAAAAGAGCGTATTAAACGTATCGGCAACGTGAACGAGTCCGGTCTTCCGGTCATCTAATGTCCGTAATGTAAAGTCGATTCCAGCAACGGTTAGATCGAACACTACCGCACGCTTGGAACACAGGCGAATGGAACCGAGCGGCGCTATCTCCACATCACATAGTTGGTGTGCCCGTAAATATTCTCGCAGATACATCGTCTGTCCGCTCGGAGGCGCCACAATTAAAATATCCGAAACGGTTGTCGTGCCGTTTAACAGCGCATGTTTTACACAATCCGCTACCCGTTTTGCATTCGCTTCATTAAATGGTAGAATTTTCTTTTTGCCGATATACTGTGGCGAAGTGGCGTGCTGATCTTCCGTGTTCAGGAAAAAAATGCGTCCCTTCGATCCCGGCGGGATGGGTGAATCTTCCAATGCGGCGAGGAGGCATGCTTCAAAAATATTCGTAACGACTTCCGGCAGCACCAATTCACTCACCACATCGTACGGCAACAGATTAATCATAAACCGGTAATACTCGCTATCTTCATTTTGATAGTAAGCGAAATAATTTTTCTGCAGCCACGTGCGCGCTGCGTCAAATTGACTGGTGGATTGTGGCGGCTGCTCCGTAACGTCCGCAAGAATAAAACACCGTACTTTTGCGAACGAGGCAAATAAGAAAAATTGCGCAAGGCTCAACGAATGGGCATCGTCGATGCAGACAATGTCAAACGATGAAAGCACGTTTGCCGGCAAAGCAACGGCGTTATAGACGGTGGTTGCAAGGCACGGACGCGTCAGAATCTGAGTATACATAGACGCAGTATTGGCCGGGGGAAATACGGTGGAGGTAAACCGTTCGAACATTTTTTTTTCGCGGAGAGAGACCGGAATAGCTGTTTCTTTTTTAAACAATTCTTTTGTAATCACGGTCAGATGTTGTTTCAATCGTTCCATCAGCGCATTCTTCTCGCGGAGCGAATTCTGCAGTTCTTCCACCGTTTTTTTTCCGATGCGCATCCGTTCGATCATGGAAGCATTATGCACACGGTTCAATTCTTCTTTTATCGACTGCCATTCCTCGGTTGCCTCATTGATCTGTTGTTGTTTCTCGCTCATCTTTTCCTGCAGATGCTGGATACGGTTGTATTCGTATTCGGCATTGATGATGGAAAATAATTTTGTTAGGCCATTTCGAGTTTCGTCATCCAGTGCATGCAACGCGGGATAAAATTCCAGCGAATGGTCCGAGCGGAGCGTCAATCCTTCGTTCAGTACGGTCATCGATTCTTCAGCTGCTGTTGGATTTACTTCCGCAATCTCTTTTAATAATCCATGTAAGCTTCCAGATGAACCGCTGAGATATAGAACACGTTTTCCTTCGCGCAGGCTATTCAGTACAAGCGACGCTGCCACGCCGGTTTTGCCACGTTTTCGTTCGCCGATGACGAAAGAAATTTTTCGGTTCATCGATTGTTTGATCGCCTGTTGCTGCGACGGTGTGAACGTTGATGGGAAGATCGGTTCTTTTTCTGCTGGCAGCGCGTTCTCCGAAAATTTCCGTTCCAACAAAGAATTCACCACAGCATTCGGCGTAAAGGATGTCCAGAACGAGTTCAGTTGATCAATACGTTCGGAAGGATTCCATTTGCAATCCAGTTCCGGTACTGTCTCGCCGGCATTACACGGGAAAAGAAGATAGAGAAATTGACTCTGCACATCGGCTACAGTTGCCGTGAATGAGAACCGGACAGTAGTGCCGACAGTGCAACGGACAGAGCAGGAAGGTGTGAAGGAATAATTTTCAGGAATTTCGAATCGATAGATTGCAATATCGCCGTGAAGGGCAACACGATGGCCATTGCTTAATATAGTCGTACGCGGCATTTGCGACAGCGCAGCGATCTCTTCCGTCAGCGCATGACGGATCCCCAGTATGTGTTGTTCCGTTGATCCCATGGAATTGCGGTGTGATTGTGAAACTTCCCCCGCACAGGTTACCAAAATTGGACTACAAAGTCAACGTTGAGTCGATGAGGATTCTCTCACATTCTTCCAAAGAGCATACATACAATGCATATCAACCGTTCTTTCGTTTTTTAAAACAACACACCCCGCGCGAGGCGGGGTGCACTGTTCAAGCAACAGCTTCGTAAGATTAGATCGTACGAACGTTTGCAGCCTGCAGTCCTTTCGGACCTTGTTCAACATCGAATTCGACTTTGTCGCCTTCGTTCAGATTTTTGTAACCTTCACCAACGATTGCTTTGAAGTGTACGAATACATCTTCGCCGTTCGGCCGTGAAATGAAACCAAATCCTTTTGTTCCGTTGAACCATTTGACTGTTCCTTTTTCCATGGAACACATCCTTTCATTTATGTTGTCCGGCAAGACCTCCGGACTGGTGTACCCCGAGAATACCGACTTACTTACGTGTTCGCTTTAAATTTCAAAAGCGGCTTCTCGATGATGGTGTGTTCTGGAGAAAGAAGAATAACGATCCATCAAACTGTAAAACAAGCGGCTCTTACAACGCTACTGAGCAGAAGACTCCCGAAGGAGCTATTACGGTGTACTGTTAATTGATGCTATTAAGATACAGCAAGTAATTCATATTTCCTACACTTATTCTCATTTTCTTTTATGAAAAAAGCCTAATTTGGATTTCATCCAAAAAAAATTACATTCTATAGAGGGAAAACACGCAAATCAGACAAAAAAAGGCATTTTTTATGGAGAACGAACGCAGTAAAATAATCACCCAGGGAACAAACCGGACCCCGAACAGAGCAATGCTCCGGGCAGTAGGATTCGGCGATAATGATTTTACAAAACCCATCGTGGGAGTTGCAAACGGTTTTTCTACTATTACTCCATGCAATATGGGATTGAACGAACTAACGGCGGCTGCGGAAAAAGGGATTAAAGAATCGGGCGGCATGCCGCAGTCGTTCGGCACTATCACTGCCAGCGACGGCATTGCGATGGGAACGGAAGGAATGAAATTCTCACTCGTGTCACGCGAAGTGATTGCAGACTCCATCGAAACGGCGTGCAACGCGCAGTGCATGGATGCGGTGATCGCCATCGGAGGATGCGATAAGAATATGCCGGGCGGAATGATCGCGATGGCGCGCATGAACATTCCTGCCGTGTATGTGTACGGCGGCACTATCAAACCTGGCCATCATCCGAAGGACGGCCGGGATCTGAACATCGTCAGCGCGTTTGAAGCGGTTGGACAATTCAGCGCAGGAAAAATCTCTGAAGCGGAATTGAAAGATGTAGAGTGCTTCTCCTGTCCCGGTGCCGGATCCTGCGGCGGTATGTACACTGCCAATACGATGTCCTCCGCGTTCGAAGCGATGGGAATGAGCTTGATGTATTCTTCCACCATGGCAGCGGAAGACAAAGAAAAATCGGAGAGCGCATATCAGTCGGGAAATGTGCTGATGAACGCGGTGAAGAAGAATATTCGCCCGCTGGACATCATCACACGGAAGTCCATCGAAAACGCTATCACCGTCATCAACGCCATCGGCGGATCGACGAATGCCGTCCTCCATTTCCTTGCGATCGCGCATGCGGCTAAAATTCCGCTGACCATCGACGATTTCGAAACAATTCGGAAGAAAGTGCCGGTGCTTTGCGATCTGAAGCCGAGCGGAAAATATCTGGTAGTTGATTTCCATAAGGCGGGAGGAGTTCCGCAAGTAATGAAGATGCTGCTCGTGAACGGATTGCTGCATGGTGACTGTCCGACAGTAACCGGACAAACAATTGCCGAAGTGCTGAAGGATGTTCCGAACGAACCGCGGGCCGATCAGCAAGTGATCCATCCGTTCAACAAACCGCTCTATAAAGAAGGGCATCTCATCATCCTGAAGGGAAATCTTGCAACAGAAGGTGCCGTCGCAAAAGTAACAGGAGTGAAAAACCCTGTCATCACCGGTCCGGCACGCGTTTTCGATTCTGAGGAACTGGCGATGGAAGCGATCACCGAAAACAAGATCAACGCAGGAGATATTCTCGTGATCCGTTACGAAGGACCGAAAGGGGGGCCCGGCATGCGTGAAATGCTGGCGCCGACTTCAGCGATCATTGGTGCGGGGCTCGGCGACAAGGTCGGCCTTATTACTGACGGACGATTCTCTGGCGGCACGTACGGACTCGTTGTGGGACATGTCGCTCCCGAAGCTGCAGTTGGCGGAACGATCGCACTCATCAACGAAGGTGATTCGATCACGATTGACGCAACGAAAAATCTGCTGCAGTTAAATGTCGATGTGAAAGAAATAGAGCAGCGACGAGCAGCATGGAAACCGAGAAAGATCAAATACGACCGCGGCGTGATGGCGAAATATGCCAAACTGGTTTCCACAAGCTCGCTCGGCGCAGTGACAGATTAATTAGAACTGGTCTCAAAATAAAAACTACTGTCATTTCGAACGAGCTCTGTATTTTTTCCCATTGGCGATGTGAGAAATCTGACAGAAGAAACAGATTTCTCATCCCGCATAGTAGAAAAATATGGCGGGATTCGAAATGACCAACGTGGGTCTGTTTAAGGCTCCTTCTAGTTTAGTTGTATGGCACCTTTAAGGTGTCCTACAACTAAGCAGTAGCAGAGTTGTTTTATAGCGCTCAGATGCGTATTTTTGTAGGAGTGTTTTTATCGTAAAGGCACTCTGATATATTCTATCACAACGGCTTGAGGCAGATTGGCACAGTTTCTACTCTTAGCATTTTTACAGTTATCCGCATTCCCTTTTTTCTCCGAAAAAACGGAAAAACCGTCCCTTCTCGAAATCACCAGTAACGTTGAACCCCGCTCCGTTGTCATTGCAACGAGGTTTGATTCGCTGTTCAGTGCGGTTTCACGGCAAAAAGGATTCAATGGCAATGTCCTTGTCGGCATTCACGGCACCGCTGTCTATAAGAATTCCTTCGGCTATTCCGATTTGAAAACAAAAGTACCGCTCAACATCAAATCGGTCTTTCAAATAGCTTCCGTTTCAAAACAGTTCACCGCTGTTGCGGTAATGATGCTGCACGAACAAGGAAAACTGGAATACACCGATACGATCCAGAAATTCATCCCGAACTTTCCGTACAAAAATATCACCATCAAACAATTACTGTCACACCGCTCTGGCTTGCCGAATTACATGTATTTTTCCGGAAAATACTGGAAGAAACGGAGAGATTATCTCACCAACGAGCAAGTATTGGAACAGATGATCAAATACAAACCACGGCCCGAATTTGCGCCGGACAAACGGTATAAATACAGCAACACCGGTTATGTAATGCTGGCGTTGATCGTCGAACGGATTTCAGGACTGCCGTTCCACGAGTTCATGGAACAGCATATCTTCCAGCCGCTGGGAATGAACAGCACATTCATCTACAATCCCGAAAACAGGAAAACAAACGAGTACGAAACAAAAGGATATAATAAGAACCGCCGTAAATCGTACATTGACTTTCTCGACGGAGTAGTCGGCGACAAGGGGATCTACTCGACGGTGGAAGATATGTTTCTCTGGGACCAAGCGCTCTATTCCGAAAATATTGTCACGCAGTCAACATTGAATGAAGCATTCACTCCGGCAAGTTATGATTACAAGCGGGACAACAATTATGGGTATGGATTCCGAATCGACACGCTGTCCGACGGCAGCAAGATTGTTTATCATGGCGGCTGGTGGCGTGGATATAATTCGCTCTTTGTCCGCCGGCTGGATGACCATACGACGATCATCATTCTCTGCAACAAGGTGAACTGGAGTTTCGGTGAGATCGAAGACCTGATGCACATCGTCGATTCTGCTGACATGTAAATTCTCCGCCGCATTATTTCGTTTCTTGACTTTGAAAGGGGAATTGCGGAAATTCACGCAGTTTATTGCCCACCATTTCTATACACTATTAAGGAGTTTTTTCAATGACGACAGAAGCCACCGCATCCAAAGGAGGATTGGAGTGGAAATGGATCATCACCGGCATCATCGCCGGAACAGCGCTCTGCCTTTCTCTGTATCTCATGATTGCAAAAACATTCCACATGCCGTTGATCCCAACGTACATGTCGCTGCTCGGTTTCGTTGTGATGGGAATTATCATCGGCTATAAATCCGAAGGGTACACATTAAAGGAACCGGCGATCGGCGGTATCGTGACGCTCGTACTGACAGGTTCCCTTCTGTCGTCGTCGTTCGGTTATTCGTTTACCACAATGGAAATGATCGGTGCTCCCGTGATCGGTCTTATTCTTGGATTGATCGGCGGCTGGGTGGGTGAACAGATTCAGATCACACCGGAAGAACTGGTAAAGGAGCTTGAACAAGATAAAAAAGGGGGATTGCAGTGGGGATGGATCGTTGCAGGAACTGTCATTGCATTTATTCTGAATGCCTTTTTTGTGATCGGCGGATTCGCACTGCTGAAGTTCGGTGTTGGCGGCATTATCATGGCACTGGGAGCAAGTTTCTTGTTTGCCGGATTGCTCGTCGGATATTTTTCGCCCGGGGTGACAATCATGGAAGCGGGATTGGCCGGCGTGCTGAGCGTTGTATTGAATGCAGTGTTCCTGTACGCTTTTTCGCTCCTCATGGCAGATGAATCATTCTATGTGCTGGAAGGCCTTGCCGTCGGGTTCGTTCTGTCCCTCATCGGAGGATGGCTGGGAGAAAAACTGCAGGCGTTCATGGAAAACGATCAGGAGCACGAAAAGGACTAACGACCTGATCGAAAGAAGTATAAAATCCTCAAGAGCACCTCTTGGGGATTTTTTTTATCACCGAAGAAGACGGAGAAAAAATGTTTATTGGTCACTTTGCTGTGGCGCTCGCGGCAAAAAAAGCAGCGCCCAAAACTTCATTAGCAGTACTCATTGCCGCAGCTCAACTGGTAGATCTGTTATGGCCGCTCTTTTTGCTGCTCGGGCTGGAGCATGTCCGGATTGAAATCGGCAATACGGTCGTCACACCTCTCAACTTTTACGATTACCCCATTACCCACAGTCTGGTTGGGGCAGTGAGCTGGTCCTTACTGTTCGGCGGCGTGTATTATTTTCGCAAGCGCTTGCCGCGTGAAGCAGCGGTGCTTGGACTGGTGGTTTTCAGTCACTGGCTGCTTGATCTGTTGACGCACCGACCGGATCTTCCGCTAGTCACAAGTGATTCGATGAAGTTCGGTCTTGGACTCTGGAACAGTTTTGCAGGAACAATGATTGTAGAATTCGGCCTGTTCGGCATCGGCATCTATCTCTATTATAAAACGACAACCGCTTCTGATAAAACGGGCACCTACGCACTGATCTCACTGCTTATCTTCCTGACGGTAATGCATCTCGGGAATCTCTTTGGCCCGCCGCCGCCGACTGTTGCAATGATTGCTGTTGCCGGCAACGCAATGTGGCTGTTCGTTTTGTGGGGATGGTGGATTGAAAAACATAGAACTGTCAGGGAAATCGCTCTGTCTATATAACCGGGGAATCGCGTGACCCTTTTGTGATGACTTTACAGCGGAAGGTTTGTAGTTTTGCTGGAGTTCAATTTCATCGGGAGTTACTATGAAACAATTTCTTGTCGTTTCACCACACACCGAAGAAGATTGCGACAAAGTGGTCAAGCTTACACTTGCCATCGGCTATCTGACCCATTATTTCTGGGGATGTAAATCCGGCGATCATACGGGATATGCAATGATCGAAGCGGATAGCCATCAGGAAGCACTCCTCTCCGTCCCCACCATCATTCGCGGAAAAAGCAGAGCGACGGAAATTTCCCGTTTCCATCCGGAAGAAGTTCAGAAATGGTAGTATGTGCGGCATAAGAAAATAAAAAATGCGGAATACCTTTTAGTATTCCGCATTTTTATAATCCGCTGCATCTTGCAATATTCCTCTCCAGATTAATCCCCGTACTTCGAATTGAGTATCTGCTTAATGGCAGCTGTAACATAATTGCGCTGCAACCGTGCAGTCATTTCCTCATTTCTTCAGCTGCACGGTGAAAGAAACTTCAGAAAAATAAAACGGACAATACGCTCTTGTCCAATTACTGCAAATATTTTCTGCTATTAGCGGGATGAAAGAGTGTCATCCGGCATACGGTACGCGATTGCTTGGATTTGTGATCACAATTTAAGTACTTTAAAATGTCTGTGGAACTTGAACATGATGAGTAGCTTCTCATCCATCGAAACCTCCACGGGAACATCAGGCACTTTGTCAGAACACAATCATCGAAGCTATCACTCTTTCGAGAGGACAGATTGTGATGAAATATTCTGCATTTTTTGTTCTCCTCACTCTCGTTGTTTGCAACAGTATTCCTTTTGCTGGATGCGATAAGCATGCACGGGAGGAAAAACTTCCACAGTACGGAAATACTCCAGCGAATACGGCTGAACACATCGAATATATTTTTGCAGTCCACCCACTCCATAATTCCCGGCGTTACTTTGAAGTCTTTCAACCACTGATCGATCATATCAACAAATCTACAAATGAATTTACCCTTCGGCTGGAATCATCCAAGGACTATGCACACTTCGAAGAAAAAATGAAGAAGCGAATGTTTCATTTTGCATTGCCTAATCCGTACCAAAGCGTGCAGGCGGTGGACTATGGATATTCGATCTTTGGGAAAATGGGCGACGATGAACAATTCCGCGGCATCATTGTCGTCCGGAAGGACGGCCCCATTCGGTCTATAGGCGATCTGCGAGGCAAAGCAATCAGCTTTCCGTCTGCAACCGCCCTGGCAGCTGCGATGATGCCGAAATATTTTTTGAAAATAAACGGACTGGATGTTGAAAAAGAGTTGGAGTGCCGGTATGTGGGCTCGCAGGAATCGTCGATCATGAACGTGTACCTTGGCAATACCGTTGCCGGCTGCACGTGGCCGCCGCCGTGGGAATCGTTCGTGCGGGAACATCCCGAGGTGGGAGATGCCGTGATCATTCGGTGGCAGACGGAACCGTTGATTAATAACGGACTTGTGGTACGCAATGATGTGTCGGAACATCACCGGAGTATCGTTGCAAACATTCTGTTTGGACTGCACAGGAGTCCCGAAGGGAAAACGATTCTCAAACGGATAAATCTTTCCCGTTTCGTCGCGATATCACAAAATGAGTATGTGTCCCGAGTAACGATTTTTTTGAACAAGTATGAACACCTGTTCGGATCGCTCCCCGGAATAGGAGGAAAAAAATAATGCGAACATTTTTTCGGTGGTTAATCGGCAAATCGATCCGCCGGCAGCTGATTGCCGGTGTTGCCGCTGTGCATTTGGTGTTGATGACCATCTTTGTGTACGATCTAACGGAGCGCCAAAAACACTTCCTTTATGAAAATGCGAATGATGAGGCGCAGTTCCAGATTTCTACCCTTGTTTCCAGCAGCAAAGAATATTTGCGCACTCGCGACCTGATTGGACTCCAGGAAGTGCTTGAAACATTTTCGATTCATCAATCCATCTCCTATGCAATGATCATTGATCCGGACGGCAAGATTCTCAGCCATTCAGAACGAAATAAACGGGGGCTTTTTCTTCAGGATTCTGCTAGCGTAGCGGTCCTCTCGGGATCGAGGGAGATGGTGAAACTCGATTCATCTGAACAGCGGATCGAAATCATTGCACCCATTCTGGAGAATACCGCACTCTTGGGTTGGGCGCGTATTGCCACGGATCTTTCGGCCAATAAAGTCCACGTGGAATATGTTGGACGTCAGGGAGTTCTTTATACAGTGCTGGCGATCCTGATCGGTACATTGTTTGCAATTGCACTCTCCCAGATTATCCTGCGTCAATTGAATCTATTAATGAAAGGAGCAAAACGGTTTGGCAACCATCAGCTAAATGAACCGATCCCGATCATAACGGATAATGAGATCGGGACGGTAAGTGTTTCGTTCAACGACGCTATGCAGGCACTGGATCATCAGAATATCCAGCTCCGAAAAAGCGAAGAGAAATACCGGCTGCTTTCGGAGACAGCAAAGGACATCATCGTTGTCTATAACATGAAAGGGGAGATCACCTATCTGAATGCTACGGGACTTGAAAGTACCGGCCTGACGGAACAGAATTACCGAGGAAGAAACCTCTTCGATTTCATTCCGAAAAAATATCACGCCGGGTTGAAAAAGAATATCCAGGAGCGTTCGGAAGGATTTACCGCGAATAGGCTCACACAGATCGAATTGACGAATATTCACGGCGACAATATACCTATTGAAGTCAGCACCAGTCCGCTAATGGCGAATGGCACAATCGAAAGCCTGTTATCGGTTGCCCGCAATATCACCGAACGCAAGCGGGCGGAAGAAAAATTACGGAAACTCAACCGGCTCTATGCGGTCATCAGCCAGATCAACGAAATGATTGTTCGCGCGAAAGACGAAGAGGAAGTGTTCAAGCAGGCATGCTCCATTATCGTTACGTACGGAAAATTTCAGATGGCGTGGATCGGGCTGGTGAATCATCAGACCGGCAATGTTGTTCCTGTTCAGTGGACCGGCGTGGAAGACGGCTATCTGACATTTGCGGAAAAATTTTCTACCAATGTCGATGAAAAATGGGGAAAAGGTCCGACGGGGACCTGCATTCGTGAAAAACGATTCGTGTGCTGTAATGATATCGCCACCGATCCGAGTATGGGACCATGGAGAGAACTCGCCTTGTCGCGAAATTATCATTCCTCTATCGCGCTGCCGATCCTCCGTTCTGGCGAACCTATCGGTGCATTTGTGATCTATGCATCGGTTCCCAATTATTTTACGGAAGAAGAAGTATCGCTGCTGACCGAGGTGACGGGAGATATTTCCTTTGCATTACAAACCTTCGAAATGGACCGTGTTCGTAAGGCGGCGGAAAGCGCGCTGAGCGAAAGCGAGGAAAAATTCCGATCGCTGTACGAGAACAGCTTGAATGGAGTCTTTTTAACCATCCCAGATGGTACGATCATATCGGCAAATCCTGCCGCATGTGTCATGCTTGGCATGACGGAAGAAGAGATCTGCCGTGTGGGACGTTCCGGAGTGATGGACGTTACGGACCCGCGGTTGATAGCGGCGCTGAAGGAACGCGCAGCGACAGGAAGTTTCAGTGGCGAACTGATGTTCACCCGTAAAAATGGGGAAAAATTTCCCTGCGATGTGTCGTCGGCGATGTTTTCTACAAAAGATGGACATCGGTTGACAAGCACGATCTTTCGTGATATCACCGACAAAAAAAAGGCAGAACAGGAACGAGAGCAATATTTTAAATTCTTCAACACATCAACGGACATCATGGTCATTGCGGATCCCCAGGGTTGTTTCCTGAAAGTGAATCCTTCCTGTATACGGTTGCTCGGCTATTCTGAAGAGGAACTGATGTCGAAACCGTTCGTAGATTTTCTGCATGCGGAAGACCGGCAGAAAACGATCGACGAACTGAATCAACAAATGCAGCGCGGATTTTCTGCCAATTTTGAAAACCGGTATTTATGCAAGAACGGCTCGTACATCTGGCTGTCGTGGATTGCCAATTATAATACACTGGAAGGAGTGACCTATGCGACGGCGCGCGATATTACAGAACGCATACGGACGGAGGAGAAGCTGCATATCTTTTCCCGCGCCATCGAACAAAGCACGGTCAGTATTGTTATCACCAACATCAGGGGGGAAATTGAATACGTGAACCCGAAATTTGAACAAATTACCGAATATTCGTTTGATGAAGTTGTCGGAAAGAATCCGAAAATCCTTAAAACCGGACACACGCCGCGCAAGGAGTACGAGCGGTTATGGAAAACGATCACTTCCGGAGGTGAATGGTGGGGAGAATTTTTAAACAGGAAAAAGAGCGGCAAGGTGTACTGGGAGAACGCCTCCATCTCGCCTATCAAGAATGATCAGGGAGTTATTACACACTTCCTTGGCGTGAAAGAAGATGTGTCGGAAAAGAAAAAGTTGCAGGAACAAGTGGAGCAGGTGCAGAAGATCGAAAGCCTTGGCACGCTTGCCTCGGGCATTGCGCACGATTTCAACAACGTCCTTGGAATCATTCTGGCGTACACCGGATTCATGGAGAGGTCACACTCCGATCCGACAAAGAATGCAGAGAGTTTGAAATCCATTAAGATGGCGGTGGAACGGGGGGCCAATCTTGTCAAACAGATCCTCACGTTTGCGCGGAAAACAGAAACGACCATCTGTCCGATGGATGTCAGTGAATTGATCAACGAGATCGTCTCCATGCTGCGCGAGACGTTTCCCAAAACTATCGAGCTCAGGACGGAAATTGAGGAGAAACTGCCGTACATCAATGCAGACCGCACGAAGATCCATCAGGCACTCATGAATCTCTGCGTGAATGCGCGGGATGCCATGGCGAACGAAGGGACATTGACCGTCTCCGCTCATCGGGTGGATAAATCAGCGCTGCCGGAGAAAGTGCGCGGTTTATTCAATCATTCCAGTGTAATCCTGAGTGTGACAGACACTGGGACGGGAATGGATGAGAACACGATGCAGCGGATCTTTGATCCATTCTTCACAACGAAAGAGCTGGGAAAAGGGACCGGGCTCGGTTTGTCGGTTGTATACGGAGTTGTAGAGGCACACAAAGGCCATATCGAAGTTGAAAGTGAAATAGGACACGGAACCACATTTACGCTTTACCTTCCATTGGCGGCAGAAGAAGAATTGCCGGCAACGGTGGCGGAGCGCACTCCCCCTCAAACCGTCCGCGGCGGCACCGAGACGATCCTTGTTGTTGAGGATGAAGAGATGCTGATTGCTATGATCAGGATCCATCTTGAAGCGGAAGGATATACTGTGATCGAGGCGCATAACGGGGAAGAGGCAGTGAACATCTTCAGAGAGAAGAAGGATTCTATCGATCTTGTTCTGACCGATATGGGATTGCCGAAATTATCCGGCCACGATGTATTTACCGCATTACAAAAACTCAAGCCTGAAGTAAAAGTGGTATTTGCGAGCGGTTTTTTCGATCCAGAGATCAAATCCGAACTCATGAAAAGAGGTGCCGAGGCATTCATCCAAAAACCGTACGACCGCGCTGAAATGCTGCACACGCTTCGTGAATTATTGGATTAATTCAGTCAAAAACTTATCTTGATCGAAACGTGCTTCACCATCACCGGCAAGGCTCGAAAACACATCCCACAAAAGAGAGAGGATTTGACATGGCATCAACGTTCACCGCAGCGGTGACCATAACAATCAATGCCGATGCGTCGGCTGTATGGAAAGCGTTAACCGATCCTGCGATGATCAAACAATATTTGTTCGGCACGCAAACGGATACTGACTGGAAACAAGGGAGTCCGATTTACTTTCGCGGCGAATGGCAAGGAACAACGTATGAGGACAAAGGAACGATCCTGGATAACCAGCCCGGCCGGCTGATTAGCTATACGTATTGGAGCTCAATGTCAGGAACGCCGGATATTCCGGAAAATTATGCTGTGGTTACGTATGAACTGGAACAACGTCAGGACGGTGTTGCGCTCACTATTCGCCAGCGGGGCATCCGTTCGGAAGAGAGCAGGAAACATTCCGAACAGAATTGGGGAAGTGTTCTCAATGCTATAAAAATTTTGATAGAGAAAAAATAATATGGAGAACACCATATGATGGTATCCTACAATTCATTATAAGAAG
>Ga0172379_10005040_pt1 | contig 18810 bp, 24 predicted proteins | sample GrowelOW334metaG_FD_119756 | JGI IMG/M metagenome (GOLD analysis project Ga0172379, IMG submission 119756) | Groundwater microbial communities from an aquifer near a municipal landfill in Southern Ontario, Canada - Groundwater well OW334 metaG | ecosystem: Environmental > Aquatic > Deep...
AAATAAATAGATTAGGACTTACGCACTTAGGGAATAGAGAGAGTGGCAATGAAACAAAAGCCATTTTTTGGCGTATCATTAAGAGTACAAGGTTAGCTAAAAATTCATTATGCAAAAAATTACTCCTTTTCTTTGGTTTGATAAAAATTTGAAAGAGATCACTGATTTTTATATTTCGGTTTTTCCCGGTGCGAAAGTTCGTTCGAACGGTGCGCTGTCCGATACTCCGTCCGGAAATGTGGAAATGGCGACGCTTGAAATTTTCGGTCAGGAATTCGGTTTGATGACTGCCGGGCCGATGTTCAAATTCAACGAAGCAATCTCTTTTATGGTGATCTGCGAGACTCAGGAAGAGATCGATCAGTATTGGGAAAAACTTACGGTGGGCGGAAGCGAGGGACAGTGCGGATGGTTGAAAGACAAGTACGGGCTTTCATGGCAGATCGTACCGAGTGTGATGAACACAATGATGAGAGAGGGAAGCAAAGAGCAGACCTCCCGCGTTACGGAAGCGTTCCTGAAAATGAAAAAATTCGATATTGCGGCTCTCAAACAAGCGTACGAAGGATAACCTAAAAACCATGTCAAAAGAAACAAAAAAGATGCTATCGCCGAAACAGCGGGAGGAACTGCTCAATGTTTTGAAAGCTCGATTTGAGAAAAATATGGTTCGGCATAAAGGTCTTAAATGGGATGAAGCGCAAGAAAAGCTTGAGACCCATAGTGAAAAACTATGGTATTTGAATGAGATGGAAAGAACCGGCGGCGAACCGGATGTTGTTGGTCGTGATAAGAAAACGGGCGAATACATTTTTTATGATTGTTCGGCGGAAAGTCCAAAGGATCGCAGAAATGTTTGTTATGATCGTGAAGCGCAGGAGGGAAGGAAAAAATTTGCGCCGGAAAATAACGCTCTTGATATGGCGGCAGATATGGGTATTGAAATGCTAACGGAAGAACAATACCGGGAACTGCAGAAGCTCGGAAATTTCGACACGAAAACGTCGAGCTGGGTGAAAACACCGATCCGTGTGAGAAAACTTGGCGGCGCTCTTTTTGTTGATCGCCGCTTCGATATGGTCTTTGTGTATCACAATGGTGCCGAGTCTTATTACAGTGGCCGGGGGTTTCGCGGCGAGCTTCGGGTCTAAATTTCGATTGTCATCTATTCGCGGAAGCCACGGTTGCTTTGTTCTATCGCTTTGATTTATTGCAAAAAATTCTATTTTTTTATTTTATTGCCAAAAAGAGACTCAAGATCAATGTTGCGACGGCTATGCCGACGATGATCTTGTCGTACAACAGAATATGAATATTCAGTTTTTTGAGTTCCTCAAGTTGGTTTTCTTGCGCACCGGTATCCGGCAAAGACGCATGTATCTTTTTTAACTCAAGAAGCTGTTTTTTTGCGTTTCTGTATCGGGTTTGAATGTTTCGACCATAGTTTTTTGGTATTAAGGGTCTAAAAGATAAAAGATAATATATTCACTTTGACTGCAATCGATGAGGAAATAATGAACATCGAAAAAAGGGTGTATAAAAAAAGAGCGGGGATATGAATACCCCGCCCGTTGAAAAAATTACAAAACTCTTTCTTCAAATTCCGCCGCAGCTTGCTCGATAAGGGCGATATTTTTTTCTTGCTCAAATACGTCGTTAGGAAACTCAAAGCGCATTCGATATAACTCATCCTGTTTTATCGGAAAGTTCTTCTTGTAATAATACTTTTCAAAGAGTCCGCACATTTTGGCTTGGAGTGCGGAAAGGCGAACCTTTTCTTTCAGCTTGAAAAGTTTAGAAACCGATTCTTTGCGGACGTTTCGGGCATCGCTAAATCTTTCATACCAAACGGTATTCCATTGTGCTTCACTCATTGCTGATGTTTGGTAGTGCACTAGTGTTCCATAAACTACGAGGGGGTCGCCCGTTTCCGAACACTCGCCATATTGAACCGCAATGACCTCGGGGATCGTTGCGTTCGGATCCCCCGGGTTTGGTTCTGGGATTATCGGTCGTTCAGTCCATAATACCCATTGCTCGCTTGCTGATATCATTTTATTCTCCTTCCCGAATACGTCGGGAGCCGTGGCAAAATTCCGTTCAAATTACGTTGTTTTTTTGGTGTAAAAAGACAAGAGTCCTATGAAAGCATACATTAAAACATTAAGTATGTCAAGAATAATACGGACCAGAAGCCGGTAAACAGTAACCTTTAATCTCTTTATATTACCAGCAGCGCAGGGTTTTGAATGAAAGAAAAACTGTTCCTGACCGGTAGTATGGATACCGAGGTCGATGAGGAACAAAAATTATTAACAAGAAATAACAAAATAATATATGAAAACAAATATCAAGATCGTTTCCGCTGCCGCTATTTTGGGCATTGTCGGGGTCACAGGGATCGCTTCGTCCGCTTTTGCGTATCAGGGGGATTATACAAAAAAGGGTCCTAATTATACGGTTGAACGGCATGAGGCTATGGAAAAAGTATTTGCTTCCAATGACTATGCCGGTTGGGTAAAATTAATGGAGGGGCGCGGGAGAGCGACCGAAGTCGTGACTTCCTCAAATTTTTCGAAATTCGCCGAGGCTCATCGTTTGGCCGAATCGGGAAAAATTGCTGAAGCAAATGCGATTCGCGCAGAATTGGGACTTCGAACCGGTGACGGAAAAGCCGTTGGGGACGGTTATGGAAGAAAAATGGGCGGTAGAGGTCAGGGGATGGGAATCCATCGGAACGTTCAATAAAAAAACAAAAACAAATTCCCGACCGGAAACGGAACGGGAATTTGTTGCGCACGGCGCGAATAAATCCAAAATCTATGATAGAGTACGAATATATGGAAAATGACGAGATGACAGACGAAGAGGTTGTAAAACTTGTCCGAACGAAAGACCGCGAACTCTATCGCGTGATCATTTCGCGTTTTGAGAACAAATTGTTGCGATACGCTTTCGCTTTTGTGAAAGATGCGGATTCGGCGAAAGATATCACCCAGAATACTTTTATCAAAGCATTCATAAATCTCAACGGGTTCGACGAAAAATTGAAATTTTCCTCTTGGATATACCGTATTGCGCACAATGAGGCGATGAATGAGATAGTCAGAAGGAAGAGGACGATAACAATGCCGGAGACGTTTGATCCGAAAAGCGACGAAGACGTGAATGAAAATGTCATATTGAAAGAAAATAAAAACAAAGTTGCGGAATGTCTTGCCGATATGCCGATAATTTATTCCGAGCCCTTGTATCTGCATTTTTTTGAGGAGCGTTCATACGAAGAGATAAGCGATATTTTGCGCTTGCCGATGGGTACGGTCGGGACGCGCATAAGCCGTGCAAAAAAATTAATGACACTGTTATGCAAGAAAATAAACCAATAAATATTGAAGACAAGGTAATGGGGGAAATTTTGGAAGGGAAGGCTAAAATGAAACCAAAATGGATGTTTCTTTTGGGAAGCGCCGTTTTTTCGTTCGGAATTTTTGCTTTGGTCGTTGTCCTTCTTTTTCTTTTCAACCTGATGGCGTTTTCGCTTCGTTCTCATGGTCCGATGGGTGAAATAAGATTTGATCAAATTGTTTCCGGTTTTCCGTGGTGGGCTGTCGTTGTGGCGGTGATCGGAGTGGCTCTCGGTGCGATGATGCTTCGGCGGTATAATTTTTCATATAAGAGGAACTTTGTTTTCATCCTCGCTGTTTCCCTCATCGGTATTTTTCTTTTGGGGATCGTCTCGGATTACGCCGGAGTAGATCGCGCATGGAGAGAACGTCCGATGATGCGCCGAATGTACGAGCGTTATGATGGCGGCAGGGGTGTGAGGGGTATGCGTAATTTTGAAAGAAATTTACCCCCATTCGCAACTTCTTCGTTCGAAAAAAGTTTTTGATCCGATCTCTTGGTTGTCTCCTCTTAACGAACAAATCTGTTGGTGTATACTATAAAGCATGGAATCACTTACTCCAAATAATGAAATAAATACTCTCCGCTCAGAGCATCTGACAAATGGCGAGCGCCCAATTGTCGCGAGTGTGGAAGGGTATGGCGACGAAATGGCGATTCAGTTCGCTGCCGCAAATAAACATTTGATCTCCGAGATCAAGAATAATAAGGAAGCCAAGATCGTGGACTACAAGGATACATATTCCATTTCTCCGCTAAATAACAAAAATAAGGTTTCTACCGGCTACGTTATGTGTTCGGGGGTCGCCGGCGTTGGAAGAGACAAATGGACGGATGAAAATATCCCGTTCTTGAGCCATTAATTTCCGCAAATTTTTTTGCCGGGGGGATCGCTTCACAAAAAATTTGTTGCTGATTTTTGTGCGAGGCTGACTGATTTGAAAGAGAGGTGTATTCCGGGTTCCGTTGATGTGGTTATTTTTGGAGGAGAATACAACAGAGGATTCTCACGGTCTGAAAATCGTTATACCGATTCCGTCAATTTGTTGAAGGGCGAAGTTTCAAACATATTTGGATTTGACCCCGTCATAATTACCGGGCCAAAACTCCCTTCTCTTTCTTCAACCAGTGATACTGAAGATATTTTTCTTGAGACCGCAAACCGTCGTCTTTATATTTCCCGCCCCACAACCGGTGATTCGAGCTCTGAAAGTTATATGCCGGACGATATCGAAGCGCAAGCGAATAAATGGAAAAATGAACCTTTTCAATAAGTGTGTTTGAAGGCGAAGAATGATCAAATGAAAAAGCCGCGAACATTCGCGGCTCTACGTGCAACTCTTACCACCCCATAAAACGAAACGCGTGCAGAATGGGACCGCGGTCGTCGATGTAATGTCGTATTATCATGCGGCTCTTGGCGTTGTTCGAGACTGCTTCTTCAGGCGTTACTACGAAGCCGACGTGGTCGTTTCCTCGGCGTTTTTCCCAAAAGATCACGTCGCCGGGAAGTGATGAGTCTGGCGCAATAAGCCGCCATCGCGGATCATTTTCGAGATTTCGCAGAAGCGATAAAACGGTTGCCGAAGTTTTTTCGGTCATTTGGAAAAGGTACAAAAGATTACTCACGAATACCGCGCACGAGTATCGTCCGTTTTCCAAAATATCGGTAATTTTTCCCGTCTCGGAATCTTGCGCAATAAGCGATGAAAACATCCGAGTTCCGACGCTGTTTTCAATGAATGCGAGATATGTTTCTTTTTGAAGAATTTGCAGACTCATTTTAGCCTCCCCTCGCCACGCCATAGCTCGACAGAGCGACGGCGGGTTGGTTATTTCAAACACTCTTCCTTTATTTAAGTACATTTATCAAATAAATACAACATACCGACATTTTTTCGATTCGTGTGTAACAAAATCGACCCGAAGGGTGTTATCAATAAGGCTATGATAAAACTTAATGAACAGGGAAAAGTCCTCTTTCTCGGAGCAATCTCGCTTGTTTTGGGGGTCGCCTTCGTTTTTCTTTTCTATAAACAGGGTTTGGGGCTTAATTATTCGTTATTTATAACCGGTGTCGCCGCCGTCGGACTACTGCTTGCCCGGGTTTTTTCTCGACGTTTGGAACGCGAACAGTACGTAGTCATCACGGCGGGGGTATTCTTTTCGATCATGGTGTTTGTCCGTTCAAGCGAGTTGCTCACCTTCTTTAATATTTTGGGGAGCGTCCTTCTTTTGTTGGTCGCAGTGAAAATGTTTGCAGGCGGACGACTTCGAACGTTTGTTGCGGGAGACTATTTGAAAGTACTATTTCTTCCATTTTCTTTTATCGGACCTTTTTTTGAAACTTTTCCGGCAATCGTTTCCCTGAAGAAAGTTCCCGGGGGTGACTCAAGAAGAAAAGAGATCATTCGCGGCAGTCTCATGTCAGTAGTCGCTCTCGCTATCTTTGCTTTGCTGTTCGCTTCCGCCGATGCGGGTTTTGAAAAACTTTTTTCGAATATTTTCTCGTTCAAGATCGATGAGGATCTGGCGAGAAGAACGATTCTCGGATCTTTTGTCACAGCCTTTTTTATCGGCGCGTTTGCTTTTATGTTTAATAAACTTCATACGGCTCCGGCGCCATTACCTGAAGGAAAAGCGCGCAATCTTGGAGAGATTGAGACGATGATATTGCTTGGTTCGATCAACGCTCTCTTTCTTGTTTTTATACTCCTCCAAGTCTCTTATCTTTTTGGAGGAGTACCGCATCTCATCGAGGAAGGACTCACTTATGCCGACTACGCCCGTGAGGGATTTTTCCAGTTGGTAGTCGTCGCCATTCTTTCATTCCTTATTATTACGTTTTCGGAAAGACAGATCGTACAAAACAATGGCGAGCATGTGCGTTCCTTTAAAATTTTCAGCGGAGTTCTTGTGATTCAAGTGATAGTCATTCTTGTTTCCGCGTTTTCCCGACTTTCTTTGTATGAAAATGCGTATGGTTTTACTGATACGCGTTTGTATAGTCACGCTTTTATGATTTGGCTTGGCGTCGTTCTTTTGCTGCTCTCCGTTCATATATGGAAAAACGAAAAGCGCACGGAGTTTTCTTTTCGGACTTTCTGTACGGTCATTATTCTCCTGTTTTTTATGAATATACTGAACCCCGACGCGTTCATTGCAAAGAAAAATCTTGATCGCTATCGCTCGACCGGTCTTCTTGATGCGGCGTATCTCGGATCGCTTTCCGACGATGCGCTGCCGTATACCATTTCGCTTCTTGACGATCCGAAAGAGGAAGTAAACAAAAGTTTTGCTCGTGGGTTGTATTGGAAAGAGTATTGGGACGGAGATTGTGATTCCGGTGACTGCCCGAGTGTTCGACGCGGTTCTTGGCAATCGCTGCGATGGAACAGTTCCAGAGCGGAAGAACTTCTTGCTCCGAGACGAAACACGCTCGAAGAAAACAAAGGTTGGTTCAAGAGATCCGCCAACGGAACGGCAAATGAGTAAGTTCTATTAAATATCCGTTTAAAAATATAGCGTTATTTGCGCAGCGTAAAACAAACAAAAACAAAATGATAGTACTTATTCTTCTTACTATAGTGATCGCGGTAATAGGCTTGGCTGTGTGGGCCGGAATAAAAGATGAAAATTCCGGAAAATAAAGTCGGTGGCTTTTGCGAATTTCGATTTGTAAGAAACTGTCGAGAGCGGCAAACATGAAAATGATCACTGATAATGCCACGGACGTGAAGGCTCTCGGTAACATATACAATATGTATTCTCGCCGACGCAATTTTATTTAATTACCGTTGCATGATAACATACGGTATATGAAAACAATTCTTGTTGATGCAGTATATGCTTTTGTTATCGAGACCGAGGGCGGTTTCAAAGTTTTTGACGACATGCGCAAAATGCTTGATGGATTTCCGAATAGAAAGATTGTTCTTACCGGCGCGGATGATGAACAATTCAAAACATTCGGGCTGGAAAAAGTTCCCTATAAGGTGTTCTCTCTCAAGCACGATCCGGAAAAAACGAACCCGGAGTATTACAAAAAAATGCTCGAATATTTCAATCTTGAAAAAGAAGATGTAGTCTATTTTGAGCACAACTTCGAAGCAGCTGAAAGCGCACGATCCGCCGGCATTAGGACGTATCTCTGGGATGATAAAAAGAGACCCCTCGAAGAGTTGAAGACTTTTTTGAAAGAGAATATCTGAACCGGTCGAAAATAAATTAACGTATTATTCATCGGCATATTTTAGACTGCGGAGGACGTTGATTTTCGACGTCGTTTGTTGTATTTTTTGCTGTTACTTTGAAATGTGAGGATAAGCCGATGAAAAAATATATTTTGTTGTTTGTTGCTGTAATGGGACTTTGTTATTCATTCTCTGCGGGGGCTGCCGTGAATCTTGTTCAGAACGGAAGTTTTGAACGCGCCGGCGTGGATGGTTTTGCGTACGAATGGGCACCCTCTTCTTGGGGAATATTGGACGTATCATACGATTATCCCGTATCGGGGAGGACGGGAAATGCTATTCGCGTGTCGATCAATCAACTCGATCTCTCCGAATCCGAACACGGCGCGATGGTTGAAACACAGTATCCTCTTTCCGTAAAAGCCGGAGATGTATACGCGTATACCGATTTTTTGAAAGGAGACGGAACGAATGTTTCTCTCGACGCTCGCTTTACTCTGTCGGACGGGAGTTTTTCTTACCGCGGTTTTGTTGTAACGAAAACTTCAAGCGTTTGGAAAAAAACGGCGGTTTCGATTATCGTGCCCTCGGGCGCGGTGGTTATGTCTGTATACCGGATCGCAGAAAGCGTGGGAAAATTTGTGATAGATGATGTTTCTTTGACCGCTCCCGTACTGCCGGTCGGAAAAGGATATGTCACATTTTCTTTTGATGACGGAAGGAACGAACGTTCCGTGATTCCGCTGCTGAAAAATGCGGGGATAAAAGCGACGTTCTTTTTGAACCCGACTCCGATCATTGAGAATTGGGAGCCGGGGGTTGTTTTTACCTTGGCGGAGGTGAACACTATCGTTCAAGACGGGCACGAGATCGGGAACCATACGCTTACGCACCTGTCTTTGATAGGAATGGCACCCGGGGAATTGGTGAACCAAGTTGTGGGATCAAAAGAATTGCTTGAAAGTCTGACGGGTCGATCTGTACTAACATTTTCGTATCCATTCGGAGATTTCGATGCAGCTTCATACGATCTTGTCTCGCAGTATCATATCGGGGCCAGAGGGGTGTTCGGATGGATGCTCAATGATCGGACTTCCGATCGGTACAATTTGAATGCGTTTACTCCTCTCCAAACCACTCCGGTCTCAGAGGTGCTTTCCCTTATAGATCAGGCGGCGAGTTCCGGTCAATGGCTCATCTTGTTCTTTCACTCGATCGGGCCGAGTACGATGGGGTTGTACAGCTTTCCGGAAGCGGATCTGGCGACGGCAATTTCGTACGCCAAACAGAAAGCGCAAATAATTACCGTTCGGGAAGGGTTATCAAGATATATTAATTGATAAAATATATCGTTCTTTGTTTGAGAATGCAAATTGTACCGTGCGAATATTTTCGGATACAGCGTTGTTTACGAAGTGCTTACCGCGCAACTGGTACGCACTTTTTTTTCGGAAAATTATGCTTTTCCGCGGACCCGAACATGCGGTTGCTCTTTCTTGGAAAAATGTTACCATTCTTTTATGAAAAGAAAAATTATCGTATTTGATATGGACGGAGTGCTGTTTGATTCCGTCGCCGTGACGGAGCAGTTTTTGTATGACCGATATCAGGGAATGACCAAGGAAATGCAGATGGAAATATTGTGCGGGAATTTTCACGAGGAATTGAAAAAGATAACGATACCGAAAAAAGAGCTGACGGAGGAAGCGGCGGAAGCGCGCAGAGCGTTACACACTGAAAATAAATCCAAAGTACCGATGTATGAGGGGGCGAAAGAACTACTCGAAGAACTTCACAAAGAAGGATATATTCTCGCGCTTAACACTTCTGCCTACGCGAAAAATTGTTTGCCGCTTCTTGAACGCGCCGGAATTACCGCGCTGTTCGATTTTCTCGGGACGGCGGAAATTTCGAAAAGCAAAGTTGATAAATTCAAGGTTATAGAAGAAAAATACGGCTTCGACAACCAGCACGTGCTTTTTGTCACTGATACGCTCGGCGATATACGGGAGGCGGATATTGCCGCTGTTCCGACCGTCGCCGTTACATGGGGAGCGCATGACCGGAGTTATTTTACCCGAGAGGAACACAAAAATGTTGTGGGGATAGTGGATTCATTTGACGAATTAAAGAAGAACATCGATGGTGAATAACATTGTCTCTCTATGAAAATATTTTTTATAAGGCACGGAGAAACGACCGGTGATGTGGAAAATCTTTATGGGGGAATTTATGACGATCATCTTTCTCCGAAAGGGCGGGATCAAGCGCAACGCTTGGCGATCGTTTTAAAAGACAAAGGCATTGAAAGGATTTTTTCGAGCCCCTTGATCCGGGCGAAAGAAACGGCTTAATTCATCGCTGAAGAAGCTCACTGTAAGGTTGTCGTCAAGAACGGTCTGATAGAAAGGAACCAATTCGGTATTCTTACCGGAATGAACAAAGAGGAGGCGAAGACAAGATATCCGGAGATGGTCGAGTTACTGAAAGACAGAATGAATGTTATCGAGAAAGCGGAATCATACGAAGATTTCAGTAAACGGATCATAGTCACGTTCAATAAAATTGTGGCGAGTTCGCGGCGCGAAACTATCGGCATCGTTTCGCACGGCGGTCCGATGAGGGTTTTGTTCCGGGATATTTTGAAATGGGGAGAGTTGAAAGAGATCGGCGATTGCTCTTTTATTGAACTTGATAAAACGGGTGATGAATTTTTCTGGGCAGAGGCGGAAGGTCTTGTTCCGGATTTCGAGATATCGCGGAATAAATAAACTCTTTTTTTGTGAAAAAAGCGCACCGTTTCGGATGCGCTTGGCTCTTGTTGTTTCTTCATCTTGTGAACATTTCCGACTCTTCGATATCAAACCCGATATTTGTTTCGAAAATATCGTCCGAGAGAACGAAAAATCGACTTTCCTCAGGGTCTCTTTGGAACCATTCAAAACTTGGTTCATATCCGCCATCGGCTTCATTCTCACGATACTTGTTAAAGCGATCTTCATTCATTATACTCATAAACATTCTCCGAATTGCCAAATCTATATACGCCTGTATGAGATTGCATTTTCTAATCGTTACATGAAGTTTTTATTAATAGTGATCATGTCTGCAAAAACAGCTAAAGAAAATAAATTCTTTAGCTGCTGCGATCCGGAGAAACACGAGAATATTTATCTGTCGTACATGAAGTCTATCGCCTTCTTTACGAAATCCGGCGGGGTTGGTTTCTTGAAGACGATTTTAGAACCCACCTTATTAATGATCCACATGACACTCCACACGAAAGCGACAATGACAGCTGAAAATGCTGCAACGACCCCAAGTATTATACCAAGAAATGCTGTTCCATTAACGAGACCAAAGACGAGTGTCAGAATGAGCCATACAATGAGAATCTGGTAGAATGAATTATCCTGATCCCACGGGAAATATAAAGCAATTAGCCGTCTTCCCATCAGAAATATCGGAAAAACGAGAAGGTTCCAATAGACGGATTCGTGAAAAATAAACGGAGGTATGGCAACTCCACCGAACGTGAGAATCGTTACAAGATGTGCGACGACGAGCAAAACCGACCAGCGCCACCAGAGGCGGAATTCATGACTTTCAAAAAACGATGTGATTTTCAACATGTGCAATATTCCTTTTAGTTGAGGAAGACCGATGTTTATTTTATCTTTTTATCGTATTTTGTCAAATTTCTGAGTTCATCTGATCTTTATATACAAGAGGGATAGTGCCAATATAGCACTAAACTGAAAAAACATGGTATTTCTCGAACTATTCATTTTGTCCCGATTCAAAAAAAAGAAAAAGGGAAAGGAAGCGAAGAAGCAAAATCTGCCAAGGAAGAAAAAGAAGAAAAAATAAAAACTTCACCGTAAAACACGGTGAAGTTTTTGGAGTTTTCTTTCGTTACATTTATTTGGCATAGTCCGCGAGACCTTGGAAGTCGACGGCGATGACGGGTTCGTTTCCGACCACCCAACCGTCATGTCCCGCCGCAAGCATTGAAACACTCCCGGGTCCGACATCCGCTTCCGTGCCATCCGCCATTTTTACATGAAGCGTTCCCGATATGATGTACTGAAAATGGGGAGCTTCGCACCACTCGGTCTTTGCGATCTGTTTAACGTGTTTTGACCATTGCCAACCGGGTTCAAAGGTTGCTTTACCGACCATTCGTCCGCCGACATCGACCAATTCTATTTTTCCTTTTTCGAATGTTCTCACTTCGTCCGGGGAGGTGAAGTATTTCACTTCCATATTTTTTGCGCTCATAATGATGATAATATTAAATTATTAATTACTTCTCGTCATAATCGTAAAACACCGCTTCAATATTGTTTCCTTCCGGGTCGAATATGAAGGCGGCGTAGTAGCCGGGCCAATATTCTTTTCGATATCCGGGCGCGCCGTTGTCTTTTCCCCCCGAAGCGAGCGCCGTTGTGTAAAAGTCATCGACCTCTTTTTTATTTTTCGCTTCGAAAGCCATATGCGTTTTATTGGCTCCTTCCTTCTTTTCCATGAGCCAAAAGTCCGTATTTTTTCCGTCATTAAAACCGGCAGACCCTTCATATTCCATTTTTACTGAGTAGCCCAAGGGTCCAAGGATATGCACATAGAACTTCTTCGCTTTCACGTAGTCGCTTGCTGCGAGAGATGTGTGAGCTATCATTGTAGTTATAAATTAATTTGTAATAATTTGTAACGAAACTCATTCTAAATACGCAGGGTTAACTTATAATGAAATTGTGAAATTTGCGCTATCTGTGAAAATATGGCATAACGTACCATAGGGTTTGTTTTTTTACAGAGGGTAATAAAAGAAATGATGGATATTTTACTTTCAAAAATACGCGAGTTTTACGGACTGCGGCTCTGTGTCGTCGAAAAGGTTTCCGGAGGATACTTGAGTCAAAATTATATTTTGTCCGACGGGACGGTAAAATATTTTTTCAAAAAATACCGTTTTGATAATGAACGGCGGGTCAAGGAGGTTCATGCTGCAAAAAAATATTTTTTCGATTCGGGAATTCCTGTGATTGTGCCGTTACCCGGAAAAAGCGGGAAGACGTATTTTGAATGCGGCGGTCGGTATTATGCGATTTTTCCATTCGTTTGCGGTCTGCATATGAAATACGGCGCACCTAAGGACGGCGAGATTATTTCATACGGCGAGATGCTCGGCAGATTGCATTTAGTAGGGAAGAAAAGTGTACTTTCAATCGGCTCGTATTTCAAGCCAATGGATAGGGAAGAAAGTCTGCGAAAGATCGCGAAACTTATTAAAAAAATACACGAGAACGAAGTATCTTCCGATTTTGATAAAACGGCACTTGAAAGTTTGTCGCTGAAAAAAGAACTTATTGCGACAAATGATATTCAGTATGACCAATTGGGCTTGAAAAACGACCATTTGATCCACGGTGATTATCTTTATCATAATGTTTTCTTTAATGACTCCCTTAAAGTTTCTCATGTCTTCGACTTTGAAAAAACGGCCTATTATCCGAGATGTTTCGAAATATTTCGCTCGATGTTCTATAGTTTTCCTATCGAAGGGAATGGTCCGTTGTCTCTGCAGTACGCAAAACTTTATCTCGATTCTTACAGCCGTGCATATCCGATCTCGAATGAAGAGATCCGTAACGGCTTGAGAATGTTGTATCTTCACAACATTTATAGTTTATGGATCGAGAGTGAGCATTATCTTTGGGGAAACCGTCGCATCGACCTTTTCCTTATTCCGGAAAAACAAAGGATCGAATATCTTTCAAAGCACAAGAAAGAGCTCGAAGAATTTTTCTCATCGAATTAGGAAGAGGACTCCTATTTGATCAAACCGCCGGTAGAAAGTTGGCAATAATACAAATCCCGCAGATAGTATGCGGGATTTTTTCGGTTCAATTTTGTGAATTATGCGTATCTTTCATTTTTTTCAGGATCTCATTTGCGAGAAAAGAGATATCTTCTCTGGCTTCATTTATATAACTCTGAGATCCTTCTTCTGTTTTTATCTTTTCAGAAAAAAGGTCTGTTGGATATTTTACAACTCCGCTCAAATGGCTTGTTTTATAGATATCCGGCGTACCCTTCATTCCGTAATATACATTTTTTCTCCATTTTTGTGAAAGGTCCACATCCGAACAATCTCCGATCGAAACTATATCGAAGTCTATCTCTTTTTCTTTTAATGCTTCGATAAGCGGCTCGAGTGACTGACCGGTGGCTATTGTGTCGGTCACGAGTAACGCTCTTCCTGAAATACCGTTTGGTCGTTCGGTCATTGAAATGCGGTCAAGGTGGCTCCGTATGAGTGCTTTCTTTTCTTCTTTTTTGTCATAAGAAAGGAACCGGCTACCGGTCAGAAAATATATAGCGGGATGTTTGTATCCGTACTCATCGTATAATCCGCTGATAATTTTGTTGAAAAGCAAGGCGGGAATTCTTCCGGATGCATCATCTCCAAAAATAATCCCATATTCTCCTGCCTCGATCTTCGGTTTCAGTTTTTCGAGAATATTTTCAATGGGGGCTCTTAGTTTTTTAATTTCTTTGTGATGAAAAGTGGGTTGGAATTGGTTTTCCTGATCATCGGTCTGACGTTCTCGTTCGTACGAATCCGGATCGTAAACTTCATTCTCTTCTTGAAAGCTTGGTCCGTTTTTTTTAAGTTCTTTGAGTTGTTGTTCGAGTTGCTTCGATCTCTCTTCTTCGGCATTAAGATCGAATGGCTCGATAATTGTTGCGGGCTTAATTTCATCAGCAAACAGTTCATCTTCCTTATTTTCTATAAATGAAGCGAACGCCGGAATTTTGCGCGACAATCCGCTTAATAAAAATAATGACTGTTCTTTGCCTGCGATAGCTATCAAAGCTCTTGACGCACTGTAAACATCATTCTCGATATAAGCTGAGCGATGGTATTTTGCAGAATACATGTTTTCTATGTACTGTTGAATTGCCTTTACCGTACTTTCATCTCCCCCATAGTTTCTAAGGTTCCACAGTATAATGTAGGCACAGGAGTTGTCATTATTATTCCAAATTTGTTCGTGAGACAGAAGTTTTGAAAAAAAAGGAATACGATTGTCGGGGTTAAGAGAACAATACAGCTTCAACATTATAAAGATACTAGTATTTTCTTCCTGCGTCGAAAGTATCCTCTCCTCTATAAATTGTTCGAATCTCACACCCTCTTTCTTTATCCACATCCATTTTTCTCTGATATTAAATAAGTCCTCCGTATTTTCCGGAGATCTTTGACTGGCTCGCCATTTGGATAAAAAATTTTCCTTGGAAAAAAATTCTTCACTCAGTCTATAATAATCCGGAGTGATATCTTCGATAAGTGAAGTAAACTTTTCAGTTTCTTCGCGGCTAAATTCGACATTCTCTGACTTTTTGACCACTTCTCTATTTTGTTCCATAAATTTATGTAAGGTTATACGGTTATTATATCTGTTTAAGAATATTTTTCAAATTCGCGTATTCTCGCTGATACGAATATCCGCCGGCTCATGACCGGCGGATATATATTCGCGATTTATTCCATGCTTGGGTCATACGTCCCATTTCTCGCCGCTGCGGTCAGATGCAATCTTTTCAGGAACATTTCTCTCGCTTCGGGGAGTTTAGTGTCGTCTCCTTTCCAGATTTCGAGCGATGGTCCTTGGAGGGCTCTCGCGTAGGAGAACGTTATCGGCCAGGGCTCCGGTTGTTGTTTGCAAATAGCGTTCAGATTTTCTGTGGCTTGTAGCGCTGACTGTCCGCCGGAGAGGAAAACAATCCCCGCGGCATCTTCGGGCACGGCGTTATGAAATGTCCGCAATGTCGCTTCGGCGATGTCTTCGGCGCTCGGCTGTATCGCACATTTTTTTCCGGCGATGACCATATTGGATTTGAGGATCAATCCACGGGGATCGACGCGATATTTCTCGAGTTCAGAGAATATTTTTTTGAGCACCGCCGTTGTCACTTCTTCACATCGCTCGATGGTATGCTTTCCGTCCATGAGAACTTCCGGCTCGACAATGGGAACGATCCCGGCATCTTGGCACATCGCCGCGTATTGAGCGAGGATATACGCGTTCGCATCAATACATGCGTCGGTCGGAATATCCTTTCCGATAGTGATGACCGCGCGCCATTTCGCGAAACGTGCCCCCATTTTGTGATATTTTTTTAATCGAGCGGGAAGTCCGTCAAGTCCGGCGGTTATTTTCTCTTTCGGAAACAGCGGCATATCTTCCGCTCCCATATCAACCTTGATGCCGGGAATGATTCCTTTGTCTTTCAGGATAGAGATAAACGGTTTTCCGTTCTCGTCGTTTTGTTTTATCGTTTCGTCGTGCAAGATCACACCGCTCAAATTTTCTTCGATCGCGGGAATCCAGAAGAAGAGCTGACGGTATCGGCGGCGATTATCTTTTGAAGCCGAAACTCCCACGGCGCGAAGTCGTTTGTTTGCGGAGATCACGCTTTCATCCGCGGCAAGAATTCCTTTGTCCTGAGACATGAGATGCTTTGCAATGGAATATAATTCTTCAGTATTCATACGACGAAAAAATTATTTTTTAAGATACTTACATCATACAAAAAAAAACCGATCGATGCACGGGGAAAAGGGGATTTGTTTTGTGTTTTTGTCCGTTGTGAGTAATTCCTAGTTTTTATTTTTTTTGAGTGATACAATAGTACAGTACGACCTGAGTCATTTTTTTTCAAAAATATTCGGTTGTATATCAATAAAAAAATAAAACAGTGCACGGCATATTGAGCAAAAACCAAAACAGAGAAAAGGGATTCAGCCTTGTTGAACTTGTTATCGTCATTTTTCTTATTATTTTTCTCTCCTTGATCGTTTTTTCCCGCGGATTTTCTGTGGACTCCAATTTGAAAGCTTCTGCGGCTGATTTGCTTGATACTGTCAAAGAGGTTCGTCAGATGTCTCTTTCCGTAAAGCAGTTTTATAATACCGGTATTTTTCCAAACTACGGTATTGGGTTCGATACGGGAAATCCGACACAGGTGAGAATATATGCCGACTGTACTTCTGATGATAATGCGGATTTTAACCTTGACAACAACGACCGATTTACGTATGAAGCCACGACACAATATCCCAGTTTCCCTCCAGTCCCTGCTCCGTATCCCAATATCCCCCCGAACCCTACTCCGCCGAATCCTCCTTGCCCGGCGCCACAGAGTGGACTTATTGAAAACCATGCACTTTTGTATGGGGCAAGGATTACTGCGCTTCGGGTATATGATTCGGGAAATACCCTCATTTATTCTCCCACGCGCGCCTACGTGGAATACTTTCGTCCTGAACCTTCAACATGGATCGCGGTCATCGACGGGACCGGCGGGCAACAGGTGCTTTCCGTCGGACGTTTGGATATTGAAATAAAAGATGCTTCCGGCGCCGGACCAAAGACGATTACAATATCGACTACCGGAAGAATTACGTTACAATAATTGCCATGTCAGAAAATATAGTATTCAAAATATGGAAAAATAAAAAACGCAATTTTTTGGGTGCGCATAATTTTTTCGTACCACGGCGCGGATTCACCTTGGTTGAAACCATTGTCTCCATCGGACTTCTTACTCTTGTTCTCAGTGCGTTCGTTGGAACGGTAACCGCAAGCTTGCGGCTCACAGATGTCGGCAATAAGAAGTACATCGCCATAAAAATTGCACAGGAGGGCATGGAACTTTTTCAGAGCAAGAGGAACAATAACGTAATGTGTATTGAAAACGACACGATAACGCCTTGCAATGCAATTCCGGATTCTTCCGATGCACAGTGCCTCATTCCGCAGGGAAAAGATTGGAGGTATGGATTGTATGAGAGAGACGTGGGGTTTAAAAATCTTCCCCCGAGACCGCCATGGAGAGCGAACAGTTATGAAATCGATGGCAACGCGCCGAATTCGCTTATGCCGGGCTTAACTTTGGCAGATTTTGATTCGACGCATTATCTCTGCCAGCAAGACGCTCTTTCTCGCCGGTATAATTATTGCGGAACGCCATCGCAGTACATTCCCGGCAATTTTACGAGGGAGATTCGCGTGAGTCCCGACCCTACGGAACCGTGTAGTAACATATATTCACCGCTTCGAGTCGAAGTTATTGTCAGTTGGGAGAATCGATCAGGTGTTCGCCAATCTGTAAGTATTGAAAAACATCTTTATAATACGCAGCCATAATTATTATTCATATGACGAAAAGAAAAATTATAGTATTATCAACGGTGTCACGAGGGTTTTCTCTTCTTGAGATGATGGTTTCCGTCGCTCTCTTCGCTGTCATTTCAGTGTTTGTCGTCGGTTCTTATATTATGATCTCTTCACTGCAGCGTACGACGAGCGCGAGACAACAGGTGGCGAGCGAGGAGCGTTTTGTTCTCGATACGCTCGGTCGCGAAATTACTTGGGCGGTTGCCATTCCCGATTGTCCGGCAGATGGATGTGATAAAATTCGTTTTGCATCGCGCCCCCGTTCGGATACTGCGATCAGAACCATTGAATACAAATATGATGCCGCTTCTCAAAATGTATTGAAAGCCGAGACAAAGCCTTTTGGTCCATGCCAAACGGCACCCGATGTTCATAACACGAAAGATCCGCTTGATGATGAAGATTTTCCTGCCGAATGTTATCAAAAAATCTTTTCCGATGCGGTAAAGATCACTTCATTGAAGTTCTTTGTTTCTAATAATGTGGACGATACTTCGCAAGTCGTGGTTACTGTTGCTATAAATGGAAGCGTAACGGTGAAGGGGGTTACTTCTCCGCTCTTTCTTTCATCGACATTTACTCCAAGGTTTCTGCAGGATACCGCGATTTTAATTAACGGCGGATTGCCGATGCCTCCGGTGATCATGGGTTCGCACGGTGATTGTCAGCCTGATCCTAGCGCTGCGTGTAATAACTTGGGTACTTCTTGGGTAAGTGATTGGTCCCGCGTTGAGAACGTAGATGATTATCACACGTATGTGTGTTGGGGGAATCTTTGTGATCTCAGCGCCAACGGTCCTTCAAACTCGGCGTCCGGCTGGTTCGAGATACCTCCTTATCCGTGGAGCGGTTGGACTATGTCTCCAAACCCCCAAACGCCCCCGAAAGAGCCGATCTCTTGTGTGGGAGAGTATGGTACATATTATTTATATAATATTGACGGAGGCGTGCCTATTCATATGGCG
>Ga0172379_10005041_pt1 | contig 18809 bp, 18 predicted proteins | sample GrowelOW334metaG_FD_119756 | JGI IMG/M metagenome (GOLD analysis project Ga0172379, IMG submission 119756) | Groundwater microbial communities from an aquifer near a municipal landfill in Southern Ontario, Canada - Groundwater well OW334 metaG | ecosystem: Environmental > Aquatic > Deep...
CCTTTATGTTGATGGCGGAATTCGCAATAACTTGCCGACCGGTGAGGCCAGACGCAGTGGTGCCGATATTGTCATTTCTGTTGAAATAGACAATGACATGAAGCCTGTAGCAGCCAAACAGTTTACTTCTTATAGAACGGTTTTTGACCGAGTCATGAATGCCACGCTTGAGCAACTCGACGAAGACAAAGTACATGGTGCCGATATAGTGGTGCGCCCAGAACTTGTGAATATTCCCATTCTCTCCAAAGACTGGCGCTATGTTGACGAGGCAGTCTCCAAGGGCGAAGCCGCTGCTATAAAGGTTCTCCCGCGTATTCGCGAAAGACTTCAACAGTTAGGAATTGCCCTGAAAACAAATCCATAAAAAAATCATTTAGAAATTCCGGGTAGCGATTTCATTTGGTTTTAAATTTATTACAGAGCGAATGTTGATTGTCTTCAGATGACAAACCACTGTTGATAAGGTTCTGACATTTTAGCTCTCCGCATATCTGCGGACGTTTTAATAACAATCTAAAAACTCGAATATTTGTAAGTAATAAAGGAGGGGTACGATATGTTCTTCCAGGAACTTGCATCACCATTTGATTCAGCAACACAAATGCAGATACTGCAAGATCGCCTGAGCAGGCTCGTAAACAACATACATGAAAGTAGGAATACTGAATTTCCACCTATCAATGTATGGGCTTCCGAGAAAAGCATTGTAGTCGTTGCCGAAGTACCAGGAATTGATTCTGAAGATATCGATCTTCAAGTTTGCAACCAAACCGTGACACTCAAAACCAAACGACATCTCGCAGAACAGGAAGATGGCCAGACTTTCCATAGACGGGAACGCGGCCACGGCCAGTTTACTCGCTCTATCGAGCTGCCCTATGCAATTGATACAGAAACAGTCAATGCGTCCTTCAGCAACGGCATGCTCAGAATTGAATTCACTAGAGCGGCCGCAGATCTTCCAAAGAAAATCACTGTTCAAGCATCGTAAGTCACTGCATATTTGAAAGTCTGAAAATTTTAAAAGGAGATTCGTATCATGACTAGTGCCATCGCTGAACGCAAGAAAGAAGAAGTTGCCACCCCACAAACAGGAGAGCCGATTCGCAATCGGCGAGTCTTTGTGCCATTGGCAGACATTTACGAGACCAAAGATCGTCTCTTCATTTTGGCCGACATGCCGGGAGTGGATGAGCAGTCAATCGATATTACCCTAGAAAAAAATGTATTGACCATCAATGGTTTCACAGCTCCAAACACAGAAAATGAACTCAAGCTTGTCCACTGTGAGTGCCCAGAAGGCAACTATCGTCGCGTCTTTGCGCTTTCTGAAGAAGTTGATAGAGACGGCATTGAAGCGACAGTAAAGAATGGAGTTCTAAAACTCATTTTGCCGAAGTCACAAAAATCTATGACTAGATAAATCGCAGTAAAATCAGAATAATTCACTAAAATTCGCCATCTACACAACGAGTTCCAATTTATAACAGGAGGAATAAATATGGACTTCAAATTATTACCTTCAAAATGGCTCAGCAAAAAAAACAGCCTATCAGCGAGCAGAGACAATTCAAGTGAATTGAATGAACATAAAGAAGAACATCCAGTATACTCGCTCCAGAGCGAGATGAACCGCCTGTTTGATGACTTCTTTCGCGCTACCGAGATGCCGATGCTCGGACGCTCATTCGCGCTGTCACCATTCACAGCTTTTGAACAAAACGGCCTCACACCTCGTATCGATGTTCGTGAGACTGACAAAGAACTGCGAATATCAGCAGAACTACCAGGGCTGAATGAAAGCGAAATCGATGTTTCTCTATCGAGAGATATGCTCACAATCAGCGGTGAAAAGAAACAAGAAAGCGAGCAAAACGTAAAAGGCTGGTATCGCATGGAACGTAGCTATGGCAGCTTTACTCGTTCAGTTTCCCTGCCTTGTGAGGTCGAACAAGATAGCTGTAGTGCAGTCTTCAAGAATGGAGTGCTCACCGTTTCGCTGACAAAGACACCACAAGCACAGACAAGCACCAAGAGTATTACCATCAAAAAGGAGTAATCAGAAACGAATAAACAGCTATTGCATGCCTAATCAGGAGAGTTTACGAGGGCCCCGGGGAGAGGGCCCTCAAAAGAAAGGAGGGAAGAATGCTATGAAAGCTATAAACAATCTGAAAGTAAAAGCGATTGGTTTCATTGCAGTAGCACTCTTTACTGGCTTTGTCGGTGGCTATGCCAGCAGAGATCTTTTTGATGCACAAAACTCTGCCCAGGCAAATGAAACCGCCGCGAATGTTCCAGTTCATAAAATGCAGACTGCTTCAATCGCCTCTAACCATCTGATCGCACCAAATTTATGGAATGTATTCCTCGATCCATTTTTCACACCCGTCAATTTAGACATCGCACCTCTGGCGCTGCCAAATTTTGTTAGTTTGCCCATGGATGTTCCAGCGGTAAAGACTATCGATGGCGACCAAGAAATACAGATTGTGGCCCAACTGCCTGGGTTAACGGAGAAAGATGTCAACGTTGAGGTGGGTACTGATGTGGTCACTATCAAAGGCGAGAAGAAAGAAGAAAGCAGCAACAACAAAACATTCTCGACCGTAAGCCAGTCGTTCATACGCACGGTGCAGCTACCATGCAAAGTTGATGGTGACAAAGTAAAAGCAACGCTTAAGAGCGGCGTATTGACTGTATCCTTGCCCAAACGAAAATAATCTATTTGACCTTATGCGCTCTCAGCCGTGTGAGCTCTTCGCGAACTCGTGAAAGCTCATCGCTGAGAGTTGCTGCTTTCGGTCCTAGTTTACCTTAACTGTTGGAGACGGAACGCTAGTGGTTGTTGCTTTCGGCAAATGGCGCAATATCCATTCAGTAACTCCGCGCAGAACAACCTGATCGAACTGACCCTCTTCGAATATTAAATGCTCAGCACGGCCAAGAAAAATCATGTCTTTGTCTTTATTTGGAATTGCTTGATAAATAGCAAGAGTGCCCATGGGTTTGACCAAGTTGTCACTATAGCCTTGGAAGATAATGACAGGAGTCTTGGTAATTTTCTGCACTGCCTTAATATTTTTACTCATAAAACTCTGAAATCTGATCAACTCAACGGGAGAGAGTTTCATACGTGCTTGAGGATCGCCTTCCCACATATCGCGCAAATCGGCACTGGCTGTGGCTTGCTCAACAACGGCAGAGCCAATATCAATTTGCTTGTGCTTCTTGTTGAGAAACTGAAAGCCAACCTTTACTGCTGTCTTCTTAGCCTGATAGCGAGTGCCTGACGGTACAGAGCTAATAACTAACTGAGGAGATTCGGAGGCAATGTGCAACACAATAGCTCCGCCCATTGACTCGCCTAACAGAATTATCGGCGTGTTCGGGTAATCAGCTCGCAACTCAGTGAGAATTCGCTTAATGTCACCCATGGCTGCTTTCAGATCAATCTGCTGAAAAACTTCATCGTTGCGGTAGCTGCCAAATCCACGAACATCGAAAGATACAACACCAAAGCCTTCGTGCTGAATCTTCTCTGCAAATGGAGTAAATGCTCCACCATGCAAACCTAATCCGTGAACAGTAACAATCAAGGCTTTGAGCTCTTTGGTAGGATCAAAGAATCCTAGACCAGGAGCGCGTTCTCGCCCAACACGCTCTATATACCAATTAGCAAAAGTGTGTGGTCGAAGTAGAGGATTAGCCAGAGCTTCTTGGGGAATTCCTGTGCGGATAAAATCAAGGCCTAGTTCTCGATTACCATAGCCGTTTCCGTAAAGGTGCTTGCGGAGAGTTTCTGTAAGCAATTCTTGATTTGGTACATCCTTGTACTCAGACAAGATTCGCAGTTCGTTTTGGTTGCGAAAATTCCAAAATACTTTCTTGTAGAGATCCGCAAGTAATTCTTTGTGATGAAGCGAACGCTCTGCGCCCATGAGACTTAGCAGACTCCAAGCAAATTGGGAGCTGTCTGGGCCGTATTTAAGCAGATCAAGTTGAGCAACTTTTTTATACTGAGCGTCAGCCAAATCTAACTTGTTAGCCAATAGATAGCAGCCACCAAGGCCCTCGTAAAACGGCCCGAGATCGGCGCTCCAAGGACCTTGGAGTGTGCTGATTATGTCGATTGCTTCTTTATACAAAACAATTGCTCGGTCAAGCTCACCATTGAGGAGGAGACAGCGGGCTTGCACCATGGCAGCATCAGCACTAGTCAATGATTTAGGGTCAGCAAGTTTGTATGCTTCTAATGAATGTTCTTTGGCTTTACTCCACTCATCCAACTGCGCTTCGCATATTGATAGATTAGTCAGACAGCGTGCGCGGTATGCGGGGCTTAAATCGTGGCCTCTCAGCAGCAGCGACACTGCCCCTTTGGCCGCATGAAAATCGCGCTTCCAAAAAGCCTCGTTAGCCACCCCTTCAACTGAACTGTTCTCAGCTGAGTATGATGTCGTCTGACTGCCTTGCGAGGTGCTCACCTCATTCTGCGCCAACACAGAATTTTGACAGCCAAACAAAGACAACATCAATACCAATGGTACTGATGTTGCCAGATGTGCCTTTCGGCCTAAAATCATATTCAACGTGAAACCCTTGCTAAGTTTTACCGTTCAGATAATAACCTATCGCGGGCTCCGGGATTTAATGACGAACTACCCTGTGATTCCAGGTGCGAGTTTTCCATGTCTTAACTTGGGGTTTAGGACGCACAGCTGTTTTCGAAACTGTAGTTTTTGAGCTAGTTGAAGCTGTGGTTGTTGTCGACGGAATGTTTTGCACTATCGGCGGCCGAGTTGTCACTGCGCCGTTGCCAGGTGCCAGACTCGTACTGTTGGAGGTAGATTGACGATCAATCGGTGCCGACTGACTAGAATTAGATGTACCGGCTTGGGTCGAATTCTGCGAACTTGAATTACTGCTATTCGTTGAGCCCATGGGTGGAGCCTGAGTAGTACTCTGGGTCTGCGCCATGCTGCTGGCTTGAGATTCGCCGGCATAGCAGGACAAAGTGCTGAGTGGCACTGCGCACAGAGCTACAGCTAATGTAAACGCCTGCTTCAAATTTGACATGGTTACTTTTCCTCATAAACCCGTTGTGTGCCAGCTGACGGGAGAGAAGAGTGAAAGTTCCGTTTTAACCTTCAGCTAAAGTTTTGAGCTTGGCAAGGCCCTTTTCAAAGTCTTTGCCGCACATGTCGTCTACGTTGCAGAAGACTTGCATAACCTTACACATAAGGGGGCTTTCGCCACTCATGGTCCAGCTTACTTTAGTGGCATTTGCTTTAGTGCCGTTTGCGTCAGCACCATTTGCCGCCGGCTCAGTTACAGGCACGAAGGAGAAATTGACTTTATTGTCACCTTTAAAGGGTTTGAGGAAGCGCAGATCTATTTTTATATTTGAAGGCTCAGTAATCTCAGTAATTTCCATACTGCCAGCTCCGACATCGTTGTTGCCGTCCCAGGCATAAACGGCTCCCTTGCCAGCGTCAGGACCGCTAAAGGTGCGTTTCACCTTTGGGTCCAAAGCTTCATAGGGCGACCACTCGATCCAGCTGTGTAAGTTATTCACTTTTGCAAACAATTTTTCTGGCGGAGCTTTGATTACAGCAGAGCGTTCAATAACCATAACATCTGGCTTAGTAGAGGCTAAACCAAGTATTACAACCACAGCCACACCAAGTACTGCAGCAATAGCAAGCGCTATTTTTTTGACCATTATTCTATTCCTCAAATTTATTTTCGATCTATATTGACCTGACCACTATGTCAATTGTTTGACTGCCACCAATGGACGGTTTAGTTGTGTGCGCCATTGGCTTGGATCTGGACCAGATTCAGGACCACTTAAATAGCACTCCCAGAGGTCTTCGGCAGACTCATGGCCTTGACCTTCTATCCACTGAAGAAACTCGCCCCAGGCTTCGCCTAGTCCTTCGTAACCACCTTGATAGACAGTACGAGCTACAGTTGAAGCAGGCATTTGTCCGGCCTTAACGCGGCCAACTGGTGTCACCGGCGATGCCACTGGCACACAAATATCAAAGTCAAAAGTAGTATCGGGCCGCTTTAAATGGTGAGTAAACCATGGCCCAACCGGGGTCAGCCCCTGTGCTCCAAGCGCTTCGAATATCTCTGTGATGCCAGGACCCATCACGGTTTGAATCTCTTCTCGCGGAACAACGATGTGAATATAGGCTGTCTGCTGCGCCGGTGTCTCTGTGACTATTGGAGTCTCAATCATTTAAATACTTTCCTTTATTTGCTTTAGCTAACGACAAAGAGATTCCAAAGTGTTTCCCAAAGTTTCTAGCAAGACCATGCTCACTTGAGCTTGGCCACCAGAGCTTCAAGCTGATCTGTGGCAACACCCCAACCTTGATGGAAGCCCATCTTCTCGTGAGCTTCGCGATCTTCAACGGTCCAATGCACCACGCGAGCGGTGTATTTAGTTTTGCCTTCATGGGCTTCAAAAGTAAGAATGCCAGTCATGAATGGCTTTGCAGATGGCACCCAAGCACTGGTGTAGGCGTCCGTGAAAACCAATCGCTCATTCTTAACTACTTCTAGATAGACTCCGCGATTTGGAATTTGAGTACCATCTGGAGCCTGCATCACGACTAAGCTTGAACCACCAGCGCGCAGATCTACTTCAGCTGAAACTGTCAAATAAGGTGGCGGTGTGAACCATTGAGTAATTAGATCTGGCTCGGTCCAAGCTCTAAAAAGTTTTTCTGGCGGAGCATCGATAATGCGGGTCAGAGTCAATTCAAGGTTGCTTGAAGCTTCAGTTTTTTCTGCAACTGAGGGATTTGCTTTTGGCATGATTATTCCTTATATTTTTGTGGGCTTCATGAGCTGTGTGGGCTTTGTGTATTAAACAGAGATTCCAAATAGCGGCGTAAATGCATCATGCTTTCCACCGCCACATCAGGGCTTTGCTTAGCTTTTGCAAAAATAAACGAGCCCTGTATAACTGATTGAATAAAATAACCAACGCTCTCAGAAGTCCAACTGGCATTTGGAGCGTAGAGCAATTTGGCATCTTCAATATCGTGAGCTAAATCATGAACATGCGTTGTCATCCCCGCATCACAAGCGTCGCGAACGCTCGGGTGAGTGGCGTACGCCTCTTGAACCATGGTTCCCAGCAAACATGTGTACTGAGAAATTTCAGCACCAAGCATGGCAATGCGAAAATCTATATAGCCTAAAAGTCGCTCAAGGGGATCTTCAAGCTCTTGATACGGAGCCGATCCAAAAATCTGCTCAGCCATACTACTAAATTGTTCAGCTGCCGCCACCCCGAGTTGATCTTTGCTTTCAAAATGGTGGAAGAATCCGCCTTTGGTAACTCCGGCCGCATGACAGATATCATCGACAGTGGTAGCGGAGTAGCCCTTAGCCCGAATCAAGTCGCGGGCTGCGTCAAGCAGCTTTGTGCGGGTTTCAAGGCTGTTGCGGGTGCGGGCCATGGGCTTAGGGTGTCTCTTTTTTGAAATTTGGATTTAACCCAAAATTCAGTACCGACTAGTTGGTATGTAATTTACCAAGGACTAGCGAATGTGTCAAATAGGAGAGTAAGGGAGCTTAAATGAGTGCCTAAATGAGTGCCTAAATAGACGCCAAATGAGCGCCCAGGGCGACATAATCGAGTTTATTAGTGGTTACCCCACTGCGCCCATATTTTGCCAACATCGGAAAGTTATCTTATTGGAGTCGAGCACTTTGCAACCGACGGTTCAAACCAGCTTGCTAACTTACTAACTAATTTCCAGCAGCTGTCTTCCACCCACCCAACGCGAAAGGTGAATTTATATGGTGAGAGTCAATAACATTGCTAATGATGCCGCTTCAGACCAAATCAAAGCCGTGCCCGACGCACCTTCATTTGCAAGCTCAATTGATCTCTTCAAAGGCGATAATTCATGCTCACGTGGCGGCAGTCTTCCGCTAGGATTCGACAACAACTTCTCAATTACCGGCCTCGATACAGGCAAAGGCCCCGGGCTAAAACTAGTGGACAGCATGCCAGTTCTGCGCTTTGACAGCAAGGGACCCGGCCAAAATTCAGTGGACATGCCAGTTCTACGTTCTGATAGCAAAGGTTTTGACGACAACATGCCTGTTCTACAGTTCAGAAGCGATGATATCTACAACCTCAGCCCGAGCCCTATCGTTCCCGGCGATATGGCCTCTGGCCTCTGCCAACCGCCAGTAGAATTCAAAACCCCTGACGCTCCGTGGGCCGCTCTAGATCAAGATTTACTATTCCGCGACCTACCAATGTGGAAAGGTGAGAGCGGAAGCGGTGGCGGTAGTCGCGGAAGCAGCGGTCTTGGACTTCCACAAGGGGAAGGCGGTCGCTTGGACGGCTATGGCGAAGGAAGCAGCAGCCATGGTGAAAGATCAATAGCCAACAGAGCACCAGACGAAGATATTGCGCAACTGTCAGACAGACCAAGAGGTAGTGTTGGATACGGTGATGCGCCAAGCGACAGCACCGACACACTTCCCAAACTGCCACTAGAAGGTAAGTCGATCTTGGAGCTCGATCCCAAAATCAATCCACGCCTTGGTTGCGCACTGGCAGTGTCAGGCGCTTTACACGAAATAGACCCGAGCTTCCCCATTACTAACAACAACAAACAACTTGCACAACTCTTGAAACAGCACGGATACGAAGCTGTTCCACAAGATGGATCAATCAAGGGTGACAGCCTTAATCCAGGCGATGTTGTGATTGGCCAACGCCCAGCAGGCATGCCAGGACACGCTGCCATCTACAAAGGCCAAGGAAAAATCTACGAAAACGATAGCGACACTGGCACCATCATCGGTGACGGCAACCTAGATCGCTTCAACGACAAAATGCACGACAAAGCTGGTCGTTGGAACAAAAATGGTTTCTCAGATGTTACCGTCTATCGCAAAGTGCCAGTAGTTGGAATGAGCAACTATTAGAAGCTTACTATCGAGCAGGAAAATTGCCATCGTTTGACCTTTATTGAGCAGCAGGATAAGCTCGATAAATGAAGCAGCTTGTTGCGATCTCATAATGAAGAGTGGAACTAATCCAAGTGATGGCCAAAAGGCGGGAGCACAGCCTGAGGCAACTCTGCTTGAACGCATTCAGGCGCATTTCAAAACTGCTTTAATCAAACGTTCTATTGAAAGAGAAATAGATCAAGAAGTAAAACGCTTCAGTTATGAATCTCAAAAGCAAAGATTATCGCTGATAAAAGAACGACTTAAAAAAGATCTGCTATCAGGCCATGTGACACTAGAGCCTAAGAGCAGTTCTGCGCCTAGGAGCTTGCCAAAAGTTCTCAATATTAAACAGAGCGAATGCCCAGTGGATGAGCCTATAGACCAATTGAGCAAATTTCAATTTACACTAACTCACGCAGTATTTACTCTCAGACGAAAACTTATTCTAAATCAGGACGATCTGACACGGCTTGCTCAATCAAAATTAGCCAGGCAGCAAGACCGTATCGCTGCCTGTTACAGGCTCATACAAAAGTCAGAAGGGTTAAGCCTCGACCAAGTGCAGAAAACCAAATTGACTATATTGCAAAAGTTACTCACTGCCCTTGAAGATGAAAACTACAACCAACAAGCGCAGCTAGACAAGAAAGAAAAACAATCCATTGAGCGGCGACTGAGGAAATCACAAAGCCTATTAGACAAAACGCAGGTCGGCAGCACTAAAAGCGCCCAGGCGATTTCCAGACTTGAGCAGAGAGTAAGCGATCAAGAGCAACTGCTTGCACAAGCGTTGGATGCTAGCGGAGGCGTAATCAATCTTTCGCCCGCCATGTTTGAAGAAATAGAGAAAAAAATTGATGCAAGTGAAAAGGTAGCAAAAGAGTCACTGGAAGCAATTGCCGGTTTGCCACCAGTCGAAACAAAATCTATGTCCGCTGAACAAATTGACAAAGCACTCTCAGCTTACGATCAAGTGGTGACGCAACTGGTACATAGCTGCGAACAACTAACAGCTGCCGAGTGCGGGCTAAAACATCTTATTGGACAGTACGAAGAGAAAGCCAAAATCTGGAGAGAAAGACAGTCCGACGCACTTAAAGACGGAAATGAGGAATTGGCAAAGCAGGCTGGAATCCGCGCTTTGGCCGTGCTCGAATCACTACCAGATTTGGTGAAGCCTTTTCAATCTATTCGAAAGACCAAGGACGAAGCTCTCAAACAACTTGGAGAAATTACTTTGCTATGCGAGACTCTCAAAGATCGCAAAAGTAAACTAGAGATATCAGACTAATTAACCCTACAGAATTTATTCGGTATTCTGTGGCGAGACGGGCGGATCGATTGACCTTTATTGAGCAGCAGGATAAGCTCGATAAATGGCCTCAAAGAAGAGTAAAAGCAAATCGGCCCTGACTAAGAACGCCGAAGCGAAGCCTGAGGCAAACCTGCTCGGGCGACTTCAAACATCCTTCAACAAACTAGTAGTTACAATATCGATCGAACGTGAATTGAAAGACGAAGTTATCCGCTTGCGCAAGGCCGCTCAAATGGCCGAAGTAACATCGCTGAAGAGAAGCCTGCCAAAATTATTGACGACAGAAGGGCTGGTCAGTAGGACTACGGACTTATTTGATATTTACAATGAAACGGCTGCCCGACTAGCTAGAATCAAAGAAGCAATTAGGCGTAATTTAATACCAGACCCACAAGATCTCGCAAATAAAGCGAAATGGGATTTGCAAGATCATTCAGACAAAATAGAAGCTTGCAAAAGCCTTGTTAAGGCAGCGTCTAAGCATGGCCAAGAACTTCAGACCAAGGCACAGAAGATGCGACGAGAGGCCGACAAACTTACTCGTCGAGCCTCTCGCCAGAAAAACGCTAAATTTCCAGTGATCAAGCAGGCTGCTGAGGCAAATCGACAAGCCATAAAGTTAGAGCGGTCGGCAGCAATAAATTCAGAATTGCAAAAGCAGCGTCTAACGATATTAAAAGGCTTGCTAGTAAGACTTGAGATGGAATGCCTGGACAAAGAAGTAGAGCTAGCAAAACGCCTAGCTCCAGCATTCGCTTGCCTTTCGGAGCGAGCCAATAGAATCATCAGAAAAAGCAGGAACCCCCTAAAGACTGCTGAACAGGCGATAGCTAAGTTCGAACACAGAGTAGCTGAGCGCGAGGCGAGACTTACAAAATCGCTAGAAATTAGTGGAGGCATTATCACACTGTCGCCGACATTGTTTATGCCAATGGAGAAAGCTATTGAGATTAACGAAGAGCTGGCACAAACTTCCTTCGAGAAAATTGCAAATCTTCCCGCAGTTGAAACTAAGTCTATGTCGACAGCACAAGTTAAGAAAGCACTTTCAGATTTTGATCTTGCCAACAAGGAAATGGAAAAGTGGTGCGCCAGTCTTCAACTCGTCGAATACCAAGAGACAGCAGCACTGGCAAAGTTGGAGGAGCAAGCAACCGTTTGGCGAGAACGACAGATGGCTTCAGAATTACAACAAAATGAAGCGCTGGCAAAACAAGCCAAACAACGTTTAATCGGTGCTCTTGAAGCTGCTTTGCAAAAGATACAATCACTTGAGGCAATCCGCGCCATAAAAGAATCGGCTCAGCAGCGGCTAGACGAATTAAGTCTAGTAACTGCGAAACTGGCAGAGCGCTTAGCCGAGATTGAGCAAGCAACTAATTAACACTACAAAATTTGTTCCGTGTACTATAGTGAGACAATGGGCAATCCAGCGACAGAAGCTACCATAGACATTGGTGTGCGGCCTTCCAACGATATGGGGGCTAAGATATACAGCCTTCCGGCCAACAAGCCTGGGGGTTTGGAAAACGGCTATCGCATTCTCTCTGTTGACGGCAAAAATATTACAGGCAAGTCAGCTGACGAAATCAAAGAATTATTAAAAGGGCCACGCGGCTCTCAAGTGAAACTTCAAGTACTAACAAAAAAGGGTGAAGTTCTAACGGTATCAGTGACCCGCGAACTGGCCGACACCCATCCGCGAGCTGGAACGGAAGAGCGAAATACCGCATCATCGGCAGAAAAGCTAGACCTGTATGATTCTGACTTTCTGCCTACGGCATATGCTGAGTCTGCGCACGCAGGTCTAAGCACAGTTATTGAACCGTTCATAACGGCTCAAGCCAATATTGCAGCTAAAAAAGCCGAAAGTTGGTTTGGCAATAGTATTGCAACTGTTGCAGTCTACGCGGACCTTGTACCACTGTACGATCGTGTCGGTCGCTTCGACAAAGCCGACGAATTAGCGTCAAAAATAATGACTCTATTGCGAAGCCTTCCCGCAGAGAGTCTTCGCACTTGGCAGTCTTATGATTATTCTAATTACCTACCAAAAAGCGGACGCAGAGAACAATTGAGTGCGCTCAATGATTTGCTTGGTAAGAAATTTGAAAATCGACTCCAGGTGGAAACCAACTATGCATTAGCGTCCAACGCTCTCAAAGCAATTGAGCAGAAAGATGCGGGTACTGCTAACGATCTTATCAATGGCCTAGTTAGCAACTTAGAAGAAGCAAGTGAAACCGGAAAATACTACAACAAGCAACCTATCTGGTACTATCTAAATGCAATTGAGCGGGCCTACGTCAACCGCGGTCAAGTTGCTGAAGCTGCCAAATTGAGAGCACGGCTTATCGTTGTTGCAAAAAAATGCAGCCTATCTGATTCAGCGCTGATTCCCCTGCTCGTAGACAGTTGCCTCACAGCAGCACCCAATGGTGATGCCAACGCGTGGGCACAACTGGAAAAATCTCAGGTATTCGCAACCACTGGGACAGAGCCGCTAACAATTACTCCTGCCGAAAAGTTGCGCCGCTTTGCCCTTGCCTACACCTATTCTGCAGATTACAAACGCGCCAGAATGCTTCTCAACAAAGCACAGGCATTAGCAAACGGAAGCAATGCGAGGGCGCACAATATCGCAAGTGCTCTTCCCTCGTTATCTGCGCATAACGAATTTGCAGACGACGAGACCCTTACTTTGGTTATTTTAGACACTGCAATTGTAGATTTGCTTACAGGCAAATATGCCGAGGCGAAGAATGCTGTTGATGCACTGCAATCTAAAAATTTGACTGTTGGGCAAACGGCAGCAAGAAAGCTTTCACAGATTGCATTTCTTTATGCACAAGCATCGCATTCTGACGAAGGCGAAAAATTGCTGGCAAATCTAATAGCAAAATCCAAAGACAAAGCAGCCACCGACAGAACGAGTCGCATTGTCGTCCCCGGCTTCTATCAATGGAAGCTAGGCGAGCTATTGATTAATCGGAAACAAGATCAAGCAGCCCTGCCTCATATCGATGCAGCGATGGCGCAGTACAAATCTATCGGGGCATACTCTGGTTTACTCGACCGAGCAGCAAAATTATATGAGCGCCTAGGTAAGTACGAACAAGCCGCCTCCACCTATTATGATACCCAAGCTTCTTTCGATAGCCGCAGTGACTATCGGGCTGTAGATTTTCGCGGAATCAGGAAAAACCTTTTGGAGAGCGCATTGGCTTGTGCCAACAAGGCCCCAAAACTGCCACCCGAGATCAAGGCCAATATTGTGCGGCGCCTGTCCGGCTATGTCGGCAGCGCAGATCCAGCGAGGCAAGCAGTTTTAGAAAAGCAAGAAATGAGTCTCTTGAAAGCTGGCAGCCCAGAATCGGTCAGGCTAGCAGTGGCGACAACAAGGCGTTTGAAGAGCAGCAAGGCACCACCATCAGAATTGATTGACAGTCTTGAGAAGGCCGTTGATCTCGCGAAGAAAGGTAATGACCGGCAAACAGTAGACCTGCTAATACAACTAGCGGAAGCTGAAGTTAGCAACAACCAATTAACAAAGGGAATTGCCCATGCACAGGAAGCCATCAAATTAGGCAGTCTTACCCAGAGCAGTACCGCTGCAGTTAGCCTAATTGCGAGATCTGGAAACTCTTTGGCAGAGAGCCTCTACAAGACCGGTCACAAAGACGAAACCGAGAAACTGCTAAGCGCGGCAGCGGCTGTAGATAACACCGCTGGAAGTACCAAGCCAAACATAGCAATATCCAGCAAGGCAAGTCTGGTAGTTTTCTACTTTAACGTTGGTGAGATAAAAAAGGCCGACGCAATTGTTGATGGCCTGTTTGCAAAATACGCCGCCGCTGCAAAAGAAAGTGACTCTCGATTTTGGAACAACGCAAAAATTTCCGCCGCAACACTCAACCGCATTTCAATTTTGATAGGCACACGAGGAGCCAACCAACGAGCAGGCTTCGATATTGCCAATAGGCTTCTTCAAGAACAGCGAAAACTACTAGTGCCGAACGATTTACAAATTGCCGAGACACTCGGGTCGTTAGCTCAAATCTACGAACGCACGGATCAGTTAGTGGCAGCCGAGGACACCTATCGCGAAATAATGGCGTTGTATGCGAAATATCCAAATGAGCGCAGCGATATGAGTGTGAGAATGCGTTACTCAATGCTTCTGCACCGCCTCGGCAAACGAGAAGAAGCCGATAAGCTGCGAGATTTAAGGCATTAGAAGCGATGAGACGATTTAGACTCCCATTTGTCTGCCTCAGTTAAATTTGCACTCCCCGTGGCAAGGAATACACAATGGATTTGTCTAAACGCTATCTTGGCTCACTCCTGGGAATGGCGACAGGTGATGCAGTCGGCACAACTTGCGAATTCGAGCGACCAGGGACATTTAAACCAGCATCTGAAATGGTGGGCGGTGGTCCGTTCAAGTTAAAGGCTGGCGAATGGACCGATGACACATCTATGGGGCTCTGCTTGGCAGAAAGCCTAATTTCATGCGGAAAATTCGAACCAGTAGACCAATTGCAGCGCTACGTAAAGTGGTTTCGTACTGGCCATTTAAGCAGCAACGGCAGATGCTTTGACATCGGCGCAACCGTTAGAGCCGCCCTTTTAAGATTTGAAAAAACAGGTAAGCCGTATTGCGGTGATACGAATCCACAGACAGCCGGAAATGGTTCACTAATGAGACTTACAGCAGTGCCACTATACTTTGCCGCAGATCCAACAATGGCAATAGAACTAGCTGGAGATAGCTCACGCACAACGCATGGATCAACCATCGCAGTAGACGCCTGTCGCTATTTTGCCGGCCTAATTATTGGCGCTCTGAACGGAGTGAGCAAAGACGAGCTGTTAGCACCACGATATTCTCCAGTTCCACAACTGTGGGAAACAGGTAAACTTTGCGCAGAAATCGATGCAATCGCGCTTGGATCGTACAAGAAGCAAATGCCACCATTCATTCAAGGCACTGGTTATGCCGCCAAAAGTCTTGAAGCTGCCTTGTGGGCATTTGAGACCAGCGACAATTTCAAAACCGGTTGCCTAAAGGCTGTTAACCTCGGCAATGACGCAGATACTACAGCTGCCATTTACGGCCAACTTGCAGGCGCATACTACGGAGTTGATGGCATACCAAGCTATTGGCTAAAGAAACTCGCAAAACGAGATGTGATTGAGTCGTTTGCTCTAAAACTTTTCGACGGCTCTCGGGACGTAGGTCCTGGTGCCTTGCACTGACTTGCTAGCTTTACGCCAACCAGCCACCCTCGAAGCCTGCCGCCCTAAGGCCATTGACTAAATACGAGCACTTGCGCATCAATTGCCAGACCATCTCCGACTGATAGTTTTCAATCATCATCAATGTAGTACCCTGATTCAATCCAAACGACCAAGGCGAGACCCAGCCTTCGTGCACGCCGCTTGATTGAGTAAAGGCAGGATTGTAACTTGCGTCAAAACCATATTTAGATAAGCCCTTTTCACCAAGTATTTCAATCAAATGACGAATAGTATCAATCACCATATCTGGTGCAAAGGGAAGTGATGCCACCACCGCCCAGGGAGACACAGTTCCGTCGTCCGGCCCATGAGGAACCCCGCGCGCGACATAATCATAAAAGACTCGCCGCACTCCCTTTATCGTTCGCCTTGCAGGACCAGGACCGTCACTAGCTGTTAAGCCCCAGCAATATTCTCCGTAATGCTCAAACTTCTTGGGATTTTCTATGGCATATTGTCTTTGAATATGAGTAGCTCTTTTGCTATTTTCAAAATAATCGAAATCTACTTTCTTGTTGAAGCTATCACGAATTCCTCGAAAATCGATCCACGAATGGGCCATCTGATGAATGAACATTGGCCCAGCGTGCAGACATTCGATGTCATAGATTTTCAAAATTTCAAACGTCGAAATCCACTCACGGTAGCAGGCCGCATCGATAGCATAAGTTGGCGAACCTAAAGCGAGAACATACAATATAGTTGCTTCGTTATAATTCGTCTTCCAACGATGTCTTTGAAATTTTCTCTCTGGTGTCCAGCCATGGCTAAAAGTCTTCTGTTTATTTAGGGCCCACGGCCACTCTACGCGCTGATAGAGAAAATCAGCGGTTTCACGTATTTCGGCTTCATCAGCATTCTCGCCATCAAAATAACCTTGAACCGCTAGTACTCCAGCCAAAAGCAAGGCTGTATCGATTGTAGAAATTTCAGACTTCCAGGCACGCTTGCCTGTTTGCATATCCAAGAAATGGTAATAGAAACCTTTGTATCCGGCTGCGTCTGCCTCTGGGCCCTGGTGACTGTTCTTTAGGAAACGAAGGGCCGCCAAGGTTCTTGCGACTGCTTCCGAGCGCTTCAAGAGGCCGCACTCTGCGGCAATCGTATAGACGGTCAGACCCATACCCAGCACAGCAATACTGGCCGGTGAACCCGGTTCGTTCTTATCGGCGATTAGGCCGTTACTTTCATTCCACTCATGGCGAAAATACTCAAACGTCTTGCATTTCAAATCGTCAAGCAAGAAGGCCTTAACTGGCGCTCTCCTCAATCGAATCAACTTTTTCGGTATAAAAACCAACACGGTCTTTCAGTTCAGCAACAGCTGCGTGGGGGTTTTCAAATGCGAATGCTGCGTTTGCAGAATTAGCATCGGCACTCTTGAGGTTGAAATAAGAGACATCACCTTTGTAAGGGCAATAGCTGGTCTTTTCGCTACGCGCCAACATTTCCATCTTCACGTCTTTGGTCGGAATAACAAAGCGCGTTGGGCTGGAAGGCTGCTTGAGAGTCACAGCATCTTTCGTATCAGCTACAACAACTCCACCAAACTTGACGACAACCCGCGACGGGCTGTGCTCAATCGTGATTGGGTGGCTAGGTCCAGGTATTAATACTGTCTTCTCTGTCATTGTTAACTCCTTGGCTGCTGGCAATAGCCATTACTAACTGCATTGTGAATTACTGACAAAGCCTTGGGCCGCTTTCTTTATAAATTCTCGTCTTTCTTCATTAAATGCCGTCAGGATTTAATCTTCAATATTTCTGCCAACGTTGCTAGCAGTTTATCATTCTGCTCTTTTGTGCCGACGGTGATTCTAACCTTGTCGGCTAGGCGAGGTAGATTCCACCAGCGTACCAAAACTGAAGCATCCTTCAGGTTTTTATAAATGCTCTCAGCGCTTACACCCGCTGGTGCTTGAGCCAAAAGGAAATTGGAATGAGATTGCGGCATAGCAAAACCTAAAGCTTTTAAAGCAGCATACAATCGCTCGCGCTCAGCACAGACCTTTTCCCAAGTTGATTGGGCATATTCTTGATCAGCCAAAGCAGCAGTGGCTGCAGCAATCGAAACCACATCACAAGGATACGAATCACGAACTTTCACTAGCTCCTTTAGCAACGGCGCCTGTGCAATTGCATAGCCGAAGCGCAAACCTGCAAGCGAATAGCCTTTAGACATGCTGCGCAGGATCACCACGTTACTATACTTGTGCACCAGTGGCAGTGCTGAATCTTTGGCAAAGTTGACATAAGCCTCATCAATTAGAACAACGCCGCGAAAATTCTTGACGATATTCTCAATTGTCTCCAGAGGCTCAAGATGACCAGAGGGTGCATTGGGATTCACGATCATCAATAGAGCAGCGTCAGTTGCTTCTACATTGGCAGGTAGCTTCCAGTCAGTGCCGTCAATATCGTAAGACAAAACCAGTGGTTGAGCCGCCTGTATCTTCGTTAAAACAGGATAGAGCGAATAAGAAGGCTCCAGAAAAGCGACAGTGTCGCCTTCACCAGCACAAGTGCGAATGATTACATTGAGTAGGTCATCGCCGCCATTGAAAGTCAAAATCCAATCGGCCGGCACTCCGTGCAATTTCGCTGCTTCCTCGCGAAATGCGCGTCCAGTTGGATCAGGGTAGCGTCGCACTAATTCAGCACCAGAAGCGGCAATATTGGCAATAGCATCCAAAGCTTTGGGAGACGGTGGATAAGGATTCTCATTAGTATTGAGCTTGATGGTAGTTGTATCACTAGGCTGCTCACCAGGTGCATAGCCTTCAGTTTGTGCTATGTCATCACGCACTAAATTCGTCATCGTCAGATCCTTTTGCAATGTATCAAGCAGAATTGAAAGAGAGCAAGCGCCCGCGTGCTACACCAACCGCGCTCTGGCTGCGGCGGCGTGAGCAGTCAGACCTTCCAAATCAGCAAAACCAGCAGTGAGTTTTGAGAGTTCGCTAGCTCTACCAGGCAGATGCAGCCAACTCTGACCACGCAAGAAAGTAAACGGATTCAAGCCACCAGCAAAGCGTGCAGCGCGATTGGTTGGCAGTGTGTGATTAGGGCCAGCGGCATAGTCGCCATAGGGAACTGTAGCGTTATAGCCCATAAAGAGAGCACCATAATTCTTCAGTTGCGACTTGATGGCAGCCGGGTCTTTCACTTGCAACTGCAAATGCTCGGGAGCAAC
>Ga0172379_10005042_pt1 | contig 18803 bp, 17 predicted proteins | sample GrowelOW334metaG_FD_119756 | JGI IMG/M metagenome (GOLD analysis project Ga0172379, IMG submission 119756) | Groundwater microbial communities from an aquifer near a municipal landfill in Southern Ontario, Canada - Groundwater well OW334 metaG | ecosystem: Environmental > Aquatic > Deep...
CTTGGCATGCAATACCTGGGCAAGCTCGGCCGCCTGAAAGCCGACATGGCGCTGGTCGCTGAACCGACGACGATGCAGGTCGAGATCGCCACCAAGGGCCGCCTTACCTTCGGCATCACCACCAGGGGCGTTGCGACCCACGGCGCGCGTCCGTGGCTGGGGCACAACGCGATTGAGGACATGATGCTGGTAATCGCTGAACTGCAGGGGCTGGCACGTGAGATCGCTGAACGCAACAAGCACCCGCGGCTTGGCATTCCGTCCCTCAGCGTGGGGACGATACACGGCGGCACGGTATCGAACATGGTACCCAACAAGTGCACCATCGAAGTAGACCGGCGGCTGCTTCCTCGCGAAAAGCCTGCCGAAGTCAGGCAGGAATTCCAGGAGCTGCTCGACCGGTTGCATGCGCGTCATCCAATGTTCGATGCGACGCTCGAGCAGCTGGTGTGGTGGCCGGGTTACGAAATCAGCGAAGATGAACCGATCGTAACCGCGGTCTGCGGCGCGTTCGAGAAGGTGATGGGACGCAAGCCTGCCATCGGCGTCAAAGATGCGGGCACAGACGCCTCCTGGATCAATACGCTTGGCAACATTCCGGTGGCGATGTTCAGTCCGGGCGACGGCATGCGTGCTATGAACGCCGACGAGAACGTCACTATCGCGGACCTGATCGCGGCTGCCAAGGTTGTTGCGCAGGCAACCATCGACATCCTGGGCGAAAAATAGGGCGATTCGCGTCAGTACCGGTATGCAGTAGCTGTCGATAGAAAAATGAGCGCTTTTAGTAGATCCCAGCCTAAATTCATTTACTTGTTCTTCTTTCACCATGAAAAATATACATATTAACTTTGGCATAGAGTCGTTACGTCGCGCCTATGCCAGTGGCGGTCTCACGCCCGTCGAATTGGTCGGTGAGGCTTATCGTCGCATACGTGCTTATTCCAATCCGTACGTCTGGACCGAGCTGGTCGATGAAGCGCAGGCTATCTCCGTCGCCAGATCATTGATGGATAGCAGCCATATTGATGAGTTACCCCTTTACGGAATTCCGTTCTGCGTGAAGGACAATATAGATGTTGCTGGGATGAAAACGACATGCGGATGCAGTGGTTTCGATTCGCTCCCAGGCGTCTCAGCCTTTGGCGTCAGCAAAGCGCTGGAAGCCGGCGCAATTCTCCTGGGCAAGAACACCCTGGATCAGTTTGCCACGGGGTTGAACGGTACCCGTAGTCTTAACGGCTATTGCCGCAATTCGTTCGACGAGCGGTATGTACCCGGTGGCTCCAGTTCTGGGTCAGGGGTTGCAGTAGCGGCGGGACTGGTTTCCTTTGCGCTCGGCTCGGACACAGGCGGATCCGGTCGGGTACCTGCAGCCATGAACAACGTGGTCGGCGTGAAGCCCAGCTTAGGTTTGGTAAGCAGTCGAGGGATGGTCTATAACAACCGTTTCTTCGACTGCTTACCCGTTTTTGCCCGCGACGTTCAGGATGGTTACGCCGTCCTCGCCTGCATTCGCGGCTACGACGCGCAGGATGCTTTCAGCCGTCAGGACGCCGATGTTATTTCGCTAACAGCTAAGATCGCGCAAAATTTCCGCTTCGCTGTTCCTCGCGCAGACCAGCTGCAATTCTTCGGCGATGAGTATGCACGCGAAGCATTCGAACAGGCCATCCGCAATCTGGAAGCAATCGGTGGAATGCGTTACGACCTTGATTTCTCGCTGCTCCGTGAAGCTGCACATCTGCCATTCGACAGCGGCCTGCTGGCCGAGCGCGCCATCAGCTATGGCCGAATCCTAAGTGACCGGCCCGAGACCATCCATCCAGCCGTCGCGGCGATGTTATCCAAAGGGGCTGCTTATTCGGGTACTGAGGTCTTGGATGCCATTTACCGCATGTTTAGTCTGCGCCGTGCGGCTGCCGCTCAGCTTGCGCCGTTCGATATCGTTGTAACCCCGACAGTGGGGCGCGCTTACACCTGTGAAGAACTCGAAGTCAACCCGATTGATCTAAATAACAACATCGGCTATTACACCTATGGCGTCAGTCCACTTGATTTGTGCGCTTTGGCAATTCCATCCTGCATTCGTCCCGATGGAATTCCTTTTGGCATTTCCATGCTAGCGCGCGCTGGATATGACGGAGTGCTCAATGAACTGGGCACGCGGTACCAACGTTACGTAGCCCTGCCATCTGGAATAGAAGCGAAGACTCCTCTCTGAGCATCAAGTTGACTTCCCGCGAGCGCGGCATCCACCTGTTCCTGTTCCCGAACACGTAAGAACGGCTCCCGAATCGACATCCAAGAGCCTTCGACGAGCCCGTCCCCATAATCGTAGATGGTCGCCATTTGGCCAGCGGGCGGGGGGCAGGTTTAGCATTCGAGTCACCGAATTGGGGCCCGAAATGGGACAAGGCAGGGGCCAAAATGGGACAAAGCGTAAGCGTCCGGTGATTACCGTCTTGCTTTGATAGACGGGAGTCGCGAGGATGGTGTCCACTAAGAATGTTGGTGGACACCAATATGGCAGATCGATGGATGGGTTTGGTAGCCACCTCTGACAAAGCCCAAGAGCTGCGCGAAAACAGACTGTCCGCGATTCGTGGCGTCGTCTCGTATGCCAAGCAAATGGGCAACGATACGGGACAAAAACCGCCGGCGATTTCAAATCGTCGGAATCGAGGATCACGCCCAAACCCGCGTCAGGACTGGATTGCAGCCAAGTGACATCAAAATCTACCGACATATGTGAAAGAAGGTAGCGCTTGAACATGAGTGCATTCTCTTCGCGCAAATGCACAGTATCTCTGTTGCCACTCCCTCTCTCGTACGCGTCGTGTTCTGCGGTAACGGGGCCCCAGCATCACGATTGCGCATTTCGTGCGACTTCATATTCTTGAGGCCACATTTTGCTGCACGATATGGTCGTGATGCACCAAGATAATGCGCAATCCAAATACCAAAGCTCGGCGTTGCCTGCATCGTTTCTTTGTAACTATATGATGCAAAACGAACCGCGCTTCTCTGGCACGCAATCTGCTTTAACGTAGATCGAGAGTTGCCGATGTCATGGCCTCTCGCGTCGTCAGCCGTGACCCAAACAGAGAGATGGATGTGTCAGAGCATGAGTGCGTTCACCCTTCTAGATACTAACCTGGGTAAGTCGACCGGCGTCGCAAAGGACAGGGATGCGCCACGCTGCAGGTTTCTCCACGGCGCGGCCGTGGCGGATGACAGGCAATTGCGGTTGGTGCATTCGAAATGACGATTGCTCCAAGCACCGATGCATAGGTCGTCGATCCAGGTTCAGGTAATGCCAATCGCCACATATTTTCGCGTCTGATTATGTGGTCCACCAATTAGCAACCCATCGGAGAAGTCAAACATGGCCATCAAACGTCCCACCCTCAACCAGCTCCAGGACGTCGCGCTGAGCTTGGGTATTCATTTATCGGAAGACCAGGCGAATACCTACAACACCCTGTTGCAGGGAAACTTCGATGCCTATGACGCTATCGATGTGATGCCCGACTTCGTTCCCGTCGTCAACTATGCGCGCACGCCGGGTTACCGACCCTCCGGCGAGGAGAACAAGTACGGTGCCTGGTACGTGAAGACGACTATCAAGGGCGCGCCCAGCGGCAAGCTGGCGGGCAAGACGGTGGTGCTGAAAGACAACGTTTGCGTCGCCGGTGTGCCGATGATGAACGGCGCGTCGACGCTCGAAGGGTATGTCCCCAACGTCGACGCCACCATTGTGACGCGGCTGCTCGATGCCGGCGCCACGGTCGTCGGCAAGGCGGTCTGCGAATACTTTTGCTTTTCCGGCGGCTCGCATACCAGCACGCCGGGTCCGGTGCACAATCCGCGCCGCATGGGTTATTCAGCCGGCGGCTCGTCCTCGGGCAGCGCAGCGTTGGTCGCGGCCGGCGAGGTCGACCTAGCCATCGGCGGCGACCAGGGCGGTTCGATCCGTATGCCAGCCTCCTACTGCGGGGTCTACGGCATGAAGGCGACGCACGGGCTCGTTCCCTATACGGGCGTGATGCCGATCGAACTCACCATAGACCACACTGGCCCGATTACGGGCACCGTGACCGACAACGCGCTGATGCTCGAAGTGCTGGCTGGCCCCGACGGGCTCGATCCACGCCAGCATGCCGGTCAGAACGCCAAGCCCTACAGCGAGCTGATGAAGCAAGGCGTGCGTGGCCTGAAAATCGGCATCGTCAAACAAGGCTTCGGCTGGCCGCAGTCAGACGCCGCCGTCGACGCCAAGGTGCGCCAGGCCGCCGAGGTGTTCACCAAGCTCGGCGCCAAGGTCTCCGAAGTGTCGGTGCCGATGCACAGTGTCGGGCCGGCGATCTGGCTGCCGATCGCCGCCGAGGGCGCGACTCAGCAGATGATGAAGGACAACGGCCACGGCTTCAACTGGAAGGGACTGTACGTCACCAGCATGATCGATTTCCACGCCGGCTGGAAGCAGCGCGCCGACGAGTTGTCGGAAACGCTGAAGCTTACGATGGTGCTGGGGGAATACTTCATCAAGTACTACCGCGGACACTACTACGCGAAAGCACAGAATCTCGGCCGCCAGCTTACGGCCGCTTACGACAGCGCGCTGTCCGACTTCGACCTGTTGCTGATGCCCACGCTGCCGCTAACCGCCACGCCGCTGCCCAAACCCGGTGCGCCGATCGAGGAAGTGATCTCGCGGGCCTTCGAGATGCTGCCCAACACCTGTCCGTTCGATGTCACCGGCCATCCGGCGATGAGCGTGCCCTGCGGGCTCGTCGAGGGCCTGCCCGTCGGCATGATGCTGATCAGCAAGTGCTACGACGAAGCGACCATCTATCGCGCTGCCTACGCCTTTGAACAGGCCGGCGACTGGCAAGAGATCTGAGCCGCGTTTTCGCCATCCCTTTCGTTTTCCCTGCCCACAACGACGGTGCAAACTGTCACCCAACTAGGAGTCAAACTTCATGGATCGTCGTTCATTCATCAAAGCTTCCGGTGTTACGCTGGCCGGTGCAGTGGCGCCAATGTTTCCGCTTGCGGCCATGGCTGCCGATCAATTGCTCGTCGGCAGCATCCTCGACCTGTCGGGGGGGCTTGATATCTATGGCAAGCCGATGGCCGACTGCATGACCTTGGCGGTCGAAGAGCAGAACGCCGCCGGCGGCCTGCTCGGCAAGCAGTTGAAGCTCGCTAGCTACGACCCGCAGTCCAGCATGCAACTGTACGCGCAGTTCGCGCAGCAGGCGGCGCTGAAGGACAAGGCGGCCGTCGTGATGGGCGGCATCACCTCCGCGTCGCGCGAGGTGATTCGCCCGGTGCTGGACCGCTACAAGACACTCTACTTCTACAACACGCAGTACGAAGGCGGCGTCTGCGACCGCAACACCTTCTGCACCGGAGTGACGCCGGGGCAGACGGTGGCCAAGCTGATACCGTTTGCGATGAACAAGTGGGGAAAGAAGGTCTATGTGCTCGCCGCCGACTACAACTACGGCCAGATCACCTCGCAGTGGGTCAAGAAGTTCGTGTTGGAAAACGGCGGTTCGGTCGCATCCATAGATTTCTTCCCGCTCGACGTGACCAACTTCGGTTCGACGATCTCGAAGATCGAAGCGGCCAAGCCCGACATGATCGTCTCGGCGCTCGTCGGCGGCTCGCACATCTCGTTCTACCGCCAGTGGGCCGCGGCCGGCATGACGAAGAAGATTCCGCTGGCCTCGACGACCTTCGCCGGAGGCAACGAGCACATCGTTCTGTCGCCGGCCGAATGCGACGGCTTCCTGGTTTCGTACAACTACTTCCAGAACCTCGACACGCCCGAGAACAAGGCCTTCAAGGCGCGTTTCTACAAACGCTTCGGCAACGATTACCCGAACATCACCGAACTGGCGATGGGCACCTACCAGGGTTTCAAGCTGTGGGCCGAAGGCGTGAAGAAAGCCGGCTCGGTGGACCGCATGAAGGTGATCAAGGCGCTGGAATCCGGCATCAGCATCGATGCCCCGAGCGGCAAGGTGACGCTGGACCCGGCGACCCACCATTGCGTGCTCAACGTGAGCATCGCCGAGGTCAAGAACAAACAGCTCGACATCATCAAGACCTTCCCGCAGCAAAAGCCCAGCGATACCAGCGCGGTGTGCAATCTGATCAAGAACCCGCGCGACAACCAGCAATACGTGATCAAGGCCTGATCGCACACACCACGCTGCATTGGTGCCCGCTATGAATCTTGCACTCGTCATCGTCATCCAGGTGTTGTACGCGATGGCCAGCCTCGTCATCATTTCGGCCGGGCTGGCTGTCATCTTCGGGATAATGAAGGTCATTAATCTCGCCCACGGCGAGTTCATGATGCTGGGGGCCTATGCCACTATCGGCGCGATCCGGCTCGGCCTCAGCCTGTGGGTCGCGATGTTCGTGATCGCGCCCATCGCGGTCGGGCTGGTCGGGGTCGTGCTCGAGCGCTTGGTCATCCGGCGCCTTTACGGCCGCATGGTCGACACCATGCTCGCGACCTGGGGCTTGTCGCTGCTGCTGGTGGGCGTCGTCACGTCGATTGCCGGCAACACCACGGCCGGCGTGTCGGCACCCCTGGGCAGCTTTTCGATCGGTACCTATTCGCTCAGCGGCTACACTCCCGTGATCATCGCGGTCGCGGTCGCACTCGCGCTGGTGATCCGCTGGGTTCTCATGCGCACGCAACTCGGCTTGATCGCGCGCGGCACGATGCAAAACCCCGACATGGCAAATGCGCTTGGGATCAGCCCGAGCCTAGTGTATTCGGTCACCTTCGCGGTTGGCGCGGCGCTCTCCGGGCTGGCCGGGGGATTGCTTGCGCCCATTACCGGTGTGGTGCCGACGATGGGTGCGGCTTTCGTCGCGAAGGCCTTCATCACCGTCATCGGCGGCGGTCCGGCAATCCTGGCCGGTCTGGTCAGCGCATCGGCCCTGTTCGGCGCCATCAACCAGCTCGCCACGTTCGTGACCACGCCGGTCTTCGGCGAGGTCGCTTTGCTCGTTGCCGCGATTGTGATGCTGCGCTTGTTGCCGCAGGGCATCACCGGCCGCTTCTTCAAGGGGTCGCTGTGAATCGCTTCGCAAGATCCTGGATGAGCGCCGCGCTAAGCTTCGGCATCGGAATCGCATTGTTGCTGGGCCTGCCCGGCGTGCTGGACGACTACACGCTGATCCAAATCACCATCTACGCGGTGATGTCGATCCTGGGCGTGAGCCTCGGCTTTATCTGGGGTTTCGGCGGCATCCTGTGTTTCGGCCAGGCGGCCTTCTTCGGGCTCGGTTCGTATACCTATGCGATAGCGGTGATGAACATGGGCGACAGCACCATGCCCTTCCTGCTCGCGATCGCGGTGCCTGCCGTGTTCGCAATGATACTCGGCTACGTGATCTTCTACGGGCGCCTGTCCGACGTGTACATGGGCGTGATTACCCTCACTGTCACGCTGATCCTGTTCAATCTGATCAATTCGACCGCGGGTCCGGAGTGGAAGATCGGCAGCGCGGCGCTGGGCGGTTTCAACGGCATCCCCGCGATCCCGACACTCAACGTCCCCGGCCAGCCAGACAATGTGCTAAGTCCGAAGGGTCTGTTCGACCTGACCTTCGTGTGCCTGCTCGTGGTCTACCTGGGCCTGCGCATGCTGATCAGCTCGAAAATCGGCCGGGTCATTGTCGCAGCGAAGGAAAACGAGCAGCGTGTACTGCTGCTGGGTTATGACGCGCGGGCCTACAAACTCTTCAGCTTCACGCTCGGCGGAGCCATCGCCGGGCTCGCGGGCTGCCTGTTCGCAAACTGGGGTGCGTTCACCAGCCCGACCATCTTCGGCTTGGCGCAATCGGCGCAGATCATCATCTGGGTCATCGTCGGTGGTTTGGGCACGCTGGTGGGGCCGATCGTTGGTTGTGTCGCGATCCAGTGGCTGACGATGCAGATCGGCACCCAGCAGATCTTTAATTCCAACCTCGTTCTCGGCGCCATTCTCGTCGTGTTCGTGCTGCTGGTGCCGCGAGGTATCGTGCCCAGCCTGGGTAGCCTGGCCGAGTGGACCTACGGCAGGCTGCGTCGGCGAAAGGCGTCGAGTTCTATGCCAGCCGCACGGGCAGGAGCGGCACCCGCGATGGCGGCGGCGGAGGAGTCGACATGACGCCGGTGATCGAGACGCGCAATCTGAACGTGCACTTCGGTGGTGTGCATGCCACGCGCGACGTCAACTTCAAGGTGGCCGAGGCCGAGCTGCGCTGTGTAATCGGTCCGAACGGCGCCGGCAAGAGCACTTTTTTCAAATTGCTGACCGGCCAGGTAAAGCCGACCTCGGGGCAGATTCTGTTTCGCGGCCAGGACATCTCCGACATGCAGCCGCACGAGCCCGGCCGCCTCGGCATCGGTATCAAGACTCAGGTGCCCAGCCTGTTCAACGGCCTGAGCGTGTGGGAAAACATCTGGTTGTCGGCGCGGCGCGTAAATACCGCGGAGCAGTCCGAGCGCATCACGCGCCAGACGCTGGAGCGCGTCGGCATGACGGCCTACCGTGATACGATCGCCGGTCTGCTCGCGCACGGGCTGCGCCAGTGGGTGGAGATCGGTGTCGTGATCGCCGCCGATCCGCCGCTGATCCTGCTCGACGAGCCGGCCGCCGGCATGAGCGACGCCGAGGTCGCACGCACCGCCGAGCTGATCCTCGAGATCAACCGCCAGCACGCGCTGGTGGTGGTCGAGCACGACATGAACTTCATTCGCATGATCGCTAAGAAGGTCACGGTGCTGCACCAAGGCGCGATCATCAAAGAGGACATGCCGGACCGAATCATGAGCGACCCGCTGGTTCAGCAGATTTATCTCGGCAAGAAGCCGCATTGACCATGGAACCCCAAGCGCTGGAAATCTCGGGACTGCACGCGTGTTACGGGGCGATCCCTGTGCTGCACGACATCTCTCTTGCTATTGCCGAAGGCGAGTCGGTGGGCATCCTCGGCCACAACGGCATGGGTAAGACGACGATGCTGCGCACGCTGATCGGCGCGTTGCGCGCGAGCTCCGGCACTGTGCGATTCGGCGGAATTGACATCACCCACCTCGCGCCTCACGCCCGTGCCAAGCTTGGCATGGCCTATGTACCGCAGGGGCGCGCGATCTTTCCAGCGCTCAGCGCGATGGACAATCTGCGCATGGGGCTGGTCAAGACCGGCGAGCGCACCCTGCAGGCGATCGATCGGCTGCTGGAGGACTTTCCGCGCCTGAAACCGCTGCTCGACCGCCCCGGCGGATCGCTTTCTGGCGGAGAGCAGCAGTTGTTGGCGCTGGCGCGAGCGCTCGCTGGCAAACCGACGCTGCTACTGCTCGACGAGCCGACCGAAGGCATCCAGCCTTCGATCATCGAAGAGATTGCCGAGACGCTCGCCTCGCTACGCGACCGCATCAAGCTCACCATCGTGCTGGTGGAGCAGAACCTCGAGTTCATTGCGGCGGTCTCACAACGCGTGCTGGTGATCAAACGCGGGCAGATTGGCGGCGAGATTCCGCGCGAACACCTGGGCGACCTCGAGATCATGAGCCAGTACACCGGCGTTCATGGCTGAAAGCCGGGGGATGCAGCGGGAAAGTGACTCGAAGACACGGCCTGGTCATTCTCGGCGGAGAATGTATGGATCAATTCTTCGTTACTGAATCGCTTCCACGACATGGATATCAGAGACGCGTTCCGCACGCGCAAGATCGGCAATCGTGCGCGCGACCTTGAGAATGCGCATGATATGCATGCGCCGACAATCCCAACCTGTTGATCGCTTGCTTCAGGAGCATCGCACCCTTTTCATCCGGCGTGGCGACCACAATGTTAGATGCTAATGTTAATTAGGTTCTTCGGGAAATCGAGTGGGTGATTTTGGGGCGTTTTAGAGCACAGGCAACATGGAAGGCAGAATCTTGAGTCGCAGATATTCCTGGTCGCGTAGTCCGTATGCTCTGCGTTGGATGACGCGAATCTTGTTGTTCAAGCCTTCGACGAATCCGAGCGACACTTTGTTCTCTGGCTTGCAGTAGGCAGCGATCCCATCCCAATGCCAATCAATCATCTGAGCGAATTTCTCGTAGGGTTCCAGGCGCTGCCATTTCAGGCTCGCGCGCCAGTTCTCGAAGAAGCGCCGCGCCCAGCCTTCTCGCTCGTAGTCCCAGAGCTGACCGAAGGACTCCTTGAGCAAGTACGCCGTGTTCAGCCGCTTGTTGGCCGCCAGCAACGTCTTGAGCGACTGCCTGCCTTCCAGGGTAAGGTTTTCGTGACGCGAGAGCAGCGTGGACTTCTGACCTTTGATGTAGCGGCGGTTCTTGCCGCTGAGCCGCGCGTACTCGCTCTTGCGTACCTCGTCGAGCGCTTCTCCCAGATGACGCATGATGTGGAACTTGTCAAAGAGGATCGCCGCCTGCGGCGCACGCGCAAGGGTTGCGTTGCGAAACGGCTTCCACATATCCATCACCGCCAGCCGAACGCCCCGGCTCTTCTTTTCTCCGAGCCAGTCATAGAACTGCGCCATGCTCGCCTCCGAGCGATCCTCGCCCCCGAACCAGATCGGACGCATCCGGATCAGATCGCTCACCACGATGCGATAGGTGTGACCTTTGCGGATCGAGATACCAGCGGCTCGACGATGAACGCCGCCGTCTCGGCGTGGTGCTCGGCGAGATGAGACTCCAGCGCCGCGCCGGCGCGCAGCAACGGGGCGTAGACGTCGCGGAAGAAGGCTACGTCGGTCACCGCCAGCGCGCCGAGGGTTTCGCCATGGTAGCTGCCAGCGAGGCTAAGGAAACGGGTCTTCTCCGATCTGCCGCTGTTGTGCCAGAAGTGGAAACTCATCTTCAGGGCGAATTGCCACCGCCGAAGCCCCGTCCGAGGCGTAGAAGCAATGGCCGAGCACATGGTCGGTCAGCTCCGAGAGCTTTTCCGACAGTTCCACCACCGGCATGTGGGTGAAGCCAGCTAGCATGACGTGGTCGAGTTGTTCGAGCTGGTCGCGCAATGCGGCATTGATGCGCGGGTTCGCGTGGCCGAACAGGTTCACCCACCAGGAGCTGATCGCGTCGAGGATGCGGTGGCCATCGAAATCCTCCAGCCAAGGTCCCTCACCGCGGCGGATGGGCACCAGCGGCATAGTTTCGTGCAGCTTCATCTGCGTGCACGGATGCCAGACGGCGGCGAGACTGCGCTCTAGTAGCGATCGGTTGTTCATCGTCTAAGGCTGACCGTTTAACTGGGTCTTTTCCGGAGGGGCAATACCGGTAAGCCGAATGCGGTGCTGACGATGGTTAGCGTAAATAAGCGTGGGCGTGTCACCATCAGCCACTCCAAGCGAGAGCGGTCATGGCGCAACATCGCCAAGAGCATGACGAGTGCAACTAGAACGGATGTATCCCCAGCTTTGCGAGTAGGGCGCGGTCTTTCTCCGTTTCGGGATTGCCGGTGGTAAGGAGTTTTTCTCCATAGAAAATCGAGTTTGCTCCAGCAAAGAAACACAGTGCCTGAATCGCTTCGGGCATCTCCTGGCGGCCGGCCGAAAGTCTCACCATGGCCTTCGGCATGCTGACGCGGGCAACCGCAATGGTGCGTACGAATTCGAGAGGATCGAGTTCTTCGGTGCCGTGCAGCGGCGTGCCTTCCACTTGTACCAGATTATTGATGGGCACCGACTCTGGGTAGGGGTCGAGGTTTGCAAGCTCCGCCACTAGACCCGCGCGCAGGCGTCGCGATTCGCCCATGCCGACAATGCCGCCGCAGCAGACGTGAATTCCCGCATCGCGCACCTTTTCCAGCGTGTCCAACCGGTCCTGGTAATCGCGGGTGGTGATGATGTCGCCGTAGAACTCGGGCGCGGTATCCAGGTTGTGGTTGTAATAGTCGAGTCCCGCCTGCTTCAGCTGCTCGGCCTGTCCCTCCTTGAGCATGCCAAGGGTGGCGCAGGTCTCCAGCCCCAGCGCGCGGACTGCGGTGATCATCTCTGCAACTTTGTCCAGATCCTTTTGCTTCGGCCCGCGCCAAGCCGCACCCATGCAGAATCGGGTCGCGCCTTGTTCTTTGGCTACGCTGGCCGCGCTCACCACTTCTTCCAGCGACAGCAAATCCTGGTTCGCGACGCCGGCGTGGTGGCGCGCGGACTGCGGGCAGTAGCCGCAATCCTCAGAACAGCCGCCGGTCTTGATCGAGAGCAAGGTTGAGAGCTGCACCGCGTTGGGATCGTGGTGTTGCCGGTGCACTTGCTGCGCGCTGTGCAGGAGGTCGTTGAAAGGCAGATCAAACAAGGCTTCCAACTCTGACACCTTCCATTTTTGCGTCCGCACTTTGTCGACGTGGGCGACCAATTTCATGGCGGGAGATTGATCGTGCTCAGCGATAGTGACGGGATTCATTTTTGTCCTTTCATTTGTCGTGGGTCCGCTTTCCTCTCTGTCCGGGTCGTTGCACTCTGCTGCGAATAGATATATCGGTGCGGAGTCGTAATATTTTATGAAAAGCGCTTTTATTTAATATGATGCGAACAAGATTGTCAACAACGCATATGCGCTAGTGTTGCGATCGGTAGGTTCTTAGAAGAAAGTATATAAAAGAACGATAAAACAAATAGTAAGGAAATTTATGCAACGCATTATTTGGTAAAAAGATGGTGGTATTCCAGCGGATATAAATACATTGTTTTATTCTTATCCGGTTAATGACAACACTTGGGAAAATTAGCTTGTTGACAAAAATGTCGACGAGTATTTATAGTCTCGCCATCCCGGTTTATCGAGGTTGTCCCAAATCGGGAAAAACGGACTCAAACAGGCCTGCCTGTTTTTCCATCCACTTTCTCCTGGAGGACGCATGGCGACGCGGTTAAAAAAGGCGGTCCAGGTTGAACAACGGCCCAAAGCAAAGGGCAGTCCCCGCGGCAAACGCGGGATCGATCTGCAAAAGGTGTTGCGCGAACGCATTGCTAAGCAAGAGATTGCCCCCGGAAGCAAATTGCGGGAACAAGAGCTTTCCACGGAATTCGGCGTGCCGCGCGCCCTCGTGCGCGATGCATTTTGCGCCTTGGAACAGCGCGGTTTGATCGAGCGTATTCCCAATCGCGGCGCAGTGGTCGTTCGTCTCGATTTGTCCCAGGTGTTCGAAATTTATGACCTGCGCGAAGTGCTGGAGGGACTATGCGCGCGACTGGCCGCTCAGAATAGCTCACCCGAATCCTGGCAGGACATGGTCGACATGTTCGAAGGACCGATGGAGGCATACGTAAAGCAAGGCGATTACGAGTCGTTTCTTGCGGGCTACGCAGTGTTCCGTCGGCGGTTAATTGAGGCAGCGGCCAATCCGGTGCTCGCCGGTATGCTGGATAGCATCTACGAAAAGACCCAAGCCATTATCCGTCGCATCATTATTCTGCCGGGACGTGCGGAACAAGGACTCTCGGAGCATCGGGCAGTGCTCGCGGCCGTGCGTCGTGGTGATGCCGAGGAAGCCGAGCGCTTGCGGCGAGAGAACATGCGCAGCGGCAAGGATTACCTCAAGCGTTATCAGAGTTTCGTGCTGTAGGGTATATGCGCAGTTCCCCGGCATACGCGAATTTGACCGACACGGACACCACAGTTTAAGGCTGACGCAAATGAGCGTGAATGAAAGTGCGCCACACGGACCCTTGTGTGGCTATCGGGTACTAGAGATGGGTTCCACCGTAGCCGGTCCGTTTTGCGGACGGTTACTCGCGGATTTCGGCGCGGAGGTGATAAAGGTGGAACCGTTCGAAGGAGACGCTGTGCGCACGATGGGGAAGCGTTTTCATGGCAAATCCCTGTATGCGGCGAGCATTTTCAGGAACAAATCGCTGATCTCGGTGGATTTGCGCAAGCGCGAAGGCCAAGACATCATCAGGAGGATTGTCACCAAGTGTGACCTCGTGGTGGAGAATTTCCGCCCGGGAGGCTTGGAAAAATGGGACTTAGGATACGCAGATCTCTCACACCTCAATCCGGGGCTCATCATGGTGCGCATAAGCGGCTTCGGTCAAACTGGCCCTTACAGCCAGCGTGCCGGTTACGGCGTGATCGGGGAGGCGGTCAGCGGCTTGCGCCACATCACCGGAGATCCAGACCGCCCTCCGAGCCGGGTTGCGGTATCGATTACGGACTACATCACCGGCTTGTATGCGGCGTTCGGTGCCGTCATGGCATTGCTCTCGCGCACCAAGACAGGCAGAGGGCAGTATATCGACAGCGCGCTCTACGAATGTGCTTTCAGCTTCATGGAACCGCACATTCCAGCATATGACAAACTCGGGCATGTCGCCATGCGCGCCGGCTCGCGGCTGCCTGACAGCACGCCGAATAACCTGTACGCGACCCGCGACCGGCAGTTCATTCATGTTACCGCGATGGGTGACGCCGTATTCAGGCGCCTGACTGAGTGTATGGGGCGGCCGGAGTTGTTCGATGACCCGCGTTTTCGAGACCCGGTTGAGCGTTCGCGTTACGACGCAGATATCGACGATATTATTGCGCGCTGGACGAAAAGTCACGACTTAGCGAATTTGGAACAGATGCTGCACGCGGCTGGCGTCCCGGCGACGCGCATCTTCACTATAGCCGACATTTTCCGGGATCCCCATTACCAGGCGCGCGAAATGCTCGTGAATGCGTCTGATGACGACCTAGGCGCGGTGGCGATGGCCGCACCTGTTCCACGAATGTCGGAGACGCCCGGCCGTATCCGCCACGCCGGCAAGCGTGTTGGCCAGGACACGCGACGGGTGCTTTCTGAAATTGCAGGACTTCCTGCAGAGGAATTGGACAGGTTCGAAGCGGCCGGCGTCATTTACAGCGGCCGGGGGCTGCCCCAGAAGACCGCCGCGTCCGTCGGGGCACAGGCGGGCGCAGCGTGATGGCTATCGTTACTGGCAATTGCGACCCGGGACCTTGCACCGGCAATCTATTTGAACAGACCGCCGCATTCGGGCTCCTATGCGGTCAACGAGGACAACATCATGCCTTTTGAGGAACTATTGACGGAATTCGAACAACGGCGTGCGAAGGCGCTTGCGATGGGCGGACACGAGAAATTGAAGAAACGACGTGCAGCAGGGGTGCTAAATGCGCGCGAGCGGATCGCGTACCTTGTGGACCCGGACAGTTTTATGGAGTCGGGACTGTTCGGGACTTCGGCAGCGTACGAGCACGACCGGGAAAAGACGCCAGCCGACGGAAAGGTGGCCGGTTACGCGCGCATCGACGGGCGCCAGGTTGCGGTAGTCTCCAATGATTTTACTGTCAAGGGCGCCTCCAGCAGCGCCACCAATGGCAGGAAGATCGGGCAGATGAAGCGGGTGGCGAGCCAGCGCGGGCTGCCGATGGTCTTTCTGGGCGAGTCCTCGGGGGCACGCATGCCCGATACCATGGGCTCGCGTGGCATGGGTACCATGCTCGGCAACGATCCCACGCAGTACCGGCGCATGCGCGAAACGCCCTGGGCCGGCGCGGTGTTGGGGCTGTGCTATGGCTCCTCCACCTGGTACACCGGCTATTCGGATTTCAGCGTGATGCGCAAGGGCGCAATCATGGCCGTATCCAGTCCGCAACTCGTTTCGCTCGCGATCAAGGAAAAAGTCGACCCGGAAGAAATCGGGGGCTGGAAATTGCATAGCGAAGTGACCGGGTTGATCGATCAGGTGGTCGATACCGACGAAGAGGCGCTTGACGCTATCAAGAAGTTTCTGTCCTACATGCCGACCCATTGCAACGAGGCGCCGCCCGTGCTTCCGGTACCAGCAGGCTCGGGCGAGGGCATGGCCGATATCGTGAACCTGCTGCCGCCCAAGCGCACCCAGGTATACGACGTGCGCAAGATCATCAAGACCATCGTCGATCGCGACAGCTATTTCGAGCTCAAGCCGCGCTTCGGCAAGGTGGCGGTGACCGCGCTTGCGAGGATCAACGGCCGGAGCGTCGGCATCATCGCCAACAATCCGTTGTTCAAGGGCGGAGCGCTGGACGCGGACGGGTGCGACAAAGCCACCAGCCTTACCGTCATGTGCGACTCCTTCAATATTCCGATCATCATGCTCGTGGATACGCCGGGATTCATCATCGGCCTCGACGCGGAGCGCAAGCGCGCGCCGGGCAAGATCGTGAATTTCATGGGCGCGCTGTCCCTGGTCACTGTGCCCAAGCTGACAATCGTGCTGCGCAAGAGCTACGGGCAGGCCTATCTCAATATGGGCGGGGGACGCAATTCCGATGAGTTCGCGGCCTGGCCCACGGCCGAAATCAGCTTCATGGACCCGAATTTTGCCGCCAGCATCGTGCATGGACTCAATCCGGGCGACCCCGGCTACGACGAAGCCGTCGCCGAAATGGCTCGCGGCAACAGCGTCTGGGACATTGCATCGATCTACGCAGTGCAATCGGTCGTTCTACCGAGCGAGACGCGCAATTACCTGACCCGCATGCTTGAGGTGCATCAATCGCGTCTCACCAACGGCGTGGGCGAGCATCTGATGCGCACCTGGCCTACCACTTTCTGAGGAATGCGCATGTTCGATAGGATCATCGTCGCCAATCGCGGCGCCGTCGCCGCCCGGGTCCTGCGCGCGCTCAATGCAATGCGCATCCATTCGATCGCCGTGTATTCGGAGGCGGACGCTGGCGCGCCGTATCTCGAACTCGCCAGCGAAACCCACGCGATCGGCCCGGCGCCCGCGCGCGAGAGCTACCTCAATCAGGAGACTTTGCTCGAGATTTTCCGGCGCTCGCGCGCCGACGCGATGCATCCGGGCTACGGCTTTCTCTCCGAGAACTCCGAATTTGCAGCCCGCGTCGAATCCGCGGGCACGTGCTTCATCGGGCCGGCGCCGCGCTGGATCGAAGCGATGGGACACAAGACGCGCGCGCGCGATCTTGCCGTCGAGTACGGAATGCCCGTGGGCAGCGGATCGGACGTGCTGCCGGCGGACAGGGACATTGTTGCCGCTGCGGCCAGGCGCATTGGTTTTCCTGTGCTGGTTAAGCCCGCGGCCGGCGGTGGCGGCATTGGCATGCTGCCCGCCTACGACGAGAGTCAGCTTGCCGAAGCGGTGGAGCGCGCGCGCTCCATGGCGCAGCGCGGTTTCTCCAATGCCGAGGTGTATCTGGAAAAGTTGCTGGAGCGCCCGCGCCACATAGAATTCCAGGTGCTGGGCGACCGCTTCGGCTCGGTCCGGCATTTGTTCGAGCGCGACTGCTCAGTGCAGCGCCGCCATCAAAAGGTGATTGAGGAAGCCCCCGCGCCGCTGATCGAGCGCCAGCGGATCGAAGCTCTTGCCGACAGCATTGCGGCAATCCTTCAGAAAATGGGCTACGACAATATTGGCACGGTGGAAATGCTGATGGGAGCCGACGGCTCTTTCAGCTTTCTCGAAATGAACACCCGCCTCCAGGTCGAACACGGGGTAACCGAGGAAGTCACCGGCGTTGACCTCGTTCAGGCGCAGATCCGCTCGGCTGCGGGCGAGAGACTGGAGACGATATTGCCGGAACGCGTCGAACTGAAGGGCCACGCCATCCAGGCGCGGGTCTATGCCGAAGACCCAAAACGTTTCTTCCCGTCGCCGGGGAAACTCAAGGTGTACCGGCCGCCGGTAGATTCGAGTGTACGCATCGAGACCGGTTATGTCGAAGGTCGTGATGTGACGCCGCACTACGATCCGCTTCTTGCCAAAGTGATTGTGCATGCGTCTACGCGCGAAGCGGCGATAGGTCGGCTATGCGATGCGCTCGATGAGTTCGCGATCGAGGGCGTGAAGCACAATATCCCGGCGCTGCTGACAATCCTGCGGTCGGTGCCGTTTCGTTCAGGGCAAGTCCATACGGGCATACTTGCGGACGTAATGTCCTGATTCCGTATCACCCATTAATGGAGAGCAAGAAAAATGGCAACAGTGGAACTAAAGTCAGAGGTGACCGGATCTGTCTGGCAGATCAAGAAACAGCCGGGGGAGGCTATTGCCGAAGGCGACATCGTGATGATCTTGGAATCGATGAAAATGGAAATCCCGGTGGTTGCGGAAGACGCGGGCACACTCAAGGAACTCGTCGTAAAGGAAGCCGAGGCCGTCGCCGAGGGGCAAACCGTCGCGATTCTAGAAATCTGAGCACGTACGCCGATACTGGTGCAATTCCAACTGATCGAAGGCAATGAAATGACGTGGTTACCCGAAGCAGAAGAAATCGCATTGCGCCGCAAATGGGCGGAAGAACTGGGCGGGAAGGACGCCATCGACCGTCACCACGCACAGGGGCGGCTTACTGTGCGCGAACGAATTGATGGCCTCGTAGATGCGGGCTCATTCCAGGAAGTCGGTAAGCTGACCGGTAACGGCGCTTACGTAGATGGTCGGATCACCAAAGTGACCCCGGCGCCTTACGTGATGGGACTTGCCAGTATCGACGGACGGTCAGTTGCGATCGGAGGCGAGGATTTTACCGTGCGCGGCGGCACCAGTTGGGGCGGTGATCGACGCAAAGGAGGCCAAGGTGGCTTCGTTGAGGACTTGGCTGCGCGCTATCGCATACCTTTGATCAATCTGATCGATGGCGCCGGAGGCACCGTAACCTCGGCAAAACGGCGCGGTCACACCGTGTTCCCTGGCGTAGATGGGTACGAGCGCGCGGTGCAGTTACTGGGTACGGTACCGGTGGTCAGCGCGGTGCTGGGGACTGCGGCGGGCGGCCCGGCCGGGCGCGCGATCCTGTCCCACTGGTCGGTGATGGTCAA
>Ga0172379_10005043_pt1 | contig 18801 bp, 19 predicted proteins | sample GrowelOW334metaG_FD_119756 | JGI IMG/M metagenome (GOLD analysis project Ga0172379, IMG submission 119756) | Groundwater microbial communities from an aquifer near a municipal landfill in Southern Ontario, Canada - Groundwater well OW334 metaG | ecosystem: Environmental > Aquatic > Deep...
ACTATTCCTTCCTCAAGCTTAGGAAAGTTGACTTTGGGGTCCACACTTTTGTACACGATCGCCCTCCTGGAGAATGAGGAAGTATGCCATAAAAAGGGCTCGATGTTCCAGTATCGCGGATCAGAAGCCGCAGCGCGCGGTGAGAGAGAGTTTTCCACTCCAGGCCTGGGAGGCGGAGCGATTCGCGGAAGCGCTCAGCCCTAGGTCCAGACCCGCCAGGTCGCTGAGGGAAATCGTTATGGCGGCGGCGAGAATCCCCGATTCGGGGTAGTAGAGGACAGGGAGGGAGAGCGACGCCCATTCATCGATAGGAGCGCCGATTTGGGCGAAAATGCTATGGTGTGTGGTGGCCTCCGGCGAGAAAAGATACTCGCCGAGCATGGTGGCGCCGCCGATTCGGGCAATTCCCCCGCCGAGCAGGGACCAGGAAGCCGCGGCGGAACCATCCAGTGGGAGAACGACGGCGGCTTCCCCGTACGGAGAGGCGAAGGGGAGGTCGAAGGTCGCCTCGATCGCGCCCAGGAAGCTTCGCGGCGATGTTCCGGCCGCCGCGCGGATACCCGCGGCGGCTGAAAAGGCGAGGGAATCGAAGGCGGTCGCATAAGCACGGGCCGCGATGGTCGCTCCCGTCGCGGCGTAGGGATCGTAGACGAGATCGACCCGGCTCGTGGCTCCGGGAAACCAGGTAGCCCGCGCGATGAGTTTGGAGAGCCGAGTGGGGCTGCCCGAGGAATAATCGAATTCCGCGAAGAAATCCGCGGGACTGAAAGCCTTGCCAAGGCCCCAGTTGGCGTAGGTTTTACCCGCCTCGAAAGCGAAGGCCCCGGTATCCCAGCGCAGGGCGAGATCGTCGAGGGCTAAGAGCGCGATCGTTTCGGGCGCGGGGGATGCGGCCTCGAACGCGGGCGCTATCAGGAAGGCGAGGGCTTTGCCGGGGGAGAGCTGGAGGGATGACCAGAGGGTAGCCGCCTCGTTCCCATATAAAAGGGCGAAATGAACCGAAGCCCTGAATGAGGTCGAACCGCGGCTGCCATCCAACGCGAGCGCGAGGGTCGAGGCGGCGCCGCCCGATGGCGAGGGGCTGCCTGAAAAGGACATCGCCCCGGAAGCCGATTGTTGGACATGGCCTGAAAGGCTTATGCCGTCGGCGGCCTCGGCGCGGGTCGCGGCCCCGAACGCTAAAGCGGCCGCGAGCAGAAGGGCGGCGCGGCTGCCTGCGAAGCGGCTCGTTTTCATTTTGTCAGGGCCTGAAGGCTGAATCGCCCCTCATCCATGGGGACATCCAGCGCGAGCGATGTCATCGACATCACCGTTTTCGAGTTCTTCTTCAGCGCGTCGGAAAATTCCACGATCGAGGGAAAATACCGGGATCCAACCTTGGTGTAATCCAAGGTTTTCGAAATTTTCAGCAGCATGCCACTTTTGGCATAGAGCTCAGATCTCGCGACGATGAACCGTTCAGCGTCGACCCACAGCTTTCGCTTCGCGTAGGCCACCTCCTTGTTTTTAGCGACGAGCTGGAGAACAAAGCATTCCCGCCCATCCAGGATTTCCTTGCCCATGAGCTCGGCCGAATAGAGATTCTTGAGATCATCCGGCTCCATCGCGTCTTCGTAGGAGAAATCGGAGCCCATCATGCCTTGCCGCAGGAGGGCGCCGGAAATCTTGACGGTGTCGCGCTCGGAGGGAAAATACATCCATAGATTCTTCTCGAGCTTGAGCATGCGCACGCCCTTGTCCTCGGGATTCGTGAATTCGATGAACGCCTTGCCGCTGCCCGCTGACCAAGCCCTCATTGTCTTCACCTTGGTCTTCGACCCCGAGGTTATTTCCATTTTCCCCTCATAGTAAATGGTCGAATAGACCTGATTCGCGTCGACCTTCGCGAGGATGGCCGAGGCGTCCAAGCCCTGGGCGCCCTGGGCTCCAGCGATCGCGGCGCAAAACAGCAGCCCCGCCGCCACAAAAACATTCATGAAAACAAGCCTTCTCATTGTCGCTCCTCCTGCGCCCGGCGCTAGGCCGATCTGATGGCATCGACCGGCGCCATCCTTGCCGCCCTTCGCGAGGGAAGGTAGGAAATCGCCGCGGAAACCGCCGTCCCCATGACGATCCCCATGAAAACCGTGCCCGGCGTCACCGATGGGTAAATCACGTTGTCGAGAGGCCAGGAAAAGCCCGCCATGGCGCTTGTCATGTCGAAGCCCTTTCTGGCGAGGATCAGGATCAGTCCCACGCCAACGGCCGTTCCCGCGAGCGAACCGACCAGGCCGAGCATGGTGCCCTCGGCGAGGAATAGATTCAGGATCTTGCGCTTAGGCATGCCCATCGACATCAGGATGCCGATCTCCCGCTTGCGTTCGAGGATCACCATCGTCATGACGTTGGCTATAATGAAGGATCCCAGAAGAGCGACGATGAGGAATACCCAGTAATAGACGACATTCATCAGTTGGATCATCTTCGGGTATTCGCCGATCGAGGTCCAGGGCAGGACGGAGAGTGCCCCCGTCCCCCGCGCATCGACGATGCCCTGAACGAGTTTGGTCATCGTGGCGACTTCCCTCATCCCCGAAAGGGTGACGGAAATCTGTTGCGCCCCGTTTTCCATGCCGAGGAGGATCCGAGCGTCCTGAAGGCTCATCTGGAACACCATGCCATCCAGCGAATTGACGCTGGTCTTGAAAAGGCCGGAAATCCTGAGCTTCCTGAAGCCAAGTCCGCCATCGGCTTTCTGCGTGACGACTTTGAGCGTATCGCCCACCTTGAGCCCAAGATCGTCAGCCAGCGTTTCGCCCACGATGGTCTCCCCAACCGGGCTCATGTAGCCGCCTCCCGGCAATATCCTCGTGTCAAGCATGAGAAGCTTGCGCTCGACCTCGGGATCGCCGGCTATGGCCATCGCTTCCTTCGTTCCGCTCTCGGAGGAAAGGAGGACACCGAAACGTATCCGCTCGGCGACAATCGCGCCGGGATCCTTGGCCTTGACAGCCTCGCGGATCGATTCGGCGAGCGCGGGGGAATTTTCGATATACTCATCGACGGGCATAAATCTCACGCGTTCCCTGTAGCCAGCCATCGCGATGTTGATGTGTCCGGTCTCGTTCTTGATGTAGTTCCTCACCATGGAATCGAGAAAGCCATTCGTGAATCCTTGGAGCACGATGACCATGAGGATGGAGAGGAAGACCGAAGCCATGGCAAGAGCGCTCCTGCGCTTGTTCCTGAGGAGGTTCCTCGCCGCGAAAGGAAGTATTTTCATGGTTCGCCTCCTTTAGACAAAATGCAGGGCATCGGTGACCTCGAGCTTGGCCGCCTTTTTCGCTGGGATTCTAGCCGAAATCCAGGACGCTATGACCCCGAACAGAAAGCCCGCCAACATCGTGGACGGATGCCATTCGCCGTGAAGGGCTCCTCCTATGGGGATCGCCCCTAGATCGAGTCCGGAAAACATCTTGTCCAGCGGAAAGCCCCAGCGAACTGACCACCACACAAGGATGCCGCCAAGGATAAGCCCGCCTAAGCTTCCAATAAAGCCGATCATGAGACCCTCGAGGGAGAAAAGCCTTTTAATCTGGCCGGGAAGCATTCCGTAGGCGCGCAGGACCCCGATTTCCTTTATACGCGAATAGACGCTCATGAGTATGGTATTGACGATGCCGACTCCCGCGATGAGCAGGACTACGAGGATGATGAGGGAGGAATATTTGGCCTTCATGTTGCGCATGGCCATGTAATCTTTGGCCGCGTCGGCGATGGGGATGGCCTCCATGCCTGGCAGGGCGCTCCGAACGGAGGCGGCCGCCTTCGTGGAAGCGCTCAGCTCCTCATCGAGAGTCGCTGATTTGGGCAGGGAGACGGCGATCGTTGTAACGGGGAGGTTTTCGCCCAAGAGTGTCCTCGCTGGACCAAAGCCGATGAATATCCCGCTCTGCGATATTTCCTGCGCGGGAACATCGAGAATGCCCACGATTCGGAATTCATCGGCGTTCAGCGTGTCGTCCACGGCGCGGGCGGAAAGGACAAGCCAATCCCCCAGGCCCACGCCGAGATCCTTCGCCAATCCTTTTCCGACGAGGATCTCGTTCTCGCTGGAATCGGGAGCTAGCCATGTCCCGGCCGCGAGATGTTCGGCGAGCTTGAAGACACCCTTGTCGCGGGCGGGATCGATAGCCGTGCCAATTACCGGAACGCTATCGATCCTGTTGGAAGCATAGGCCACGAAACTGGCGCGGGGGGTGGAGGCGATCACTTCAGGCACCGCTTCCGCTATGCGGCGCATCACGCTTTCGGGGGAATCGATCCCGTATTCGAGGGGATAGCCCCGGCTGTTCTTCCGGTATTCCGCCGTCATCACCCTCATCGATGACTCGGTGTAATCCACCATGGAATCGATGGTCATCCTGTCCATGCCCGCCAGGATCGAGTCGAAGAAGATGAACATGCCGATGCCGACGGTGAGGACGAGGGCGGTGATGAGGGTGCGTTTGCCATGCCTCAGGACGTTCCTGAACGCGATGGATGCCAGGACTCTGGTCATGTCGTCCTCCTCTCGTCCTTCGTGACGAGGCCATCATGGAGCTGAACCACGCGCAGCGCCTCGTCCATGATCATTTTGTCGTGGGTGGAGAAGATGAAGGTCGTATGGAGGCTTTTATTGATTGTCTTCATGAGAAGAACGATCTCATCGGCCGTATGGGAATCGAGGTTGGCGGTGGGCTCGTCGGCGAGCACCACGACGGGATCCTTGACGAGGGCTCGCGCTATGGCGACGCGCTGTTCCTGCCCGCCGGACAACTCGCGGGGAAAGCGATTCGCCTTGTCGGCGATGCCCACCGCGTCGAGGATCTCGAGCGCTTTTTTTCGCATTTCTTGTTTCTGGAGCTTGCCCGCTATGCTGAGGGGGATTTCCACGTTTTCAGCCACGGTGAGGACGGGAATGAGGTTGTAGGATTGGAATATAAAGGATACATGCTCTCTGCGGTACTCGGAAAGTTCCTTTTCCCCGAGCATTCTCAGTTCTTTGTCGCGGTATCGCATCGTTCCCGCCGTCGGCCTGTCCAGACAGCCGATAATGTTGAGGAGCGTGGTCTTGCCCGAGCCGGAGGGGCCGACTATGGCGCAGAACTCTTCCTTGTCGAATTCCAGATTGATCCCCCCGAGCGCCACAACCTCGATTTCGCCCTTTCTGTAGATTTTGGTTATTCCCGACAATGAAAGAATGCCCATTTCCCCCTCCTTATTTTTTGCCATCCCGCAGCAGCGCGACCATTGATTCCATTTCATTCAGATAGCATTCGAGCGCCGATTCGCCAGCCAATGTCAGGCTTGCCCCTGTATAGGGCTTTTTCCCCACATACGTTTTTCTCAGCTGAATATAGCCCGCCTCTTCCAAGGTGCCGAGTTGAACGGAGAGGTTCCCGGCCGTCATGGCCAGATCCCGCTTCATATCGGTAAAGCCCAGCTCGGCTTCTTGGGACGAAGCGAGGTAAACGAGAATCCTCAGCCGCGCCCGCTCGTGGATCACTTTGTCGAAGTCGGGCGGGACCCGGCTTACATCGCCCCGCATTAGCACCCGCCTTTTCCGCGCGCTGAGGCTTGTATCAGTCCCGCGATGCCGAAGACAACGAAGACGGCTGTCGTCACGATGGCCGTCCATAAAAGCGGGTCGGTTTCTATGAAGAAGAGGGAGACGATGCCCGCCGCCATCGCTACCCAGCCCAGGACTCGGTACTCCGATAGATCGATCAGCAGATCGAAGGCGTGCGAGGCGAGAGCCGTATAGATGGCCATCATCGGCACGATATACCATGGGTGAGCTATCGAGATGAGGAAGATCGTTCCCGCTATCATCGCCACGGCTGAACTCGCGATGAGCGTTGCCGTTTTTCCGCCATAGATCGCCGTCAGCAGCGAATAGAAGCTGCGGCCTCCATGTTGGGCCGCTAGTTTTGCCGTGATAATGACTTTGCCGGCGGCCCCCGCAACGAAGACAAAGGCAAGGAAAATCCAAGCCCAAACGCCGAGTCCGCCACCAGAGGGATTCTGCTCGACAGCTCTCGCGGCAAGGCAGAAGATCACCGATGCCGTGCCGAGAATGAGGGAAAGAATAGGATAGAGCCGGGACGAAGCGACGGTTCTTAGCAGGGGATTGCTCGCCTTCACCGCGGATCGCAGTTCGCCGAGCGTTCGCGCGAGCTCCTCGATCGATGGAGCCTGCCCTTGTTCATTTTGAGGTTTGGAACTCATAGCGTCTCCATAAACAAGTTTATAATACAAACCGAAAATATCGTCAAGTATCCTGTTTTGTCAAGCCTCCAACGGGAAAAGGTAGTCAAAAAATCGCATTCATGCTATGATAAAAAGTGCAATTGCTTTTCGCGTTGCATCAAGGAGAGCTTATGAGGAGCGAGGGCGCCGACCTCGAGATCAGATATTTCCAGGAAAGCATCGGGCCGGAAGCCGCTGAGCGCATGGTTTTGAGAATGCCCGAAGGCGCGATCACGATCAGCCGTTCGGTCGATGATCTCATCCATGCCGAATACGAATTGAACGGAAGCGCCTCGCTGCTCTCGATGTGGCGATCTTCCGTCCGGCGCCACGACAGCATCTTGATCATGACCAATGAGACGCCCAAGGATATTTACACGGCCAGCGTTTCCGTCAGCATCCCCGAGCGCATCAAGGACCTGGAAGTGCACAGCATGAAGGGCGAAATCGATATCAGGGATTGTCCTATCGATATCCTCGCCATATCAGAACTTGGCACCGTCCATATCCATGGAGCGCACAACGTGGAAGCTTCCAATGTGCAAGGTTCCATTACCTTGGTGAACTGCGGCTCGGCGACGATCAATACCATCGATGGCTCGGTGAAATGCTCGAAGATGAATGGATCCCTCCATGTCGAGACGCAGGGGGGCGATATCCAAGCCTCGCGGATAAAGGGCAATGTAATCGCCCTCACGACAGGCGGCGATATATCGGTGCTGAAACCCGAGGGAAGGATCAGGCTCATCTCGCATGATGGCGACATAGAGCTGGAGCTTTCCAGCGTCTTCGGCGGCGGCGAAGCGAACACATATTCGGGCGACATCAACCTGATGCTGGAGCAGGCGAACGTGGAATTCCGCGCGGAGACGCTTTCCGGCCAGATAAGTTCCCCTGGCACGACGATATCCTCCGGCGCCGGGCCGAGGCGCTGCGCCTACAAAATCGGCCAGGGCACCAAACGCCTGCACGTGAAGAGCGTGTTGGGCGATATCGAAGTGGAATAAGCCTTCATTTAGCGGCGAACAAGGCCTTTATTTTCCTTTTATAGATCTCGTTGACGGCGTGCCGCTTCAATTCCTGCTTCGCCGAAAGCTCCTTGCCCGGCTGGAACTGATCGGGAAGGATGTCGAACCTGAATATTCTCTCGAAGGGCTTGAAGCCGTTCTTTGGGCTTATCAAATCCGAAATTTCCGAATCAAGCAGTTCCCTTACCTCAGGTTGCTGAACGAGGGTTTCGTAGTCGACGAAGGGTATGTTGTTTTCTTCCACCCAGGCCGTCAGGTTTTCCTGTTTGGGAACGATGAGGGCGGCTAAGTATTTTTCGTCCTGACCCAGGACGACCGCTTGCTGGATATAGGGGCTTTCGCAGAGCTTCTGCTCTATGGGAACGGGCTCGATGTTTTCCCCTCCGCGAAGGACAATGGTATCTTTCGCCCTTCCCGTTATCCTGATCTCCCCATTTACCGTCAGCATGCCGAGATCGCCGGTATCGAGCCAGCCATCCGCGGTCATGATCTTGGCCGTGAGGTCGGGACGCTTGTAATAGCCCATCATGACTTGTGGGCCACGGACTTGTATCACGCCCTTCTTGCCTGGCCCCAAAAGGTTGCCCTTTTCTCCCATGATGCGGATTTCCGTTCCTTTGTGGATAGGACCGACGGTTCCAAGCACCGGATGCTTCTTCAGCCTGATGCCAAGCACCGGCGCCGTCTCCGTGAGTCCATATCCTTCCAGGATCAGGACGCCGATCGCGTTGAAGAAACGGTCGACTGATCCGGGAAGTGCCCCGCCGCCCGATACTCCGGCTATGAAGCGCTTGCCCAGTTTCGCCTTTATTTTCTTGAAAACCAGCAGATCGCCAAGGATCCAGATGGGGGCGAGAAGGAGGAAGGGGATGATCGAGGAGGCGATCTCGAGCACCCTTGAGCGGGGAGTAAACTCGGGGACTCGCTTGAGAAGATGGTTGCGGAAATACGAGAAGCTTTCGCCCACCCCCACGAAGAACTTGAAAAGAGTTTTGAGCGCTGGGCTAGATTGCCGCAGGTTTTTATAGACGCCGTCCATGACCGACTCCCAGATGCGGGGCACCGAGGGGAACCAGTGGGGCTGAACCGCCTGCATATCGGCAAGAAGAACGGAGCCTATGGGTTTGGAGTAGGCGAGCATGGCGCCCGCCTGCAAAACGACATACTGCACGATGCGCTCGAAGGAATGCCAAACAGGCAGCACCGAAAGGAACAGCTCTCCCGGCTTTACGCCGATGAGGGAGGGGAGGTATTCGGTCTGATGGAGGAAGTTGGCGTGGCTTAGCATGACGCCCTTGGGTTCCCCCGTCGTCCCTGAGGTGTAGATGATCGTCGCGAGATCCTCCCGCTTGCCTTTATTCACTTCATTTTGGTAGAAATCGGGATCCTCCCTCAGCATCGTTTTCCCTTTTTCCATGATTTCCGCATAGCCGTAGACTTCCAATCCAAGCGCCGAAGCCTCGGCCACAAGGCTCTTTTCGGGCGGATCGAACATGATCAACGATTTGAGGAGCGGAAGGGAAGCGCGCAAGCCCAGCACTTTCTGAAGCAGCTTGTCGTTTTCCAGTATGGCGAGGGAGCATTCGCTCCAGGAAAGAATGTAGGAAATTTCTTGAAGCGTCGCGTCGCATCCGCGCGGCACATCGGCGGCGCCAATCCCCAGGATAGCTAAATCGGCCGCAAGCCATTCCTTCCGGTTGTCGGAGATGAGCCCGACCCTGTCGCCTCGCGCCACGCCCAGCGCAGTGAGCCCGGCCGCGAAGGTCGCGGCGATTTGCTGCAGGCTCGCGTAGCTTGTGGGCTGGAAAACCCCGTGATTGTCCTTGGAGAGCTGAACGGTGACTTCCGGCTGTTCCCGAACTTTTTCTAAAAACATCTGGGGGATGGTTTGCGCCATAGCTTCTCCTGAAGTACGATGATTTACATAAAAACTATAATTGTCGTATTGTCATATGTCAATTGCATATTCGGCGGATCCTTGAGAATTGTCGAGGGATTTTTCCCTGGATTCCTGAAATCGCCTAACCAAAGTTTTACAATAATTTTGCGGAATTCAAATAAAAGCGCGATTGACTTACCAATCAAGTAGTGTAAAGTATATTCCCTAGTACTGCATCTGGAGGGTCTGCTACCGCGGGCATCCTCGTGCGACGAGACCAATCGATTGCGCCGGAGGATTCCATGTCCATCGATTTCATCTGGTTTGACCTTGGGTATACCCTGCTCTATTTGGAGCGGGAGAAGTTGTTCGCCAAGGTCATCGGAAAATTCGATATACAGAGAACCCTCGATGACATCGAGAAGGCATTCCACCTCAGCGACAAACGCCTCATGCGCGAACATCCCGGTCTTCTCGCCCAATCGTCCGAAGAGTTCATGCCGCTTTACTTCGGGCTGCTCTGCGATCGCCTGGACATTCATGGCGATCTTGTGTCGCTTCTTAACGCCTGGATGGACGAATGGAAGAAAGGCGGACTGCGTTGGCTGGCCTATCCGAATGCCCCTGCCGTCCTCGATCGTCTTTCGGCTAAAGGGTTTCGGCTGGGGGTGATCTCGAACTGGGATTCGAGCGCCAAATCCATATTAGCCTCATGCGGACTGCTGGATCGATTTGAGGTTGTCGTTATTTCGAGCGAGGTGGGAATAGCCAAGCCCGATGAGAGGATTTTTCGCTTGGCGATGCAGAGCGCGAAGGTGGATCCCTCTCGCTGCCTTTATATCGGGGACAACTATTACGACGACGCGGTGGGAGCCGCTTCCGTCGGCATGAAATACCTCATTGTCAATAAGCTGGATAATCTAGGGATCGAGGAACTTGAGGGGAAGCCTTTGGCGCGCGACATATCCGGCGTCTTCTCCTATCTGGGAAGCGAGAAGCCATGAGTTCATTTTCCTTCACCGTCATCGGGCACTGGGGCGCTTATCCGGGGCCGGGGGAGGCCTGCTCCTGCTACCTTCTCCAGGCTTCGGGGACATCGATACTCCTCGACTGCGGTTCGGGATCTCTTTCCCTGCTTCAGCGTATCCTTCCCCTGAGCGAAATCGATGCTGTCGTGCTCTCCCACTACCACGCCGATCATATCGCCGATCTGGGCTGCCTCCAGTATGCGGCGAGAATCGATATGGATTTGGGGCGCAGGAAGAAGCCACTGAAGATCTATGGACATACGGAAGATCCCGGCTTCGCCGCGTTGAGTTATCTCGAGTTTGCGCTGGGGGAAGCGTATGGGCCCGAATCGGAGCTTCGGATCGGCCCATTCTCCCTCGGCTTCGCCGCGACGGCGCATCCCGAGCCCTGCTATGCCACGAGAGTTTCTTGCGGCGGGGCTTCGCTGGTCTATACGGGCGATACCGGAGCTCTGCCTTCGTTGGCGCCATTTGCCCGCGGGACCGATCTTCTCGTATGCGAAACCAGCCTTTACGATGAATATCGCGGGCGAATCCCGGGACATATGTGCGCGGGAGAAGCTGGAGCTTTAGCCCGGGAAGCGGGCGCTGGCATGCTGCTCGCGACGCATCTTCCGCATTTCGGGGAGCATCCTGTCTTGCTCCGGCAGGCGTCGGCGGCTTTCGGCGGAAGGACGGCCTTGGCGAGCCTTTACTGGAAAATGGAACTGTAAGTCGAAGCGCTCATCCGCGGCCGAGAGAGCCGGAAGCGCGAATTGGAAACGATAGAAATAGCAGGACGGTGTGGGACATGGATCTATTTTGGTTTTTCCTGAGGAGATTCGGTAGGCTGCTGCTTACGGTCTTCATCATTTCAACCCTCGTTTTCTTCGTCATCCGCATCATTCCCGGGGATCCGGCGATGATTATCGCCGGCATGGACGCTCCCCCCGAGGACGTGCAAGCCATACGGGTGAAATTGGGCACCGACAAGCCCCTCACCGTGCAATATCTGGAATGGCTCAGTTCCATTGTCCGGCTGGACTTCGGCAACACCATGATCTCGGGGGAGCCGGTGACAAAACTCATCTTGGAGCGCTTTCCCCTCACCCTCATCCTCGCCCTTCTTGGCATCTCGATCGGCATTGTCATCGCGGTGCCCCTGGGCGTGCTTTCGGCGGTGAAGCGATGGTCCTTCTGGGATTATTTCGGCCTTGTGTTTTCCCAGCTGGGGATGGCAATCCCCAGCTTCTGGCTCGGCATCATCCTCCTTCTCATCTTCGCGGTAAAGTTCCCAATATTCCCGCTCTTTGGCTCCGAGACGCCCGCCCATTTTGTTCTTCCGGCGATTTCGCTGGGTTTCGCTCGCGCGGCCGTTATCCTTCGCCTTGCCCGGGCTTCCATGGTGGAGGAGCTTTCCAAGGAATACGTCATCACCGCCAGGGCCAAGGGACTTACCGAAAACATGGTAAAGTACAAGCATGCCCTCAAGAACGCCCTCTTGCCGATAATAACGATCACCGGCATCGAGTTGGGCTATATGCTTGGTGGCGCAATCATCATAGAACAGGTCTTTTCCCTGCCTGGACTGGGGCGCCTTTTCCTCTACGGAATCTATCAGCGCGATTTCCCCCTTATCCAAGGAGGCGTCGTCTTTGTGGCGATCATTTTCTCGCTGATCAACTTCGTCGCGGATATCCTTTATAGCATCGTAAATCCGAAGATAAGGTTCGAATGATGGAAACCACCACGCCTTTGCTGCAGGTCGAAAACCTAGGGGTATGCTTCACCCACGGGGCAATGGAAGCCCACGCGCTGAGAGGCATCGATCTCTCCTTTTATAAAGAGGAAATACACGGACTCGTCGGTGAATCGGGTTCGGGAAAGACCGTCACCTCAACCTGCGTGATGGGGCTTCTCCCTTCTCCTCCGGGCAAGATCGTCTCCGGGCGGATTCTTTTCGACGGGAAGGATCTCCTCGCCCTTCCCGAAGCGGAAATGCGAAAAGTCCGCGGAAGACAAATCGCCATGGTTTTCCAGGAGCCGAGCAAATATCTCAACCCGGCCTTCAAAATAGGGGAACAGATCACCGAGATGCTCATCCTCCACCTGGGGATGACGAAGGCTCAAGCCAAGGAGAGGGCTCGCGAATTGTTGGGCCTCGTCGGGCTCGGCAAGGATGGCAGGGTCCTCGATTCCTACCCACATGAACTGTCGGGGGGCATGAAGCAGAGGGCCATGATAGCCATCGCCATTTCCTGCAACCCTGTTTTCCTCATCGCCGACGAGCCGACGACAGCCCTGGATGTCACGCTTCAATTGCAGATATTGAAGCTCATCAAGAAATTGAGGGACATGCTCGGAATGGGCATCCTCTTCATCTCCCACGACCTGGGTGTCGTGAACGAGGTGGCGGACCGCGTCTCGGTCATCTACGCGGGCAGGATCGTGGAGTCCACGGCCAAGTCCCAGCTTTTCACGAATCCCCTCCACCCGTACACGAGGCTTCTCATCATGTCGATCCCGGACGCGAGGAAGCGGGGCAAGCGGCTTGCCGCGATACCGGGGCGGGTTCCCGACGCCGACAATACGCCCACGGGCTGCGCTTTCCATCCACGCTGTCCTCTCGCCGTGGAACGTTGCAAGATCGAGAACCCCTCTCTCGTCGAATATGAAACCGGGCACGCCGTCGCGTGCCACCGCGCAGGTGAGACATGGAACATCTAATCGAGTGTAAAGACATCGTGAAGACCTACCGGGGCAGAGGCATCGGCGGAGCGAAGCGAGGATTCAGGGCGGTGGATGGGATCTCCCTCCAGATTGACCGAAACGAGAGCTACGGCCTCGTGGGCGAGTCGGGCTGCGGCAAGACGACCTTCGCTCGCGCGCTGCTTTACCTCGATCCACCGACATCGGGATCCATCAGCTTCGACGGGGTGAGGCTTGAGACCTTGGGACGCCGCGAATTCAGGAAATTCCGCAAGCGGATACAAATCGTATTCCAGGATCCCAACAGCGCGCTGAATCCCAAGATGAGCATTCACGCCAGCCTCTCCGAGGGCCTGATCAATAGGGGTATCGGCGAAACCGAACGGGTGAAACGCATCAAGGATCTCCTCGACCTCGTGGGAATAAGCTACGCCTACAGGAATCGGTATCCCCATGAATTCTCCGGCGGACAGAAACAGCGCATCGTGATAGCGCGCGCTCTGTCGATGGAGCCTGATTTCCTCGTGCTGGATGAGCCTGTTTCCAACCTGGACGTATCGATCCAGGCCCAGATAATCAACCTCCTCTCGGACCTGAAGAAGGAGTTTTCCCTTACCTACCTCTTCATTTCCCACGACCTCAATCTCGTATCGTACATGTGTGATACTATAGGCGTGATGTTCAAGGGCAAGATTGTTGAGCAGGCGGCCTCTGAAACGCTTGTGTCCTCGCCGAGCCATCCCTATACGAGGAGACTTCTCTCCTCCATACCCGGCGGCGCTCAGCGGACCGGGTCCCTGGGCTTCGAGCAGGAAGAAGAAACGGCTGAAGCCCTGGAAATCAGGGCTCGATCAAGGCAAGCGGCGACGGGCTGTCCCTATTATCCGCTTTGCCCGCTTGGGGACGGCGAATGCACCTCGCTGGCTCCTTCGCTTCGGGATATCGCAGAAGGACACGTCGTGTCCTGTCATAAAGTCGGGCCGGCCAAAGGCCGGTGATTCCAAGGAGAAAGGCATGAAGAACCGAATCGTTCTGAGTCTGCTTGTACTGGCGCTGTTGGCGTCGGGCGGCGCTGTCTTCGCGCAAGGCGCGGGGATCCTGAGTTTTGGCCTCGCCGGCAATCCGGACACCCTCGATCCGCAGAAGACCTCGGGCACCCTCACCTTCCAAGTGGTGAAGAGCTTCTACGATACCCTCGCCGAACCCGATACCACCGGGAAAATAGTTCCGGCCCTCGCGGAGAGCTGGTCGGTGTCGGCCGATGGACTTGTCTGGACCTTCAAGTTGAGGCAGGGAGTCGTCTTCCACAATGGGCAGGCATTCACCTCCAAAGACGTCAAGGCGACCTTCGATCGCATCAAGAATGAAGCCTTCGCTTCGCCCAAACGCAGCGAATTCGCCCCTGTCAAGACGATCACGACCCCCGACGCCCGGACGGTCGTGTTCACCCTCGGCGCTCCCTACGCGCCCCTTCTCGCCAGCCTCGCCTCCGGATGGGGCGCCATACTTCCCTCCGGCCTGATTGAGTCCGGCCACAACTTCGGCGCCGAGCCGGTGGGCACCGGCCCCTTCAAGTTCACGAAATGGGTGAGGGACAACAAGATTTCCATGGTCAAGAACGACAGCTATTGGATCAAGGGCTTGCCCAAGCTCGCCGGCGTCGATTTCAACATCGTTCCCGAGCGCTCGGTCCAAATCCAAGGTCTGCTCTCCGGAGCCATCGAAGCTGTCGAATTTGTCGATCCTGAAGATCTTCCCGTCCTGAGGGCGAACAACAAAGTCGCCATCAAGAAGGAATTGACCTCCCTCATCATGGTTATGGCCATGAACTGCTCACGCGCGCCCTTCAATGACCTGCGCGTCCGCCAAGCCGTGAACTACGCGGTCGACAAGCAGCTTGTCCTCGACGTCGCCTACGGCGGCGGCAAGGTCGGCTCGACCTTCCTCGATACGGGCAACGCCTATTACACGGATTATTCGAGCCTCTATCCCTACAATCCCGAAAAAGCGAAACAGCTGCTCAAGGAAGCTGGCGTCGGCAACAAAGAGCTCACGATCTATGTGGCCCAGAATTATCCCCTGCACGTGAAAGCCGCGGAACTCATTCAGCAAATGCTTTCCGACGTCGGCATGAACGTGAAGCTCCAGCTGGTCGATTGGTCCACCTGGCTCTCTAGCGTGTACTCCGGCGGCAACTATGATTTCACCGTTATTGGGCATACCGGGAAGCTCGATCCCGAAGGTACTCTGGCTGGCTATGGCACGGGCAAATACGTGAAGTGGATCAACCCGACGGTGTCCGATGATCTCAAGAAGGCTGTCACGATCTCCGACTTCGATGCGCGCAAGAAACTCTATACCGACGCGCTTGAGATCATGGCCAAGGAAGTTCCTTTCGTCTATCTCGGAACCTCCTATCGCTATGTCGCCACGAGATCCAATGTCTCCGAATTCAGGATGACGGTGAACCTCGACACCTATGATTTCAGGTGGACAGAGATAAAGTAAATGATCGCCACCCGCAAATCCCAGAGGATCCTGTTTTCGCTCGCGGTCTTTTTCCTCCTTCTGCTCGGGGCGGCGGCTATCGCCGCCCCGCTGGTGGCGCCCTATAAGCCGACAGCCCAGTATCTCGCCAAGCGCTTTCACGCGCCGAGCTTGCAAAATCTCCTGGGCACCGACAATTACGGCAGGGATATTTTGAGCAGGATCATCTACGGATCCAGGTCTGCCCTCATTGTTGGGCTCGTGACCGTTTCGATGTCGCTGGTCATCGGTTCGATGATAGGGCTCCTGGCGGGGCTAGGATCGCGCACTATCGATAGTCTGCTCATGCTTTTCATGGATTCCATTCTTTCGTTTCCCACGATTCTTCTCGCGATTACCGTGGTGTCCTTTCTCGGCTACGGCCTTGTGCAAGTGATGCTCGCGCTCGGGATCATCTCGAGCCCTGTTTTCGCGAGGATGGTAAGGGCGGAAACCCTCTCCATCAAGACCGAGGGCTATGTCGAAGCGGCCCGCGCCCTTGGCACCCCTGTTATCAAGATCGTCTTCAAACACATCATTCCCAACCTTCTCGGCAAGGTAGTGGTCCAGTGTTCCATTACCTTCGCCCTCTCGGTCGTCGTGGAAGCTTCCCTTTCCTATCTTGGATTGGGGACCCAGCCGCCAGCCGCCAGCTGGGGACTGATGCTCAAGGACGCGCGCAATTACCTTGTGCAGGCTCCGTGGATGGCCGTTTACCCCGGGCTCTGCCTGGCCTTCACCGTCCTCGCCTTCAACATCATTGGCGACACTCTTTCCGAACGCCTGAATCCCCGGCTGACCGGATCATCCTGACATAGAAGAGCGGCGCGACAATGAAAATAGGGCTTATCTCGGACATCCATGTCGACATCAACATGATCGGCGGCCAGGAGATCGTCACCGATCTCCTGGCCGCCGAGGCGCTCCGCCGCGATCTGGATATACTCCTGATCGCGGGGGATATCTCCAGCGACTACGAGCTGAGCCTCGTGACGGTCGACCGGCTCATCGCCGCTTCGGGCGCCAGGGTCTTCTTCATTCCCGGCAACCACGATATCTGGAATCAGCGCCATCCTGGGCTCTCCGCCTGGGATACCTACAACGCGCTCCTGGCGCATCCCTCCAACCTGGCGCGAGGTCCCGTTCTCCTTGAGGGGAATTGGGCGATCGTGGGCGATCTTGGCTGGTACGATTTCACCTACGGGGATTCCTCCTTTACCCGGGATGATTTCGAGAGGATGCGCTACGGGGAGAGGACTTGGCAGGACAAGATTTATTCGCTTTGGGATAGGGATACCCTCGCGGTGCACGCGATGTTCATGGAGCGGCTGGGCTTGGCCTTGGACGCCGCGAAGGGAAAAAAGATCATCATGGCGACCCACGTCGTCCAGGTGCCCGAGTTCACGGTTTCGCCGGCCGGTCCCATGTGGAAGTATTTCAACGCTTTTCTCGGGAGCCCCGACTATGGGAGACTCTGCCAGGATCGTGGCGTCGAACTGGCTGTCTGCGGCCATGTGCACTACCGGAGGAGGGTGAGCCAAGGCGGGACGGAGTTTGTTTGCCCCTGTCTCGGCTACACCGTCGAATGGCCCGCTCCGCCCGATCCAGCGGCGGAAATAGCCAGGACGCTGATGGTCTATGAGCTTGGCGACGAGGGGGCAACGCTCGCGCCCTGAGGATTATTCGGCTGCGGGGAGGACTATTCGGTCGCCGGGCACTTGCTCGAAATATTCGATGAGAGAGGCGCGCATCCCGGCGAGCGTCGCCTGGTTCATGACCCTGTACTTTATATGATGAGAGAAGGAGAGGGGCTCGCAAAAGTAGGAGAAAAACCGGCGAGAGCTCTGGAGGCGCCAAGCCTCGGGAAGGAGGTCCTCGACCAGGCTCAGGAATCGCAGGCTGATTTCCTGCCGGTCCTGGGGCGGGCAGGGGGCCGCGCCGCCCAATTCGGCGCGCAGAAGCCTGAAAATCCATGGCCGGCGCACCGCTTCGCGGCCGATCATGATCGCCGCGGCGCCTTTTTCCCCGAGGAGAGTCTGAGCCGACGCGGCGTCGGCAATATCGCCATTCGCCACGACAGGGAGGGAGAGGCCCTGGGCCAAGCGCAGCGTGAAATCGTGCCTCGGACTGCGCTTGAATTTCTGTCCATCCGTCCGGGGATGAACCGTGAGGAAATCGAGGCCAGCGTCGGCGATCGCGGCACAAAAGCCAAGGAAACGGTCATAGTCCTCGTCGGGGCCCATCCTGATCTTGGCGGACAGGACTCCCTGCCAGGCAGCCCGAGCGGCCGCCACGAATTCCGCCGCGCCGGCGGGATCGGAACTCCAGGCCGAGCCGCCTCCCGATTTCCTTATGTGGGGCGCCGAACAGCCGAAATTGATGTCGATTCCCGCCGGCCTCTCCGCTCCATCCCGTTTCATCAGTTCCTCGCAGGCCATGGCCATGGCCGCGGCCGAGCGGGCATAGAATTGCACGGAAGTGGAGAGGGGCGAAGGACGCGCGTCCGTATAGAAGGCCTCATATTGCGCGTGGGAATAAAAAGCCTCGGCGCTCGCCATCTCCGTGAACGCGTAATCCGGCCCACCAAGTTCGTCGACAAGGGTCCTGAAAGCGCGATTCGTTATGCCCACCATGGGTGCCAGGAGAATCGCCTTGCTGGGGAAGGGTAACATTTGAACGATACTATACGGCGCGAGGATAAAACTCAATCATCAATCCAGTGAGTTGACTTTATGGCGCCATTGGGATATAAATTCCGAGCGCATTTCCCCGATTCGGATCCTGTGCCGGGGGTAAGTGTATCGCAAGCAGGGTCCAATTTCCCATTGTGTTCAGGAGGAATCCGTGAGCGTCAAGATAAGGCTCAAGAAATTCGGCGCGAAAGCGCGTCCTTTTTATCGCATCGTCATCATGGATACGAGATCGCCCCGCGACTCGAGGACCATCGATGAAATCGGTCTCTATCATCCCATCGAAACCGAGGACAAACAGATAAGGATCGATGAGGAAAAGGCCAAGCTCTGGCTTTCCCGCGGCGCCCAGCCCACCGATACCGTCCGTTCACTGTTCAACAAGAAAAACATCCAGGTCAAATGAGGCAGCCGTGGCTGAATCGCTTCGGCCCCTGCCTTTGACCTTTGTTTTTCCCCAAGGAGAATAAAGTGGAACGCGATCTCGTTGAGTATATTGTCAAATCCCTCGTCGACGAGCCCGATGCCGTGGAAATCAAGGTTATCGAGGGCGAGAAATCGACGATTCTCGAGCTCAAGGTCGCCGAGGCCGATATCGGCAAGGTGATCGGCAAGAATGGCCGCATAGCGCGAGCCATACGGACTATCCTCTCGGCCTGCGCGTCAGCCCAGTCCAAGCGCGTGATCCTGGA
>Ga0172379_10005045_pt1 | contig 18797 bp, 19 predicted proteins | sample GrowelOW334metaG_FD_119756 | JGI IMG/M metagenome (GOLD analysis project Ga0172379, IMG submission 119756) | Groundwater microbial communities from an aquifer near a municipal landfill in Southern Ontario, Canada - Groundwater well OW334 metaG | ecosystem: Environmental > Aquatic > Deep...
GCAGAAGAAAAGACATATTTACCACCGGCCAAGTCGCCCAGATTTGCAAGGTCGCTCCGCGAACCGTAACAAAATGGTTCGATACCGGCCAGCTCAAGGGCTACCGCATCCCCGGCGGAAGAGACAGGAGAATCCCCGTTTCCGAACTTCTGCGTTTTATGAAAATCCACAACATTCCGACCGATAGTCTGGATTTGGACAAAATCAGAATTCTGATAATCGACAGCGACTGGCAAATAGCTGAGACACTGGCCGAGACGCTGCGAAAAAATCCATCGTTTAATGTTGAGACCGCCAACAGCGGCTTTGACGCGGGTCTAATCGCCCAAAAACTCGAACCGCACGTTATTTTCATCAGCCTTTTGGCTGCAGATATTGATGCTGACCACATCTGCAAAAACGTGCGAAAGAACTCCGACCTTGGCACGACAAAAGTCGCTGCAATAGCCGAAGGATTAAAACCCAGTGAAGCACAGGCAATAATCGCAAAAGGCTATGACTTCTGCATAACCAATCCGACCGATATCTCCGAAATCACAAAAATTATCAACCAGGCTATAGCGATTATTTGATAATCCCCAAATTTCAATTTTCAAAATCCAAACAAATCCTAAATTTTGATGCTTGTAATTTATTATTTCTCCCATTATATTTGACATTGTTTTAGATGGGAGTCGTTTATGGAATACGCGGTAGGCAAAGCAGGCAGAATCATAGCAGCAAGGCTGTTCGAGGGTGAGTCGCTTTATGAATCCATCGAATCAATCGCGGAAAAAGAAGGCATAAAAGCCGCCGCCGTTCTAATCACAGGCGGAATCAGAAAAGCCTCGGTCGTCGTCGGGCCAAAAACAGAAATACCAAAAATCGAAGCGGATTTTCGACCGTTCACCGGCCCGGGCGAAGTTCTCGGCGTCGGCACGCTTTACTGCGATGAAGATAACAAGCCTAAACTGCATTTACACGCAGCCCTCGGCAGAAGCGATTCACCGATGGTCGGCTGCCCGCGCGGCGGAGCGAGCATATTTCTAATCCTCGAAATAACAATCATCGAAATTATCGGCATCGACGCAAAAAGAATCACCGACCCCGCAACAGGCTTCAAACTTCTGCGGATTAAAAATTAGCCGCAGAGAAGAAATAATATCGTATGGTGGACAGCTCTGCTGTCCACGCCGAAGTCTAAAAGGAATTGATTATGAAACGAAATAATTTACTAAAAATACTAAATCCGATTATGCTGGTATTTTTTTTCAATCAGGCAATAACAGCGATATTCCGTGACAGTCTTTCTCTTAAGACATTTGGCATTTTCCATAAGACCGGCGGCGCAATACTGCTTTGCCTCATCGCACTGCATTTTATACTGAACTTCAACTGGGTTAAGGCAAATTATTTTTCAAAATAGCGTTAATCGTATGACTATAAGAGGCTCTGAACATAAAGTGATTTTGTATTTCAAAAATAGATGGCTGTCCCTATTTATTCGAGGATATTTATTTGGAGAAAAAACTTATGAATTTTAATGAAAATACTAATATAGAAAAAAACAGTACAATACTGCTTCATAAGAAAAATTGTCGGTTAGCAATTTATTCTCTACTAAGTGTGATTGCAGCAATAGTTTTTATGGCCCTTTCTTCCCCAGTTATGTTGTTTGCCCATAACAGGATATTGGAGGGTGTTTTAACGCTTGCTGCTCTGCTGTTTTCCCATATAGCTTTTTTGTTAGGCATTATTGCTATTGTAGTAATTGCGATTAGTCATGGAAAATTGAAGGGTGACTGGTATGCTCTCTTAGCAATTTTCCTATCTCTTCCATTTGTTTTTCTGATGGCAAGCGGAATATATGTAAACAAAATTCGAGTTGAACGCAAAAAAACAACTAATGGTCAAATTATTAGTATGGCAATAGTCGAATATGCAAAAGACCATGATGGTTACCTGCCGGATGCTAATCAATGGTGTGATTTGCTGATTGAATATGCCCCAAATCTCTCAAAAGAAAATTTCAAATATGATTCTTCTAAAGACGGCGTTTGCAATTATGCTTTTAACAGCGTTCTTAGCAATGCTAAATTAGCGAATATTTCTTACAATACAGTACTTGTTTTTGAATCAGTGGGAAAATGGAACCTTGATGGAACAGAAGAGTTATTTAGAAATACTCCTCGGAAACGGCAATATGTTTATATATATACCAAAGACGTAGAAACAGGATATGCCTTTCCTCGTGAGGTTAATATAAAAGAGACGGATTATGAAAAAGCACTTTGGATATTGTCCAATACTAATTAAATATGGGAAATCTGGGGGAAATCTGGGGACACCATACTAATTTTCACCTTCCTATTGAATAATAGGGATATTTGCCTATTTTTCACCATCGGAATAGTCGAAGGGAAATCTGGGGAAATCTGGGGACACCATACTAATTTTCACCTTCCTATTGAATAATAGGGATATTTGCCTATTTTTCACCATCGGAATAGTCGAACGGTTTTCTTCCGACTTTCAATCGCAATTCGGTTTGCATATCTCGCAAAATTTTAGTCAGATATTTCGCAAATTCTCTGTCGCCAAGCTCGGCAACCTTCTCCGGCGGAATCGGCTGGCCATAATTAACATAAATTTTGCCTGGTGAAAATAATTTTTGGTTCTTCGGCCAGCACTCGTAAGCTCCATCTATAACCGATGGAATAATCGGAACATTCGCCCGCCTTGCCAAAAGACTAAAGCCGGGTTTAACCTCCGCGATTTTGCCGTCGAGCGTTCGCGTCCCCTCTGGATAAAGCACAAGTCCGTAGCCGTCTTTGAGCCTTTCAACAAACATTCGCATCGCGGTCAAATCGGCCTGACCACGTTTTATCGGTATGGCATTAACCGAACGCACCATTCTGCCGAAAATAGGAATCTTAAACAGCGTATCTCTTGCCGCAAAGCAGCACGGACGGGTGAACGGATTGGCGTTGAGCATCGGGTCGAGAAAACTCTGGTGATTGGACAAAAGCAAAAATCCGCCTTTTTTCGGTATGCGCGATAAATTAAACGGCCGCGGATGGAAAAACAGCATACAAAATATCCTGCACAGCCAGCACCACATAAAATACCAGAGATAGCTAATCTTCCCGCCCCCCTGCCTTTTGACGCCGAGACCGGCGGCCTGCTGCGAAGTCTCAGGCGTTTTGACACTGGTATCAACGAGCGGCTGCGAATCTTCACGCGCTTCAGTAACCGTGTCAGATTGTTCAGGCTCCGAATAATCGAACGGCTGTTTCCCGATTTTCGTTCTCAATTCAGTCTGCATTTCTCTAAGCGTTCCGGTCAGATACCTGGCAAATTGCCTGTCATCGAGAGCGGCGATTTTTTCCGGCGCAATCGGGTCGCCGTAAATCAAATCAATCTTCCCCGGCGATGGAAACGCCTGATGCCGCGGCCAGCATTCAAAAGCGCCGTCAATCACAACCGGTATTATCGGCACGTTCGCTTTTCTTGCCAAAAGACCGAAACCCGGCTTGAGCTCGGCGATTTTCCCATTAATGGTTCTTGTCGCTTCCGGGAAAATAATAAGCCCATATCCCTGTTTTAGTCTTTCGACGCAAAGTTTCACAGCCGCCAAATCCGGCTTGCCCCTTCTAATCGGTATGGAGTTATACGTTCTTATCAGCCAGCCAATGAACGGAACTCGAAACAGGCTGTCCCTTGCGGCAAAACAGAATTGTCTGGTTACGGGAATAACAGCGAACATCGGGTCGAGCAGGCATTGATGATTGCAAACTAATAAAAATCCGCCTTTTCTGGGGACTTTCATATAATTGTAGGCTCTGGTCTGGAAAAATATCAGGCAGAAAAATCTGCATGGCCAGCCGGAGATGAAATACCACATATATTTAATTTTTGTCGCAATTGTTTTTAAAATTTTACAACCTCCATAATCCTGCCGACCGTCTGTTCCAGCGTCAAATCCGTGTTGTCTATTATAACGGCGTCTTTGGCGGGTACAAGCGGAGCCGTTTTCCTGTTTTTGTCTGACATATCCCGTTTTTCCATTTCCTGCTGAAGTTTGCCCGCATCGACTTGCAGACCTTTTTCCGTCAATTCCGCCGCTCGTCTTTTTGTTCGCGCATCAGCCTGTGCGGTAAGAAAAAATTTAAAATCAGCGTCAGGAAAAACAACTGTCCCCTGGTCTCTGCCTTCGGTTACGATTTTTTGATGCTGCGCGGCAAACGCCTGCTGCATTTTCACAAGTCTTTGACGCAGAACCGGCTCTGATGCGACAAACTGCACGTTGTCGGTAATTTGCGGGTCTCTGATTTTTTCCGTTACATCGCTGCCGTCGATTTTCACAGCTAATCGGCCTGCCGCAGTGGAGAATTCAAATTTTGTATTATCAATAATTTTTTCCAAAGCCGAAACATCGTCAAGTCTGCACCCCGCCTGCATTGCCGCCAGCGTAGCGGCTCTGTACATTGCACCGGTATCGAGAAAGGCTGCGCCGATTTTGCCGGCAAGCAGTTTTGCAGTTGAGCTTTTCCCGCTTCCGGCCGGGCCATCAATTGTAATCACTAATTTAGCCATTCTTATCCGTAACTCTGATTACGACAATACTTGTATCATCTGTTTGACCGGCCAGACCGATGAATCTCCTTCTAAGACCCAGAAGGTCGTGGACTATTTTGCCCGCGGAACCGCCCGCTGTTTGTCTGAATGTTTTATAAAGATTTTGAATGCCCCAGATTTTGCCGTCAAAATTAACTGCGTCAATCAAGCCATCGGTATAAAACAGCAGCCTGTCTTCGGGCTTGAGACTTATGGTTTCAATTTCGTACATAGCCTCTTTGATAACTCCAAGCACCAGGCCGCCTTTTTTCAGTTCCCTGATTTTGCCGTCTCTGTGCAGCAGTCCGGGCTCATGGCCGCAACTGCAATATGTGAGCGTTTTATTCTTTGTGTTGATAATCGCGTAGAACAGCGTAATAAACTCGCCATCCCTGCATTCATCGCAGGCGGTATTGTTGAGCTTTTGTATAATTTCAGCCATCGTATGCCGCTTGTGTCCGCCGTCAGCATAAGCCCGCAGCATACCGCGAAACGAACTCATCATCAGCGCAGCGGGAATGCCTTTGCCGATTACATCCGCTATGGCGATTGCAATGTTGTCATCGTCGAGCTTGATAAAATCGTACAAATCCCCGCCAATGCCGAAGCATGGTTTATAAACTGCGTCAATTTCGAGATTTGGCATTTTAGGCGCCGATTCAGGAATCATCCGCCTTTGAATAATCCCCGCCAGCTTAACCTGCTGGGCAACCTGCGCGCCCTGCACCGCACGAGCATAATACTTGGCATTGGTTATCGCCACCGCGCACTGCGAGGCGACCGACCTTGCCAGCGAAATATCATCCTGCGTGAACCCGCCCGCTTTTGACCGGTAGAGCCTAAGAACGCCGATGGGCTTATCCTTGAACTGCATTTTCACGGTAAGCTGGCTGTTTATCCCTGCCTTTTTCGAGGCATCCTTATATTTTACCCGCGGGTCTGTGCCCATATCGTCAATGATGACCGCTTCACCCGCAAATGCCGCTTTAATGACAGGGTCCTGCTTTGTTACCGGACCTTTATTGCGATATTCTTCGTTAAGCCCGAATGTGCTTCGCATATTCAGCTTGCCGCTCTCATCATCAAGAAGCCGGATTGAGCAGGCCGAGGAATCGGTAATCTCGACTGCCGCCCTGGCCAGCCTGTCCAGAACCTCTCCGAGCGCAAGCCCGCCGGCAACCAGCGTCGTGAGCTGAAAAAGCTGTTCTTCCCTTCGAGTTATTTTTCTTGGTATCTTCACATCATTATCACTTTAATAAAGCCGGTATTATAACCGAAGTTAAAATAATTTAAAGTTTTCAATTATTATTTCAGATTGCTTTGTAGAAAACTTTTTTTATCGCAGATTACACTGATTCCACTGATAAAATAAGAAGCAAAGAAATAGAGAGGTAAAGAAGTAAGGAAAATCAGCCAAAGGCATAAAAATCCTTATTTCCCTGCTTCCTTGCTTCTTTATTTCCTTGTCCAATCCGTGTAATCCGCATAATCAGTGATTAAATATATCTTTTCCACAAGGCGTTTTTAGAGTAAGATAAGGAACACTATGGCAGAGATTGCAAAACATATATTTTTCGCCGGCCACGTCCAGGGAGTCGGCTTTCGCTTCACGGCTCAAAGCGTCGCAAAACGTTATGAATTGACCGGTTTTGTCCGTAATAATCACGACGGCAAGGTGGAAATGCTCATTCAGGGGCGAAGACAGGATATTGAAGACTGCCTCAGCGATTTGCAGGAAACATTCGCGATAAACGATTTTGAATCCGAGCAGGTCGAGCCCGACCCCTCATATATCGATTTCAGAATAAAATTCTAATGTGTCCAATTAACCGATAACTGATAACCGAGTTCCTGATAATTGTTTCTATTCGAGATGAATTACGCCGCGTTTTGTATCGGCATCGAGGCTTGACTTTTTGATAATGTCATAAAGCTGTCTCGGTCTGCGAATCTTTTCAAACCTGAATTCCGGGTCAGTCTTATCATTGGTAATTAAAACAACTTCGCCCACGCCGAGAATATAATCCATAATGCTCCTGCAAAGTCTAATATCAACAATGCGGAACATATCTATATTATCTATCCGCCTTTCAAAAATTCCCCGCGACCATTCCACCCTGTCGGCAGTTACGCGATAGTGAATGCTCTTGAGCTTAAGAACTTTATACGAAAATATCAGCAGCACCAAAGCCGTCAGGCAGACACCCACAACAGGCCTGTATTTCAAAAAAGTATCAATAATTTCCTGAGGAATTTTATTAAAATCCATCAATATCTGCCTTATCGGCCAGAAAGAAACAAAGAGCAAAAACGCAGCAATCAGAACAGTTTTTAAAATCGCAGGAAAAAGACACCAAATCGAAGGATTTGCCTCGAATGTCATATTCTCTGCCTGTTTTTGTGCACCTGCCGGCTGAGCGTTTGGGTCTCTAAGCTCAGGAAATTGCGCGGGTGTTTTTAATGGCCTATTCAAAAATTCGCCGCAGTGCTTGCACTTTATCGCCGCTGCCAGAATCACTTCCGCACAATAAGGACATTGCTTGGTATTGTTTGAAACGTTTTCAGTCATAATATAGGGTATAGGGCATAGGAGATAATTTTGTAGGGTGGGCTCTCCTGCCCTGAGCTTGCCTGCGGTGAGCACCGTCGAACAGTCGAGGGGTTAGCCCACGCAGTTTTTTTACATTTTCAAATTTAAATTTTCAGCTTCTGCATTATCATTGTCGTATTCAACTTCTTTAATTTGATGCTGCGGACGACCGACACCATCGCCATCATTATCATCGTCGTCTTCATCGGCTTGGTCATATTCCACAACAGGTTCTTCTTCCTGCATATCGCTGAAGCCCGTATGCTTGTCTATCGCCATCTGCGCCTTTGCCTGTTCGTATTCTTCCAGCGTCATCATAACTTCGCGAGCCTGACTGCCCTTGTATTCGCCCAAAATTCCCGAAGCGCCCATCGCCTCGATAATTCTGCTTGCACGGGCGTAGCCGATGCTCAATTTACGCTGCAAAAGCGAAACGCTGCCTCGCTTGGACTCAAGAACAATTTTAACCGCGTCATCGAACATATCATCCTTGCAGGCCTCGGTAGTATCAATCCTGTTAAGCTGCATCAGTTCAGGATGGAATTGCGGCTCTGCCTGCTCAATCAGGTGAGCGACAACTTTTTTGACTTCCATATCGTCAACATACGCGCCCTGTGCGCGAACAACATCGCTTGTGCCGGGCTTGAGGAACAGCATATCGCCCTGCCCGAGCAGCGTCTCGGCGCCGTTCTGGTCAAGCACAATTCGACTATCCATTCTCGATGCGACGCGGAAACTTATTCGCGAGGGCATATTCGATTTTATCAAACCCGTTACAACCGTCGCCTGCGGCCGCTGGGTTGCCAGAATAATATGAATACCGACCGCTCTGCTCTTTTGCGCAAGCCTTACTATAAACGCTTCTATTTCCTTCGACGCGGTCATCATCAAATCCGCAAGCTCGTCAACAATGATAACAAAATAAGGCAGCTTCTTCGGAATTCTCGCTTCTTCTTCCACACTTTGCGGATTAAATCTGCGAATCACCTCTTCAGCGCCAAGAGCATTATAGCCTGCGATATTTTTCACGCCCGCCTCGGCCAGCAGCGAATACCGCTCATCCATTTTCATCGTTGCCCATTCGAGAATCTGCTCCGCTCTGCTCACCTCGGTTACTATCGGCGCCATCAGATGCGGAATTTTCGCAAATGCCGTCATTTCAACCATTTTCGGGTCAACGAGAATAAGTTTAACCTCATCGGGACGCTTCGTAAGCATTATGCTCATAACGATACTGTTTATGCAGACGCTTTTGCCTGAGCCTGTAGTTCCAGCGATGAGAAGGTGAGGCATACTCGTTAAATCCGAAACAAGAGCCTGACCGGATGAATCCTTGCCGAGAAACAAAGGCAGGTGCATTTTGCGATATGATTCGCCCGCGCGAACAATAAGGTCTTTTATTCTTACAGTTTCCTTCTGACTGTTCGGAACATCAATTCCGATTGTATGCCTGCCGGGCAAAGGAGCGACAACTCTCACCGCCGGAGCGCCTAACGCCCTGGCAATATCATTTGAAAGATTCGATATCTGGCTCACCTTCACGCCAGGCGAAAGTGCAAGCTCAAACATCGTTATCGTCGGCCCAGGGTCAGCGCCGACTACATTGGCTTCAATTCCGAATTCCGTCAAAACCTTTTCAAGAGCCGCGGACTTTGCTTTAATGATTTTTTCCTGAACTTCGCCAAAACAATATTCAGGCTCTATCAGCAAATCCAGGCCTGGCAGCAGATAATTGCCGAGCTCTTCAGATTCATAAATAGGCTCCGGCTCCTGTTTCTTAACCGCCGCAGCCGCGGGAGCAACCGTCCTCTTTTCAAGATGAACTTCAATCGCCTCATCTGTCTTTACTATCTCGTGATGCTCTGGCTCGATGATTGTCTGCTGCTGTTCGATGTGTTCAGCTTCCTGGGCCATCAACTCCGCAACAGTGGGTTCAGGTTTGCGGGCGTTGAGTTTCTGCCAGATATTAGCCACAGCCTGCGATTGCTGCCTTGCCGCATACCAGGCGGGAGCGAACATTCCAAATAACCTGGCGAAAAACACGCCGAGGAGATGCAGAGTCAAAATCACCAGCGTATCAGCCAGTAAAATCGCTCCGACAATAAGACTGCTGGTTACGATTACCACCGAGCCGAGGAGTGAAAAATTGGCCTTCAGAAATAACGTAATTCCGCTGCCGAGCACTCCGCCGCTGCCGACGGGCAAAGCTCCCTGCGGATATGGCCAGAGCATATAAAAAACTGAAGAAACTGCCGCCGTTGTGAGAATTATCCCCGCTAAACGAAGAATGAGCTGGTCGATTTCCTTACCGCACAGCCGCCAGACCACCGCAACCGCCAAAGCCGCCAGCAGTACAAAAACCCCAGGCCCGACATAATACATCAGATAATAGCCGGCAAACGCGCCGACATTTCCGCACCAGTTCGCCACAGGCTCGTTGTTCGGCCAGACATACTGACTGGGAAAATCGCCCGCGTTAAAACTAACGCAGCTAAAGAAAAGCACAACAATAATTGCAAGCCCAAAAACCAGCAATGCGATCCTGCTCAAATTCTTATTCTTGTCTTTCAACTTCAGAACCTCAATAAAGTCCCATAAAATGTGCATTTTCAGCATTATAAGCGCGCAAATACACCGCGCAATCGACACAACAGTTTTATCGGCTTTTACCGCTTATTTTCTACAATTTCCCCTATATTCCCGTATGGTTTTCAGGCTATTTACAACGCCAATTCTTCGATGAATTTATTCCATTTTTTCTGCCATTTTTTCATAAGTTCATTCTTTTGGGGCGGGGCAAGCGAAGAATATTCCATCGAATTTATAATACATTTTTTCACATCTGCCAGGCTCAAATCCCATGCCATAACCGCTGCCCAGTAGTCGAATGAAACTCCCTGATAACCAAAAATCGCGGGGTCATCGGGACTTATCGTAATCGGCACACCTTGATTGAACAGACTAATGCCCGGATGATTGCGCATGTCCTTGAAATATCGAAGCAATTGGTTGCTGATGGGACAAAGTTCAACACAAATTTTATGCTCTCTGTAATATTCAGCAAGTCGCGGCAGTTTTGCGAGCTCAAAGCCATGGCCAACTCTCTTAGCGTCAAGCAGATAAGCATCGATTACATTGTTATTATAATATTTGGGGATATTTTTATCGAATTGGTCGGCGGCATTAAAAGAGATGGGGAAGATACTTTCGCCATCGTGCAGGTAAAGATTGAACTCTATTCCTTTGGCCGCAGCTTTCTGCTTAGCCTCAATCAACAAATCCGCCATAAGACTTGCGGGCAAGCCCTTATCCTCTTCAGCATAAATATCAAAACCGCTTACCATATCGGGATATTTTTCCATCAGACTTATTGCATTGTCTGCCGACTGTCGCAATTTGGCACATCTGTCGTCGGGGCTTTCACCAGACTCCGGCCGGCGGCTATCGCAATATATCAGCCTAATAGATATATCGATTCCATTGTCGGCCAGTCTTTTTTCAATACGCTTATATCGTTCGATATCTTCCTGTCGCGGCGAATGTTCCCGCACTTCAAGGTGTGAGATATTATCTTTTGTTGCAAAGTATTCTATCGCATCATAAAGATAATCTTCGTAAGGATAATTAACAATCAGCCCATGCATCCGTCCGAATATCTGTTCAAATTCCGGCCAGATATCAACGATGGATTCATCTTCTGGGCCGATAGTAATGCTTTTCAGCAGTTCTGTTTTATTTAATCCATTGGTGAGAGAAGCGTTTTTGCTCGCTATTGCCTTATCTATCGCTGTCTGCAAATTTCCCATTGCCGATGGGTGAATGTGCAATATGCTGCCCTTTGGCATCTGCTGGATAACTTTGTATAGCTGTGTGTTTGCGATTTCATCCTTAACATCATAAAAAGGTTTTGATACTAAAGGCGCCGCGGGCAGGGACTCGCTGTATATTTGGCGTTTGAGAATCTCGAATTTTTCGGATGCTTTCTTTTCCTGAGAATTTAAGCTCTCAGTTTCGCCACGAATTTTTTCGATGAGGCCGCTGCGTTTTTCTTTATATTCTGCAAGACTGGAGATTGCACCCTGCTGGAAACATCCCTGTATAATAAAGCATAAAACAAGAAACGAACAGGCCGTCAAAAAGCGTTTTGTTTTCATTATTTGTTTTCTCATAAAGTAGAAATAAAACCGCGTGGGCTAAGAGCCCACCCTACAATTTTTTATGACCACGCGCTAACGCTCGCGGCTCTGATTACACCCTGCGCTATCGCTTGGGCTCTGAACAACGAACCCTGCCCACAGGGGCGGGGACGAACCAACTAAATATTTTTTTTCTTATCTTCTTCAGACAACAGTTCATTAAGCGAGCCGCTTCTGAACCCTTCGAGGTCAAGGGCAACAAACTTAAAGCCTAAGGATTTTAATTTTTCGACAATTTTCTGCCGAGTCGGCTCCTGGATTACCTTTGCAATATCAGCCTGACGGACTTCCAATCGAGCTATCTGGTCGTGATGCCGCAGACGAAATTCAACAAATCCCAGCGTCTTCAAAAATTCTTCAGCCTCTTCAACCTGTTTGAGTTTTTGTTTTGTAATTTCCATCCCATAACTGATTCTCGATGCCAGGCAAGGCGAAGCGGGAATATCGGCGGTGGACAAATTTAATCTTCGGCTCAACTGCCTGATGTCCGGTTTGGTCAGTTTTGCTTCGGCCAATGGGCATTTGATATTAAATTTTTTACCCGCGCGATTGCCGGGACGAAAATCATCGAAATCGTCAAGGTTGCTGCCGCAGACGACATTAGTATAGCCTTTTTCTTCGGCAATGCCATTTAAGAGCTTATACAGATGGCTTTTGCAGTGAAAGCAGCGGTCGGCTTTATTGGCTGAGTACGCGGTATCTGTCAATTCAGCAGGCTGGACAGTTTCAATATCGACCTGCATATTTTTCGCTATATCAATTGCTCTGTCCAATTGGCTTTTCGGAAGCGATGCTCCTGCGGCGATGCAGGCCAATACGTTTTCGCTGCCGAGGGTATCGGCGCAAACCTTTAAAAGGAAAGTGCTGTCAACGCCGCCGGAGTATGCGACTAAAATTTTACCGAGTTTTTTAATAATCTGCCTGAGCAGGTCGTATTTTTCATCAATGGTCATAATCTATTTGCCTGCGGCTTCAATTTTTTTGTTTATCAGGGTGGCGGTTATGGCCGCGGAAAAACCATTGTCGATATTGACAACGGTTACGCCGGAAGCACAACTGTTCAGCATCGTCAGCAAGGCCGCAATGCCGCCGAAACTTGCGCCATATCCCACGCTGGTTGGAACTGCAATTACCGGACAATCAACCAGACCGCCGACAACGCTGGGAAGAGCGCCATCCATACCCGCAACTGCGATAACGACATTCGCGTCTTTCAATTTTTTTACCTGCGCCAAAAGCCTGTGCAAACCAGCCACGCCGACATCACAGATTAACTCTGTCCGCTGGCCCATAATTTCAGCGGTAATCTTCGCCTCCATCGCGACGGGCAAATCGGCAGTGCCGGCGGTCAATATCGGAATAGCGTTTTTTGAAGGCTGGATTTTTTCCTGCTCCAGAACAATCGCTCTGGCCAATTTTTCGTATCTTGCCTGTGGGAATTTGCCGGTCTTTGACATCGCCTGGAAAACGTGTTCTTCAGCTCTTGTCGCCAGGACATTGTGTTTCTTTTCCGCAAGAGAAGAAAAGATTGATATTATCTGTTCAGTTGTTTTGCCGGGGCAGTAAATAACTTCCGGCAGACCGCAGCGGACACGACGATGATGGTCAACACAGGCAAAGCCCAAATCTTCAAACGGTAAATGCCGGAGATTCTGCTCGGCCTGTTCGACGGTGATGTCGCCGGATTTGACCTTTTCCAATAATTCTTTTATTTGCTGAGCGTTAATGATTCACCTGCCTTTATAAACCGAGAAAAACAATAGCCAGACCGCAAAGACATATTGTCGCGCCTGCTATTGCGTGTGAAAATTTGTTCAGAGGATTTAATTTCGCAAAACTGATGCCGCTCCTGGCGACAAGCACAAGCGTCATCATCGTTAAGATAGTGGTTGCGCCAAAAACAGCCGTTACCATAATCAGTCCGCTCCAACTGCTCTTTGCGGCAGGGTACATAAGAAGAGGAATCAACGGCTCGCAGGGACCGAAAACAAATATGATAAACAGAACCCAGGGAGTAACGTTTGTTTTTTCTTTTTCAGCGTGAATATGGGAATGCTGGTCGTGATGCGTATGTTCGTGGGTATGGCCGTTATGGTCGATGTGGATATGGCCGTGAGTATGCGGCTTGTTTTTATATGCCCGGCGAAGGCCCCAGACAAAATAAACAAGCCCGAAAGCAATAAACAGCCATGCGGCGATATTGCCGCGGAAAGATTCTATTATTTGCAGTTTGCCGACCATTATTCCGAACGCCACGCCCACCAGCCCCAGAATAACTGAGCTAAGTATATGTCCTATGCCGCACAGAAAAGTTATTACGGCGGTCTTCAAGCCTGACCATTTCTTTGCCCAGGAAATCATCACAAAAGGCAGATAATGGTCGGGTCCAAGTATCGTATGAAAGAACCCCATTGACGCGGCGGTCAAAATTAAAGCATTTATTTCCGTTGACATATTCGTTCCTTGCGCATAAAATTAAAAAAAACGTAATACCAGTGTCGCGTACATTACAGGATTTAGTTTTGTTAATCAAGGGAAAAAAATGGCAATAGAGCCTTTTGTTGTAGAACTTATTGACAGTGCAGAGTATCAATCTTTAATGAAACCGCCAAAAACGCACAGTATCCACTCCGGGCGGGTTTATTTAAAGCCCGACGAGGAATGCGGCCAGCATTCCACACACGAACGGGAAGAAATGCTTGTTTTTTTATCCGGCAAAGGACAGGCGTTTATTGGCGACAATAAAGGGCTTGAAGTTGGGCAGGGCAAAATTCTTTATATCCCGCCTCAAACGCCGCACAATATAAAGAATACATCCGACAAGCCGCTCAGTTATATTTTTTGTGTCGTGCCGGTAACGGCAGGCGGAGAACATCACCATGTCCACCATTGAAAGAATCGGCGTATCACTCGAAAGCGATTTACTGGCAACATTCGATAAAGCTATCGAGGGCAAGGGATACAAAAACCGCTCGGAGGCGATTCGCGATTTAATCCGCGAGCATTTATCGCAGGAAAAAATCGAACACAAGAAAACTCCTGCCATCGGTGCAATCTTTCTGGTGTATGACCATCACACAGCACATATATCGAGCGTGTTCAAAAAGCTCGGCCATCACAGCCATATAAAAACAATTTCATCAATCCACGTTTATATCGACAGCGATAATTGCCTTGAGGTGCTTTTGGTTCGCGGATTAGCCTGTGATATAAACAAACTCGGCGAAATGATGATTAGCCTTCGCGGCGTAAAACACGGGTATGTCAACCTCGTGGCCGTGGATGATGAGAAAAAGAATCACCACAAAGAAGCATAATTAACCTTTAATGCAAATAAGGGGCTTTAGTTTGGCGACTTTTTTGGCAAGGCCGCGCATTGAATCGGATTTTATGATAATGTTCCTGCCGGCAAGGGTTCTGATAATTTCGCCGCCTTTAAATTGTTTCGCTGCCGCTGTTCTGCTCAAACTCCTGCCCGCGCCGTGACAGGCAGAGCCGAACGCAATTCCCATACTTTCATTCGTTCCACAAAGAATGTAAGAGACTGTTCCCATTGACCCGCCGATTAAAACAGGCTGGCCGAAAGGTTTGTATTCATCTGACAAATCGGGAGTGTTAATGCCGAAGGCGCGGGTAGCGCCTTTGCGATGAATCAGCAGTTTCCTCATTTTGCCATCAACATTATGCTCCTCGAATTTAGCGGTATTATGGCTGACATCATAGAGCATCTGCAAATTTGCCTTTGGAAAAATTTTGGCAAATGTCCGTCGAACAAGTTCAGTTAAAATCTGACGATTGGCAAGTGCGCAGTTTATTCCGCTTCGCATAGCGCCAAGATAATCACCGCCGAGCGGGCTATTTATCGGTATACAGGCAACCCTGTATTGAAAAGCTATTATCAAAGGCTGGTCAATGAAGAGGGCAAAACTAAAATGGTCGCCATAATCGCTGCCATGAGAAAGCTGTTGTGTATAATGAATGCAATGCTTAAAAACAATAAAAAATGGGAACCAAAATTAGCTTAAAAAGTATTGACGTTTAAGACAGTCCCAAATTTCAATTATCATTATTCTAAATATGAACGATTTTTAAAACATGTATTTCCGAAACAATCGTACGCTACAATCGCGGGGAAATCCTTAAATTCAAGTTTTCTTATTGCTTCAGTACCCAAATCTTCGTAGGCAATAATTTCTGATGAGACTATATATTGGCTCAGCAGCGCCCCTGCCCCGCCGAGCGCGGCGAAATGAACGCCGATATATTTTTTCAGAGCATCCCGGACGGCATCATTTCGATAGCCTTTGCCAATCATTGCCTTGAGGCCTGCGGCAAGGAGTATCGGACTGAAGTCGTCCATTCGAGATGATGTTGTGGGGCCGGCGGAGCCAATTGGTCTGCCTGGACGAGCTGGCGTCGGGCCGACAAAATAAATGGCTGCGCCTTTGAGGTCTATGGGTAATTCTTTGCCATCGGCAATTAGTTTGCACAGGCGTTTATGCGCTGCATCGCGAGCGGTATAGACGAAACCGCTAATAGCGACTTCGTCGCCGGCCTTGAGCGAGCGAACGACCTGGTCTGTTAATGGCGTTTGAATTTCCAACATTTCGGCATTTTACACGAAAATGGCTGTTGCCGCAAAGATTAAAAATGCTATCATTTGGGCTGTTTTATGGAAAATGAGCAAATGACACAAAAAATTGAGCTATTGGCACCGGCGAAAAACGCGGATATCGCAATTGCGGCGATAACGGCGGGCGCCGATGCGGTCTATATCGGGGCGGAACAGTTCAGTGCACGGTCGGCGGCGGGCAATTCTACTGCTGATATCGCGAAAGTCTGCGATTTTGCGCATCAGTATTACGCGAAGGTTTATGCCGCAATCAACACGCTGCTGAATAATGAGGAGCTTGCGGAGGCGGAAAAAATAATCGGCGAACTTTATAAAATCGGCGTTGATGGTTTGATTGTTCAGGATGCCGGTCTGCTGGAGCTTGATTTGCCGCCAATCCCGCTAATCGCAAGTACGCAAATGGATAACAGTTCCGTTGAAAGAATAAAATTTCTTGAGGAGGTCGGGTTTTCACGGGCAATTCTGGCAAGAGAACTAAATCTTGAGCAGATTAAACAAATTCACAGCCAAACAAATATCGCTCTGGAGTGTTTCATTCACGGCTCGATTTGTGTCGGGGCAAGCGGGCGATGCCTGATGAGTTATGCGGCGGGAGGCAGAAGCGGCAACCGCGGACAATGCGCCCAGCCCTGCCGAAAACTCTATACTCTAAAAGACAGCGATGGAAAAAAGATTGTTGAAAATCGGTATCTGCTGTCGCTGAAGGATATGAATCGCAGCGAATATCTCGAACAGTTGATTGACGCGGGGGTAAGCTCGTTTAAAATAGAAGGCAGGCTGAAAGATGTTGATTATGTTGTCAATACGGTCGGATACTATCGCAAAAAACTTGATGGTATTCTTGCGAAAAAAGATTTGCGGAAAAGTTCGTCCGGCATCGTAAAATTAAATTTTGAGCCAAATCTGACAAAAACATTTAATCGCGGATTTACGGATTACGGCATAAGCGGAAAATTTTCAAACCTCGGCTCGATTGACACACCAAAGTCCGTGGGCGAATTTATCGGCATTGTGAAAATAGCTGACCGGAAAACTTTTATGCTTGATGGCAAAAAAGTTCTCAATAACGGCGACGGAATTTGCTTTTTCGACAGGGATGGAAATTTGACGGGCACAACCGTCAACGGTATGGAGGGACGGAAAGTATGGCCGCAGAAAACGGACGAGATTTTTGTCGGTCAGGAAATTTACAGGAATTACGATAAATTATTCTGCGATAAACTGAATGCAAACGCAGCGGAGCGAAAAATCGCAATTAAAATAACCATCGACGGGCTTACGGTGAATGCTGTTGATGAAGATGGAAATTCGGCATCGGTGAAAATTGACGCTGAACCGGTGGTTGCCGAGAAAAAGCCCGAAGCCAAGCAGGCGTTTTTTACTCAGCTTACAAGACTGGGAAATACTATTTTCCAATGCGGCGATTTTAAATTTGAGCCCGGCGGTGTGGGTGTGTATTTTGTGCCGGTGTCGAAATTGAATGAGGCTCGACGGCAGCTTGTCGAACAACTGACAAAGGTTCGGGCGGAAAACAGGCCTGTTTGCACAGCGAAAATTTTGAAGAATAATTTTCCTTATCCGCAAAAACATCTGAGTTATTCGGATAATGTTCTTAACAAAAAGGCACAGGATTTTTATCGCAGACACGGCGTAGAGACAATCGAACCTGCGGCGGAGTCAGGGCTTGATTTGACTGGCAGAATTGTGATGACGACAAAATACTGTCTGCGAAAGGAACTTGGGCTTTGTCGCGGGAAAATTGCAGGCGATGCTGCAGAGCCGATGGCTTTGACAGATGAAGATGGACGGGAATATGAGATTAGCTTCCTGTGCGGCCAATGCGGAATGGAAATAGTCAGAAGAATTTAAAATTGAAGATTGAAAAATGAAAATTTGCGGAATCGGCCTAACGGCCGATGGATTTTAACTAAACAAAAACCCCCAACATAAAGTCGGGGGCTAAGTACTCCAATTTTTTAAAGCAGCCTTAATTTTTAGGCTTCAATTTTCTCGATAGTTATTTCCATATGTCTCTGACGATGGCCGATACGCTTTTTGCTGGCCTTGCGGCGTCTGCGATAAGCAGGATATAATTTTTCGCCTTTGACAACTGATTCAGCAGCCGTAGAAACAAATCTGCCTATAACCTTTGCGCCGGCTACATAAGGGAAGCCGATTGTGGCATCTTTGCCTGAACCAATCATCAGAACCTTATCCATTTCTATCGTCTGGGCATCATCAGCCACGTCAGCCAGTTCGATTAAGAGTCTGTCACCCTGGTTAACCATATACTGTTTACCGCCCTGTTCAATTACTGCATACATCAAACAACTCCTGAAAAATACATTCATACTTATGGGAAAGCGAGGGATTATAGTGATTTGGCCGATATAAGTAAAGAGAATTGTTTTTAAGTTAATTAAAAGCAAAGTTTGTCTTTAAAATCCCTAATTTTTTTTGATATTTTGCAATAAGGGCTGCACAGAAAGCGTCTTTAATGGTGAAATTGCCGATGGACGAGAGAAAAGAGAAAATAGAGCAACTTGTCGCACTGTGTAAGAAAGGCGAAGCAATCGGCTTTTCACAGTTGGTTGATATTTACGCAAGTCGTTTGTACGGCTACTTTTACAGATTGGCTGGCAATAGAGACGACGCGAATGAACTGGTAAGTGAGCTCTTTTTAAAAATTACAGAAAAAATAGGAAGCTGCAAGGTCGAAACCTTCGAGCCGTGGCTATTCAGGATAGCATCTAACCTTTTTACAGATTATATCCGAGCGAAA
>Ga0172379_10005046_pt1 | contig 18790 bp, 16 predicted proteins | sample GrowelOW334metaG_FD_119756 | JGI IMG/M metagenome (GOLD analysis project Ga0172379, IMG submission 119756) | Groundwater microbial communities from an aquifer near a municipal landfill in Southern Ontario, Canada - Groundwater well OW334 metaG | ecosystem: Environmental > Aquatic > Deep...
GTGGTAGGAAGTTCGCCTGATGTTACAACATTACCAACGGTGAGATTGAAATCAAGATAAACAATATCACCGACAATGGTAGGCGTTACAAGGACTTTAAAACCAATCTCTTTATATTTGTACTTTTTAGATTGGTTAGTGCTTCCTGTGGTGTTACTGACCACATAGTTTTCATCAAGAAACGGAATTGAGACAACTTTTTTAAAATCAAGTTGTTCTGCATCTGAAATTAAATAAGAAGTGGATTGATCTACTTTAGTCGCACCCGAGGTTTGAAGAAATTTCAATGATCCTTTAAATGTGTTCACAGCTGAACCCGTAATCAATGCACCAGCCCTAGTGAGCACATCAAAATCAAAGTTTAGATTTGGATTGATACCGATTTCACGAAGCTTATTTAAGTTAGTATCAAAGATGGTGATTTTAAGGGTGACTTGATCTTTTTTAACATCGATCGTCTTGATCTCTTCAATAAGTTTATGAATAAGTTTTTTGTTGAGTTTATTTTCTTTGAAAGAACTAAATCTTAATTTCGCTGCAATAGCCAATTCATCTTTAAAGTGATTAAATTTTAATCACTTATTTGAGTACAACACTTCTCTTTCCCGTGTAGAATGGTGGTTAAGATTTGAATCACACATTAAAAGGGGATAAGATGAAAAAATGGCTTTTAGCTTTAATGCTATTAGGTGTTAGTGCATTTGGTGAAGATGCGGCAGCAGTGGCAGCACCTGTACTCAACTCAGGAGATACTGCATGGATGATGATGTCAACGGCACTGGTAATGCTTATGACACCCGTAGGATTGGCACTCTTTTACGGCGGTATGACGAGAGCGAAAAATGTTCTTAATACGTATGCTATGGTTTTCGGTGCGTTTACGGTTGGATTTATCGTATGGATTATCGCAGGATATTCATTGGCATTTGGAACGATGGACGGCTCGTTAAATCAAGTAATCGGTGGTTTTAGCAATGTGATGCTCAATGGCATTGTTTGGACAGATTTAACAAATGTTGAGTTAGGACAACTCTATCCTAAATATGTCTTTGTTGTGTTCCAAGGGACATTTGCCGCAATTACTGTTGCAATTGCATCGGGTTCCATTATTGAGCGATTGAAGTTTTCCACATGGATGGTGTTTGTTGCGATTTGGGTTCTAGTTGTTTATGCACCTATCGCACATATGGTATGGGGTGGTGGTTACCTTTTCAACGAAGGTGCTCTTGACTTCGCTGGTGGTACAGTTGTTCATATGAATGGTGGTTTAGCTGGTTTGGTATTGGCTCTTTTAGTTGGCAAGCGTACTGGGTACCCAAAAACAGCAATGAAACCTGCAAGTGTTATTTTGACAGCACTTGGTGCAGGATTGCTATGGTTTGGTTGGTACGGTTTTAATGGCGGATCTGCATTTGGTGCAAATGCTATCGCTGGTGTTGCGTATTTGACAACAACAATTGCTGCATCGGTTGCAACAATCACATGGATTACCTTAGAATATATGGTCTTTAAGAAAGCAACACTACTAGGTGCGGCTACAGGTGCTATTGCTGGACTTGTTGCGATTACACCTGCTGCAGGATTCGTTTTGGTTCCTGGAGCCTTTATTATCGGGATTACAGGTGCAATCGTTGCATTCTTTGGTGTTATGGTACTGAAAAAGAAATTGGGTTACGATGACTCTTTGGATGCATTTGGTGTTCACTTCCTTGCAGGTGTTTGGGGAGCAATTGCAACGGGTATCTTTGCTGTCAATGATAAAGCATTATTATGGGATGGTCCTTTGAAAGCGTCAGGCGATCGCATGGGACAAATCATAGTTCAGCTTGAATCAGTCGCAATTGTTGGTGCATTTACCTTGATTGGAACGGTTGTAGTGTATTATATCGCTATGGCAATTACAGGTGGATCACGTGTTACCGAAGAAGAAGAGAGCATGGGTCTTGACGAATCAGTACACGGTGAGCGTGGATTTAATATTTGATTTGAACGCTATCGGAACTCGTCCCGATGGCTACGCTAGCCGCTATGGCACTAAAGCTTGCCTCTGATGAGGCAGATTTTCAAAGTATTTGATAAATAAAATAGGACTAAGGAGTTTGTAATGAAAAAAATTGAAGCGGTTATTAAACCATTTAAACTTGAAGATGTAAAAGACGCTCTTGCTGAAATTGGTATTACCGGTATGACAGTAAGTGAAGTCAAAGGGTATGGTCGTCAAAAAGGGCACAGTGAACTCTATCGCGGTGCAGAATATGTTGTTGATTTTCTTCCAAAGATCAAAATGGAAATGGTCGTTGATGGTTCTATGGTAGATCAAGTGGTCAATACTATCGTCGAAGCAGCCCGTACAGGTAAAATCGGAGATGGTAAAATCTTCGTCAGCGATATTAATCAAATCATTCGTATCCGTACGGGTGAGACCGATAGCGAAGCTATTTAACCCTTATTGATTAAATTTTAATCAGTTTCTCTCCCCCAATCTTTAGGATTGGATCTATAATGTACACCTTTGATTTTAAATAAAGGTGTTACATGGATACAGCCTACGTTATTGATACCCTCTTTACCCTTTTCTCTATTACTCTTATCATTTTAATGGTTCCTGGTTTCGCGATGCTTGAAGCAGGTTTGGTTCGGACAAAAAATGTCTCCAGTGTTTTGACTGTCAACGTTATGATTTATGCGGTTGCATCGATGGCGTTTATATTGATCGGTTATTCGCTAGCCTTTGGTGAATTGCAAAGTGTGACGATGAGCAAATGGGCTTTTTATATGTTTCAGATGGCTTTTGTTGGAAAAGCGATTAATATTATGAGTGGTGGAGTCGGAGAGCGGGCGAAATTGTTGCCGTTGACCCTTTTTACAATCATTATGGGAGCCTTTATTTATCCTACTGCAGTGAATATCAGTTGGGGAAGCGATTGGGTTAAAGATACTCTATTGGATCTCAACATGGTTGATTTGGCAGGCTCTACGGTTATCCATTCTACGGGTGGATGGGCGTTACTTGCGGCGATCTTAGTCATAGGAGCGAGAAAAGGGCGTTATGTAGGAAAGAGTATGCGCGTTATTCCTGCTTCCAATATTCCTCTTGTTGTACTTGGGGCGATGTTGCTGTGGATTGGTTGGTTCGGATTTAATGGCGGTTCAGTGGGGGGTATTTCGACCAAAGAACTAGCTGACAGTGTTGCATTGACTATTTTTAATACCAATGTAGCAGGTCTCGCGGGGGCAATTATCGCAGGGATTATTATCTATGCACGGTATAAACTTTTTGATATTACTATGATTCTCAATGGTGCTCTTGGTGGATTGGTTGCAATTACCGCAGGCGCTCATTTGTTTACCCTTTATGATGCACTTATCGTGGGGACCATTGGGGGAGCTTTAGTTGTTTTTGCGGTTCCACTTTTCGATAAAGTTCGTCTTGATGATCCTGTTGGAGCATTATCGGTTCATCTTGTCAATGGTATTTGGGGGACGCTTGCAGTAGGAATTTTTGCAAGTGATGCAGCAAAAAATATTACGTTTCTAAATCAGCTCAAAGGGGTCGTTGAGATTGGCGTATTTGTTTTTACGGTTTCATATACGGTTATTTATATAATTAATAAAGTTTTTCCTTTCCGTGCTACCGATGAAGAGCAAATGCAAGGATTGGATGTAAGCGAATGTGGATTGGAAGCGTATCCAGAATTTAAACGGGCGATATAATCAACGCGTGAAGAGAATTTCTCTACGCGTTGGCTTTTTTATTCTCCCAAAGAGAGTGTAAGAATGCGATACTGATAAGCCCGATACCGATTGTCCCTGTCACCATTTCACTCACGTGCATTGTGATTTTCATCAGCATAATGATGGCTAAAATCCCGATGGCGTAGTGGGCACCGTGTTCGAGATAACGAAATTCGGAGAGCGTTTTGTGTTCAACAAAATAGAGTGTGATACTTCGTACAAACATAGCCCCAACACCCAAACCTATCATAATGATGAAGATATTACTCGTCAACGCAAATGCTCCGATAACACCATCAAAACTGAAACTCGCATCTAGAACTTCAAGATAAATAAATCCTGCTATTCCGCTTTTAACTGTATCGGAAGAGAGAAAGTGATCGACCATTCCCAACAGTGAGTGAAGTAATACCCCGTACATAAATGCCAGTCCAACATTGAAATCATGGGTAATATGCCCAAGTCCAATCCCGACCATAATAGCGATGATAAGCTCAATATTCGCTACACCTGAAAAGGTTTCCATCGTTTTGGAACCTTCTACAAAGGTCACCCATTTGACTTCATGATCGCCAAAGAAGAAGTCCAAAAAGACCATTAGTAAAAATGCTCCCCCGAATGCGAAAATGGTTGACTCTGTTGTTTTAAGTATTGCTTCATACTTAGCTGGTTGATCCATTGCCACTTGCAATGTCTCCATGAGTCCCATCCCCGTTACAATTGAAACAATAGCAAGAGGAAAGACAAGACGCATACCGAATACGGCAATGGGCATACCAAAAAGGATAAACCGTTTTTGCCAAACAGGATCCATCGTCTCAAGCACTTTCGCGTTGACCACAGCATTATCGAATGAAAGGGATATTTCAAGGACAATTAAAAGTGTGGTGATATAAATAGCGGAGAGTCCACCAAGAAAAAAAGCCGCAATCAGACCGATAGCCATGATTACGAACGAACTGATAAAGTAGCGCATTGGCATCCTTACAAAGAGATGCGCAATTATAACTTAGATGTGAGCATTATGCCATTGAACGAGACTGAGTCGGAATCCGCTTTGGACGGGGAGTACTTCATGGGAGAAATAAGGGTTACTCAAAAATACCACCATATCTCCCGCTTCTGGGCGTACTGTAATGGTATTTCCTTCCTCATCATACAGATAGTTAAAGAGAAGCTCACCACCGCTAAAATGCTTATTATCACTCGAATCAGCCATGTACGAAGTGGCAAATAATACACTTGTGAGTTTACGTTCGGGAGCGACGACTTTGAACCCAATCGTCACCCCTTGCGAATTACGAAGCTCACTTGAATCGTCACTGTGCTTGAGGTAAAATCCCCCTTGCTCATATCCTAATACCTGAACATTGGTGGAGTTGCTCAACGAGAGGGCAAAGAACTGCTCTATCTCTGCACGTTTTTGGGAAAATCGGCTCTCATATAGGGTGCGGTGTTGCTCATTAAGGGTATGAATATCGGTTTTACGAATAGCCGTATCAAGTGCACGCCCACGAAGTTTGGCTTTTACTGCCTCTTGATCGGAACGGGTTGCTGTTGTAATAGCATGGCACTCTTCTGAGGTAAGAAAATTCTTGATAAGCATATACGGTAAATCTGCATAAGGATTAGGGAGGCGCTTGGACGGAATATCCATCCCCAATAACGCATCATCAGCATAAATAGAGTTACTGATTTGGTGCATGTATTACTTTTTATCCGTCACAATATAAAGTTGCTCATGATTGAGACGCTTCAAAACATCCATAACCCCGACAAAATTTTGAAACGCTGCCTCTTTGTCGCTGTAGAGAACGACACTCATCTCTTTGCCACCCTCAACAACTTTTTGTTCAAACTGCTCTAATGTTACGTTTGTTTTTTCATCAATCCACAATGTGCCGTCTTTTTTGATCGTTAGCTTGAGTTCTTGTGGCTTATGTTCTGCCGCTGATCCTTTGGCATCAGGGAGATCAACGGGGATAACGCCTGTCTTGATAAACGTTGCGGTGGTTAACACCATCACGAGCAAAACAAGCATAATATCAATGAAAGGGATAACGTTAATCGTATCCATTCGCTTCATTTTCATAGGTTATCCTTGATTTTTGTGAGAACGTATTTCCCACATCGTCAAAAGGCGTTCCATTTTACGAAGCAAAATATTGTAAAAGACGATAGCTGGGATAGCAACGACAAGCCCCATTGCAGTAGCTTTTAACGCCAATGCCAGTCCAGTCATAATTTTTTTAGGATCAACAGCCCCCACATCTCCTAGGGAGTAAAAAGTGATCATAATTCCCAGAACCGTTCCAAGAAGTCCTACATAAGGCGCATTTGAAGCAATGGTGGCAATCGTTGAAACATTATTACCCAAATCGAGTTCAAGCTCCTCTTTGGACGCATATTCTTCAATACGAATCGAACCATAACTCATAAGGCGTTCTACAAAGAGGGTCAATGACGCAACACTCATTAGTATCAAAATACCGATAATCCCATAATCAACACCTAAGTGAGCCCATTCAAGCATACTGCTATTTTCCATTTTTCTTTTCCTTTAAAAGTGGTGAAACGATTTTAATTTTATTATTATACTTATTTAGAGTGACAATCGATAGTCATGGCACTATCAAATCCGTTTCACTCCATAAAAGAAGGCCCCTTTAATGATCTCATCACTAATATAAACGACTTGAAAAGAGATTTCTCTTATTCCATCTAAAGCGGTATCAAGAATTATTTTTCCTCTGCTATTTTGTAATAAATGCTCTGAATTCTCACCTGTAATATAAAAAGAAATTCCACTGGAAGAATTATCAAATAAATAGGCATCAAGTTCTTTTTTTGCCAGGTGAATACGCCCATGAATAGGTGGTGTGATGATGGTTCTGGGTGCCGTTCGATTATTTTTAAGGAGAACTTCGAAACCATCAGCCAGTGTTTTAAGTTCTCCTCCACGATTGACTAATTCGCTCATAATCGCTTTAGAACGATCTGCATTATCGACTAAAATACTACTAGCTTCTCGTACGTTGGTTAGTCCTTTACTTGCATCTATTAGAGCTACCGTCTCCTGTGCAAAATCATTTTTAAAATGGTTCAATACATTAGTGATCACATCGATACCATTATGTATTTCTTGAAATTGACCATGAAGTGTTTCGGAACTTTTATTTAAGACGGTTATAACACCTTTTGCATCTGCGGCATTTCTAGTTACTAAATTAACGTGTTCATGAATTTTGGTTAAAGACGCTGTAATCGTGCGGGCATTATCTAAGGAAATTTCAGCAAGCTCACGAATTTTATCCGCCACTACGGCAAAGCCTCGACCATGTTCTCCTGCTCTAGCTGCTTCGATTGCAGCATTGAGGGCTATGAGATTTGTTTCGTCCGCAATATCAGTAATGATTTCCATTGTTGAAGAAATATGATTAGAAAATTTACGCAGTTCTTGAATTGCGAGGATGGTAGTGTCCATAGCTTTTGCTGCTTCGCTACTTTCTTCCATATTGGACTGAACCACATTCTGACCCGTGCTAATCTGTTTTAAGGATTGGGAAGAACTCTCAAATAGCTCCTCAAGTTTTTGCCCTACAGCATCATTAAGACGTAATACGTTGTCAATATGTTCTTGTGAATGTCCCAAAGCAATATTTTGTATATTGACATAATTGTTTATTTGATCGATTTGGACGTATCCGTAACTTGCTTCAAATGCAATTTGCTTGCTTTCAGTGACAACATTAGCGATAACGGGTCTAAGAGTGTTAACCATACTGTCCAAGTGGCGGAAAAGGCGATCAATCTCATTTTGGGTACTTTCATCTTGAATTGGTTCACCTTCTAGCAAATCGTTAATGATAAACTTCCCTTTTTCAACCCGAAAAATAACTTGCAGTACTTTATTAATTCGTGTGGCAACATAGCGGTTAAATAAGAAATGGGTTAGTGCTAGAATAATGATGATATTAATAAGTGCTGTGGTGAATGTAATCCAAAAATTTTCCAAAAGAGCAGCATTAAAATCAGAAGTATCAATACGTACATTTTCGATTGCAACAACATTGTTCGCTTGCCACGTTGGATGACATTGTATGCAGCGAGCTTCACTTAGAATAGGGCGTGAAAGTATAAAATACTCTTTTTTTTCATCTATAATAAAACGTTCACTCTCTTTTAGTGCACGGTTTGCCTGAAATTCTTTAATCGTAGCACTTTCATATTCTTTAGCTTGGTTCGTGGGGAGGACAGGATGATTAGATGCCTCTTTAAAAAAAACTTTTCCATCGGATATTTTTGTAAACTTTGCAAAAACTTCATTTTGGATTATTTGAGGTGTTTCTGGTGATTCACCGCTAAAAAATTTTTCATTACGTGATTCAAGTAAAACATCCGCAAAATCAAGAATAGAAGATGCTTTAGATTTTAAATTATGGAGTAAAGCATTTTTTTGAGATTGGTAGCTGTAAAAACTAAAGAACAGCGATACCGCGATAAAAGCACCTGCAAACATAACTGAAAACATCGTCGCTAATTTCATTTTCTTAGGGTCAAAATTCATATTTCCTCATAACTTTGTGTATGTATTTTATAGAATAGGCTTACCGTGTTGATTTTATCGAATATGCGGTAAATAGTCTATTAAAGAATCGAGGAAGATAAACTCTGTCAAAATATTAAGCCTCTCTTAGCTATAATAAACGACCTAATCTTCACTAATTTCGAGGGCTCAATGAACGATCTGCTAGATAACAGCGAAATCAACGACATCAATATAGAAGATACCCTCAAGAGCAGTTATCTTGACTACTCTATGAGCGTTATTATCGGACGGGCACTTCCCGACGTTCGAGACGGACTTAAACCCGTTCACCGTCGTATTTTATACGCAATGGACAAGCTCAGCCTTTCCGCAGGGGCTAAATACAAAAAATCAGCCCGTATCGTCGGGGATGTTATCGGTCAGTATCACCCTCATGGAGATACTTCAGTCTATGATGCACTTGTTCGTATGGCACAGCCGTTTGCTATGCGTGCGCCTCTTGTCGATGGTCAAGGAAACTTCGGTTCCGTCGATGGAGACAATGCAGCAGCAATGCGTTATACGGAAGCACGTATGACCCGCTATGCAGGAGAGCTACTCAAAGATCTTGAAAAAGATACCGTTGATATGATCGAGAACTATGACGGCACAACCTATGAGCCTGTTGTTCTTCCTACACGTGTTCCTAATCTTTTGATTAATGGTTCAAGCGGTATCGCGGTTGGTATGGCGACCAATATTCCTCCCCATAATCCAAAAGAAGTTTTAAGCGCCCTTGTTCATCTGATGGACAACCCTAATGCTTCACTCATCGAGATTATGCAGTTTATCAAAGCCCCTGATTTTCCTACGGGCGGAACCATTTACGGTAAAAAAGGGATTTTGGACGCATACGAAACAGGACGCGGACGTATCCGTGTTCGTGCTAAAACCCATATCGAGAAAAAAGCAAATAGAGATGTTATTGTTATTGATGAACTTCCTTACCAAGTTAACAAAGCACGTTTGATCGAGACGATTGCTGATTTGGTGAAAGATAAATTTCTTGAGGGGATTAGTGAGATTCGTGATGAATCGGATCGTGAAGGTATCCGCGTCGTAATCGAACTCAAACGCGATGCGATGAGCGAAATCGTCCTTAACAACCTCTATAAATCGACCAATATGGAGACAACGTTCGGGATCATTATGCTTTCGGTATTTAACCAAGAGCCACGTATTTTCTCTCTTCTTGAGATGTTGGGTCATTTCATCAATCACCGTAAAACGGTTATTATCCGTCGTACTATTTTTGATCTCGAAAAAGCGAAAGCACGTGCCCATATCTTGGAAGGGTTGAAAAAAGCACTCGATCATATCGAAGCGATTATCAAGCTCATTCGTGCGAGTGCAAACGGTGAAGCAGCCAAAGAAGGACTTATCTCCGAATTTGCTTTTTCCCCTATCCAAGCTCAAGCCATTCTCGATATGCGACTTCAACGTCTTACAGGACTAGAGCGTGATAAAATTGAAAATGAACTTCGAGAAATTTTGGCACACGTTGAATATTTAGAATCCATACTCCGCAGTGAAGAGGTTCTAAAAGGAATCATCAAGGGTGAGTTTATCGAACTTGTTGAGCAATTCGATATTGATCGTGTCACTGACATTGAAGACAACTACGATGATATTAATATCGAAGATTTGATCCCGAATGAACCAATGGTAGTTACTATCAGTCACCGTGGATATATCAAACGTGTTCCTCTTGTCGCCTATGAAAAACAACGTCGTGGTGGTAAGGGCAAAATTGCCGTCACCACCTATGATGATGACTTTATCGAAAAATTCTTTACCTGTAATACCCATGATACTTTGATGTTCGTCACCGATCGCGGACAGCTTCACTGGCTCAAAGTGTACAAAATTCCAGAGGGGTCGCGTACCGCTAAAGGTAAGGCAGTCGTTAATCTTATCAACCTCGAAGCCGATGAGAAAATCCGTTCTATCATTCCTACGAGCGATTTTGATGAAAACAAATCTCTCGTATTCTTCACCCAAAACGGGATTGTCAAACGTACTGCCCTCAATGAATTTTCCAATGTCCGTAGCAACGGGGTGAGAGCTATCGTTCTTGATGATGATGATGCCCTTATCACCGCGTATATTGCAACAGAAGAGACTAAATATCTCTTTATTGTTACTAAGTTCGCGCAGTGTATTAAATTTGAAATAGAGAAAACTCGTGACCAAGGACGAAGTACTCGCGGTGTTCGTGGTATCAAGTTTAAAATCGAAGGGGACGTTGTTGTTGATGCCAATATCATCAAGAATGACGAGCAAGAGATCCTCATGGTGAGTGAAAAAGGGATCGGTAAACGAACTACCGCTGAAGAGTATCGTCTTACCAATCGTGCAGGAAGCGGTGTTATTGCTATGAAACTCAATAACAAAACAGGAACCACCGTTGTAGGCTGTCTCATGGTCGATGAGACTATGGATATGATGGCACTCACGAAAGCTGGCAAAATGATCCGTGTTGATATGCAAACCATTGCTAAATCGGGTCGTAATACAAGTGGTGTTTATATTATCAAAGGGGATGATGTAAAAAGTATCTCTCGTTGTCCGAAAAAAGATGAAGACGAAGAGGATGAGGCGCAAGAGAATGACGTAATATTGGATTTGGAATAGTATTTGCTTGAGTTAGTTACTATTCTATCTTACTGAAGGAAATATATTTTAATGAAATATTCTCTATTTTTAGCTTTTATACTAAGTGTATCTTCTTTGTATGCTGGGGTTTTGTCCTCGGATACTCCTACTGTTCGTTGTGTTTACAGTGGAACGGATGGCAATTGTGTTCAGCCTTCCTTGAGTGCATCTCAAAAACTAATAGTTGTCACTGTATTCGGGCAAGGGGTTGCTCCAACCGTAACAGCTTCCCCTGCTCAAGCGTATGCTCTTGCAAAACGGGCTGCTCTTGCCGATGGATACCGACAGATTGCCGAACGAATCATGGGCGTTCATGTTGAAGGACAAGATACAGTTAAGAATATGATGCTACAACGCTCAACCGTTAGTACCTCAGTTGATGCCATGGTGCGTGGTGCAAACGTGTTGGATACGACTTTTAAAGATGGTTTGTGCGAAGTAGAACTCGAAATTGTCCTCTCTTACTCACAGTTTTAATCCTTTTTAGTGCATCTGCGCTAGTTGGGGATGATTACTATATCGGTTACCGATTCTCATCCAAAAATGCTCAAGCTTTTCACGAAACACTCTCCGTTTCCAAATCTATGACCGCTTGTGCTGGTGTCAAAACAAATAATTTCGTATTTTTCTCCCGTGAGCCATCTGAGCCACTTGAAACGACGCTACATTACCATGAAGAAGAATTTTTTACTTTTGCATCCCAACAAGTGGTTAATATCCAAAGTCGTCAAACGGTAGATACAAAAATGCAAAATTCCATTGATACTCTTACCCTTCCTACCCACTGCTATGCAGTCGAGTTTAATGATGAGAATGCTAAAATCACTTTATTAAAATAAGGGGGTTTGTTAATGAAAATCGCGATAGTTGAAGACGATATCAATATGCGCAAATCGCTTGAAATAGCGATGGGTGATTATCCTCAATATGAAATTCATACCTTTAAAAGTCCCAAGGATGCTCTCAAAAAACTTGATGAAACTTTTGACCTTGTTATCAGTGATATCAATATGCCGGGGATGGATGGAATCGAGTTCGCTAAAACTCTCAATGGCAACTATGAGATTATTTTTATCACAGGCAATGCCACCCTTACGCGTGCCATCGAATCAATACAGCTTGGGGTCAAAGATTTTCTCCTTAAACCATTCGAAATTGAAACCCTAGTCGCTGCTATCGAGCGCAGTGCTACAGTACAAAAAAAAGCAATAAAAATTTCTCCCATTTCAACTCTCAAAACAACGTCATTTTCAGGTACTTCCGCCGCTTTAGAAAAAATTCTTTCCTATGTGGATAAAGCAGCGCGTACGGATGCCAGTATCATGCTCTTGGGTGAAAGTGGTGTCGGCAAGGAGGTATTTGCTTCTTATATTCACGGAAAATCGGCACGTTTTAATAAACCTTTTATCGCTATCAATATGGCGGCTATTCCTGAGAATTTGATTGAGAGTGAACTTTTTGGTTTTGAAAAAGGGGCTTTTACCGATGCAACGGAAGCTAAAATGGGGCAATTTGAGCTAGCGCATGGGGGAACCCTTTTTCTCGATGAGATTGCCGAGATGCCGTATCCTCTCCAAGCGAAACTTTTGCGAGTATTGCAAGAGAGGGAAATACGGCGATTGGGGTCACCCAAAAATATAAAAATTGATGTTCGTATTATTACTGCTACCAATGCCAATCTTCAATCTAATATTCAAGAGGGGAAATTCAGAGAAGATCTCTATTATCGCCTTAATACTATTCCCCTCTTTATTCCCCCTTTGCGTGAACGACGTGAAGAGATTCTCTCCATCGCTAACGCTGTTTTAGAACAAAACTGCATTCAGTATAACTTCGCCACTAAAATTTTTGATGAGGATGCCAAAGCAGCGTTACAGCTTTATCAATGGCCGGGAAATATTCGTGAACTTATCTCCGTCGTTGAACGTGCAGCAATTCTCAGCGATGGATCATCTATTGGGGTTGAGGATCTTTTCTTAGAGGCACGAGGATTTGGGAGGGTATAAGACAATCTTTCAATCCTCTCCAAGTCTTAAGACGCTATAATCGCCAAATTATTATCCACTTTTAGGAAATGTCTATGAAACAATATAATGTTGCGATTGTTGGTGCTAGCGGTGCTGTTGGTGAAGAAATTTTACGTGTGTTGGAGGAAATTGATTTTCCTCTTGCGAAGCTGATCCCATTGGCAAGTGCACGAAGTATTGGTAAAACGGTCACTTTTCATGATAAAGAGATCCCTATTCAAGAGCTTACTGCGACGATCTTTGACGAAGAGCATATCGAAATTGCCCTCTTTAGTGCAGGTGGAAACATATCAGCAGAGTTTGCTCCGTATGCAGCAGCAGCGGGTGCTGTGGTAATTGACAATACAAGTCACTTCCGAATGTTTGAGGATGTTCCTCTTGTTGTCCCTGAAGTCAATCCTGAAGATATTGCTCAATGGCGTAATCGTGGCATCATTGCCAATCCAAACTGCTCTACGATCCAAATGGTACAAGCGATCAAACCTCTTGATGATGCTTACGACTTGCAACGTATTGATGTTAGTACTTATCAAGCAACTTCGGGTGCAGGAAAATCGGCAATGGAAGAACTTGTTGAGCAAATGCAAGCCTTTTTTGCATTCAAACTTGATGATATTGAACCCAAAAAATTCCCTCACCGTATCGCTCTCAATGCTATTCCCCAAATCGACTCCTTTACCGATACGGGCTATACCAAAGAAGAGCTCAAGATGGTGAATGAGACTCAAAAAATCATGCACAAAGATATTGAAGTGAGCGCCACGTGTGTTCGTATCCCAACGTTACGCGGTCATGCTGAAACTCTTACTCTCACCTTTGATGGTGCTGTTGATGCTCATGAAGCACGTGAACTTTTGCGCAATGCTCCGAATATCGTCATTTTGGATACCCCTGAAGAGAGTATCTACCCGATGCCATCGTTGTGTATGGATCAAAATGAAACGTTTGTTGGGCGTATCCGCAATGATTTATATCGTGAAAATGTCCTTCATTTATGGGTTGTTGCCGATAACCTTCGCGTAGGTGCAGCTACAAATGCCGTTCGTATTGCTCAAAAATGGGTAGAAATGCAAGGAAACTAAGATGGATCGCATCGAAAAATGGTTTGAACACGGATTGTGGAGTTCAAGATTTATTATTATCTTGGCCGTAATTTTTGGTCTAGTAGGGGCAATTTTGCTCTTTGCCGTTGCAAGTTTTGATGTCTACAGCACGGCTTCTTATGTGATAAATAGCTACGCTACCCATGCACACCCGCAAGGGTTCCACGAACAAGTAGTCGGCGGTATCATCGGTGCAGTCGATTTGTACCTCATTGGTGTCGTTATGATTATCTTCTCGTTTGGTCTGTATGAACTGTTTATCTCTGACATTGACCCTGCAAAAGATGAACATGGAAAAGAGAACCAGCTTTTAGCCGTCCACTCACTCGATCAGCTAAAAGATAAAATTTCCAAAGTTATTGTGATGGTTTTGGTCGTTGGTTTTTTCCAAAAAGTGGGACACACCGAGTTTAATGGTGCGTTAGAATTGTTCTATCTCGCCCTCTCTATTACCGCCGTTTCGGTAGGTCTTTATTTCTTAAGTAAAGTAGGTCATCATGAGTAAATTATTTGTCGATGCGTGTTTCGGAAAAGAGACACCCCATACTCCTGTTTGGATGATGCGTCAAGCAGGGCGTTATCTTCCTGAATATATGAAAGTACGTGCGCGTGCGGGTAATTTTCTCAATCTTTGTCACGCGCCTGATATGGCAGCGGAAGTTACCATTCAGCCACTTGATATTGTAGGCGTTGATGCCGCAATCTTGTTTAGTGATATTTTGGTCGTTCCCAATGAAATGGGGATGCAACTCGATTTCATCAAAGGGGAAGGTCCTGTTTTTGAAAGTCCTATTGCAACCGAAGAGGATTTAAACGCATTAGTCGGCGGAGATGAAGCGGCTTCAAAACTTACCTACGTTTATGAAACAATCAAGATTTTAAGAACACAGCTCGACGGACGCGGTGATGAAAAAGCATTGATTGGTTTTACAGGTGCACCGTGGACACTTGCGACGTATATGATCGAAGGGCAGGGGACTAAGACGTACAATATTTGTAAAAAAATGATGTATTCTAATCCCGAACTTCTTCATAAAATACTCCGTAAAGTGACCGAAGTAGTCAAGCTTTATATGGAAAAACAAATCCAATCGGGTATTGATGTCGTCCAAATCTTTGACAGTTGGGCAGCAGCGATTGAGCCTAGTAAATATGATGAATTTTCATGGAGCTATATGGTGGAGATTGCGGAGTATTTAAAAGCAAAATATCCTCATATTCCTGTTATTATGTTCCCGAAAGGGGTTCCAGCATTTTTGGATCACGTTTATGGAAATTTCGATGTTTTCGGTGTTGATTGGAGTACCCCAATGTCGATGGCAAAAGAAAAACTTGGGGATCGTTATGTTCTTCAGGGTAACATGGAGCCATGTCGCTTGTATTCCAAAGAGCAAACGACAGCCTCAGTAGAAGCTCTCCAAGAAATCATGGGTGGGAAACGACATATTTTCAATCTAGGGCATGGGATTCTTCCTGATGTGAGCGTTGAAAATGCACAACATTTTGTCCGTGAGTGTCAACGAGTCAGTAAAAAAGGGTAATTCATGAATACCATTTTTGGTCCCATCCATTCACGTCGTTTTGGCGTGTCCCTTGGGGTTGATCTCTCTTCCTCGGGTAAACAGTGCAATTTTGACTGTCTCTACTGTGAACTCACACCCATGAAAGCTATTTCTCATCAACAAACAGTGACACCCATACATGAGATTATTCATGACTTGAGCGAAGCTTTACTCAATCATCCCGCCATTGATGTTATCACTCTAACTGCCAACGGCGAGCCAACAATGTATCCATATCTTGATGAACTCGTAGAAGCTATCAATAGTATTAAAGGTTCTGTTCACTCTCTCATCCTTTCTAATAGTGCCTCTTTAAGTGATGAACACATTTTTACGACTCTTCTAAAACTTGACCAAGTCAAACTCTCTTTGGATGCTGCAACTCCTGAAATTTTTAAGAAAATCGACCGTCCTGCCCAAGGGATAGAAATTGGAACCATTATCAATGCGTGCCAACGTTTTTCACACGCTTATCACGGCCAGCTTTTTATAGAGGTACTTTTCGTACGAGGAGTCAATGATACGCTAGAAGAAGTAGCAGCCCTCAACCATGCTTTGATGGATATTCAGTCTGAACGGATTGATATTGGTACTATTGATCGTCCGCCCGCTTATCCAGTGCAGGGGTTAGAGTTTCAGGAGCTTTACACTCTTTCACAGCAGTTTGATCCAAGCCTTCCGATTCATATTGTTTCTCGTACCCATGCAACCGCTACTCCCTCACGCTACACAAGTGATGAAATTCTCACAACACTTGATAAACGTCCTCTAACTATTGATGATATTGACGCTCTTTTCGACAATGAATCCAAAAAAGAGTTTCATAATCTGTTAAATGAGGGGAAAATTACGCAAATTGAACGCTCAAATATCATTTTTTATCTCCCTTTTGAAAATTCTGAAAGAAAACGTTCTAAAAGAGCACTAAAATCTTGACAATTCACAGAAAGAATACTATAATCACGCCCTCATAAGTATTCCGGATTAGCTCAGCGGTAGAGTAGGTGACTGTTAATCACTTGGTCACTGGTTCGAATCCAGTATCCGGAGCCACACTTTTTGAAACCTTCTTTTTTATTCCGGATTAGCTCAGCGGTAGAGTAGGTGACTGTTAATCACTTGGTCACTGGTTCGAATCCAGTATCCGGAGCCACACACATTAAAATCATATAGCTAGACATCTTAAAATAATAATCCTTGAAAATTTCATAACTCTTCCTGTTTTAATAGCATAGTTTTATTTTTTTTATTCTAAAGAATACTCGATTGTGTTAATATATTTGTATAATATGCTAACTTAATGAAGTATTCCTTTGGAGGTTATACAAAATGCAACAATTTTTATCTAACGCAAATTTAAATGCTAGAGCTGAACCAACTCTTACAAGTAAAATCGTAGGTTGGCATGGCAAAGGTGAAACACTCACCATTAGTGAGTCCAAGGGTAATTGGGTTAAAACTTCTAAGGGATGGATTGATAAATCGAGTCTTACCCCTGTAGCGGTTCAAAAAGTAGCACAAACGTTAGTTACTCCAGAAGTACAAGTAACGCCCAATGCAGATGCAGAATCGAAAAAGAAACTCATAAAAAAATCAGAGCAAGTTGTGAAAAGCGTAGAAGAAGACGCAGTCGTAACGGCGACAGTTGCTGAGGAGCAAACTCCAGTTGCGTTAGCGTCTACTGTTTCCGTAATTACTGAATCAAGTGTTAGTTCAGTGGAGGATACATCTCTCTCTTCTAAATTCGTAGGATCAGTAGAAGCACCAGTAAGTTCTGTACCTCCTCAAGCAAGTTGGTTATCAAGTAATTGGGGATGGTTGGCTGTAGGTGTTGGTGCTGTTGGCGGTGGTATTGCGTTGGCAGGTGGCGGTAGCGGTGATACGACACCTCCGTTAATAGGAATTTTCACGGATAGTGCGGTTGGTGGAGTTGACTATTATATCAATGGTGTCAAAGTAGGTACGACAGATGCCAGTGGAAAATTTAGTTATAAAGCTGGTGATACGATTACCTTCAAAGTCGGGAATGTCACTATAGGAGATATTACATCCACCCAAATAAATGCTGACGGTAAAGTTCTTCCACAAGATTTGGTGGGTGTAGCGAGAACGGAGATTACTAATGCTACCGTTGTTAAAATAGCGCAATTTTTGCAAACACTTGATAGTAATTCAAGTGATACTGTTATTACGGTAGATACTTCAAAATTAGCAACTACTGCATCGGGTGATGTATCAAGTGCTACACTTGATTCATCTCTTTTTGCAGCAGCGGTCACTGTAGTAACGACGAATGAAGCACTAGCTCATCTTGGAACGAATACTGCCATTACAGTGCCAATACTTACTTCTATTAATATTGTTTCTGCGACAGGTGTTTTAAATAGTATCTTAAATACGGGTGATAATGTTAGTGTTAAAGCAACAATGAATGAAATTGTCACTGTATCAGGAACACCTCAAATAGCATTGAATATTGGTGGTGTAATAGTAAAAGCTGATTATGTAAGCGGTAGTGGGACTAAAGAACTGACGTTCACGTATACAATACTATCAGGACAAACTGATGCAAATGGTATCAGTATAGATGTGAACGCATTAACGTTAAATGGGGGGACGATAAATAATACTTCTAGTACTTCTGCTATTTTGAATTATCTCGTAGTGGCAGATAATGGAAGTTATATAGTTGATACTACTCCTCCAAGTACACCAACTATCAGTCCTATCATTAATACACAAAATAGCTCTTTCGATTCAGGCTTTAGCGTTGATGCAGGTGCAAATGTGACTGTTACTATTGATGGCGTAATATTAGCGGATTTAAATAGTAAATTTACAAAAATAATGGTAGATGGTAAAGATATTTACACAGCAAAAAGTAATATTTTTGTTGGTTCTGAAATCATTAAAATTGATGCTACTATTGCGGATAGTGCTGGGAATGTAAGCCCTTTAGCTGGTCAGGTAGTGTTAAATTATATTGATAATGTTTCACCAACAACTCCAACAGTCAACGCCATTGCTACGGACGACGTGATCAATATCACCGAACAAGCGGCAACCGTTACCGTAACAGGGACGAATGAACTAGGATCAAGTGTGACCGTTAATGGAAAC